>Ga0209396_1001986_pt1 | contig 21942 bp, 25 predicted proteins | sample GOMGulsemesocosm_6_FD_184638 | JGI IMG/M metagenome (GOLD analysis project Ga0209396, IMG submission 184638) | Methane-oxidizing microbial communities from mesocosms in the Gulf of Mexico - GOM8C Gulf of Mexico (SPAdes) (version 2) | ecosystem: Environmental > Aquatic > Marine > Cold seeps... | reverse complement strand
AACCTATTTGACCATTCTGAGCTTTGTTGACTACAGCACGTTCTTCATGATCATTGGTGTATCAGCGGTGCTTATCTTCTTTATCGCTATGTGCCTGAGTGAACCTAAAGGCAAAATTTCAGAGGTACTGCCTGATGGTACTGTTGAGATGATTGATGTAGGTTAATATCTATTTGGAGCGGCTCTTAATTGAGCCGCTCTTGTTTTAAGACTTTCGTTTAGCACGGGATCAAAATTTTAAATTGCATACTGTTTTGTTCGTAGAGTGTCATGCAATTTCTGATCGGTAAAAAGAGTATCGTCTAGGATGATTTTAGGCGTTGCGACTTCAGTACATAGCCCAGTAGTGCAGCAAAAATTTATCCTGTCTGGCCTTAGCTCACAACATTATGCAAAGTTCTCTTTTAGACTCTTGATAAGAGTAACCAAGTTTATACATCTCTGTAGAATGACTGTCACATAAAGGAGCCTATTGGTGGTCGACAAAGTAACCTGTAATCTGAAAATGGATACGGCCTTTCACAGCATAACAGGCCTCAAATCGCAGAATGAGGACTTTGCTGGTGTGCATGTCCCGGAAGATCCTTATCTGAGTCTCAGTAAAGGTGTTGCTCTCGTTGTTGCTGATGGCGTGTCATCGGCTGAGGCGGGTAAGGATGCGAGCCATACTGCTGTCACCCGCTTTATCGACGAATATTATCAAACCCCGGATACCTGGTCTGCAGGACACTGCGGTGAAAAAATCCTATCAACTATCAACCTGCGGCTTTATCGTAAAAGTCATGAGTTCGTTACTGAAAGTAAAGGCTATTTAACTACCTTTAGTGCCGTGGTAGTAAAGAGTCAAACGGCCCATTTTTTCCATATTGGCGATAGCCGTATTTTCCGCCTGCACAAGGACGAAGCGGGCGAGCTGACGCTATCGCAGCTAACGCGGGATCATACAGCGCGTCTTGATGAAAACAAGGCCACGCTATCGCGCGCACTCGGCATGGATAACCACCTCAATCTGGATTACGGGCGGGTACCTCTCGAAGAGGGGGATGTATTGATGCTCAGCAGTGACGGTGTGCATGATTTCATTGAAAGCGACAAAATCAAAGCGATTCTGGCACAGGATAAAAGTGCTGAAGAGATTAGCAAGGAGCTGGTCGATACGGCATTTGCCAATGACAGTGATGACAATATCAGTGCCGTTGTTGGCCGTGTGGAGAGGTTGCCTGAAGAAAGCCTGGATGATTACAGCGTCAAGTTAACGCGTTTGCCATTCCCGCCGGAATTCACAGTGGGTATGAAAATTGATGGTTATGAAATCGTTAAGGAATTATTCGCCTCCAGCCGTAGCCAGCTTTATCTTGTGCGTGACACTGAAACTGGTGAAGTGTTGGCGATGAAAACCCCGTCACTAAATTTTGAGGACGATGTCAGCTATATCGATCGTTTCATTCAGGAGGAATGGATTGGTAATCGAATCAAGGGCGATAACGTTGTAAAAATCATTCGTCAGTCACGTCCGAGAACCTGTCTGTATTACCTGATGGAGTTTGTTGAGGGCGAAGGGTTGGATAAATGGATTGAAGAGCGTCAACCTGTGAGTCCAAAGGCGGCGATTGCCATTGTTAAGCAAATTGGGGAAGGTTTAAAAGCGTTTCATGATAACGAAGCGATTCATCAGGATCTAAAACCTGCGAACGTATTGATTACAAAAGATCAGCGTGCAGTCATTGTGGATTTTGGCTCGGTCTATGTTGCTGGTTTGGCCGAATTACAGCGCCCGTTGATTCATGAGGGCGCATTGGGAACGGCAAGTTATTCTGACCCGTTGTACCTGTTAGGAAAAAACCCAGGTATGCAAGGTGATGTGTATGCGCTGGCGACCATTGCCTATGAAATATTTACCGGCAAATTACCCTATGGCCCCAAGGTTGAGGAATGCACGACGGCGTTTGATTATGATCGCCTGCGCTATCAGAGCGCGGCGTCACATAACCCTGTGATTCCTTTGTGGTTTGATGGTGCACTGGAAAAGGGCGTAGCTTTTGAGCTGGAGCAGCGTTATAGAACCATTGATGAGCTTTTAACGGATTTAACTCAGCCGAACCCGGAATTCCTTAAAGAAGACTCGGTGGCTGAAAGCAGCACCAGCAGCCTGTTATTCTGGAAGCTGTTATCCGGTTTCTGGTTTGTGACGTTTCTGCTGTTATTGTATTTGTTTTCTCAGTCATAGCTGATCTAATGTCGGCTGAATCAAAAGGGTACATTTATTCGTTGCAAGTAAGGTCATCACTGAGTGCCGCCACAAACTGAGCTGTGGTGACATCATTTTTTGGAAAGTGATTATAGCTAATTGATGCTACTTTTTTCTGCAGAGTGATTGCTAACATAAAGTCAGTATTTCTTTTCGTTATTAAAACGTTTTTGTTCTCAAAAAATGGCAAAACAGCAATGTTTTTTAGTGATAAATTGACCTGCTCTTCTATAGGCAGCGCTTTGTATCTAGCTTCTTTCGTACACCATATCCGGTAGAAGTTTTCGATCAGTTTTTTTGGCTGTCTCTTGAAAAACTCAATTTCTTGCGCATTCATCACAGTTTTTGCAAGTCCCATAAAATCACGATTTCCCCGCATTTTTTCCAGGTCAACGCCAACTGAACAACTTGCCAGAGCGAAGCAAATGGTGCCTTTGCTGTGAGTCAGGCTGATGTGAAGACCGTCAGGAAGGTTTGTGATGAGAGGAGGGGCGTTAGCTTTCTCAACAAACTGCCATTTCTGTTGCTGAGGTTTGATGTGTTCATCAAGTGCGTGGCGCATGAGTGCGCGACTTAACAGAAATTCACGACGTTTGTTGTCGTTGCTGGTGGCTTGTAGTCGATGTTGTTCGGATGAAGTGAGATGCTGCAGGGTGGCATATTCAATGGGTGCTGTGATCTCTCCAACTTGAGCGAACCAGAGTTGGAGAGATGAGGAGCTTAAAACATCGTTATTTTGCAAGTGTGACGATTTCACCTGACAGGGCAACACCAGCCATTAAAGCACCTGCATGACATTCATATTGATTGTTACTCTTGTAGGTATTTTTTTTGTAATAGCTATACATGTTGACGACTGCATTGCCGCCTTCCGATCTTACGCGGTTTTGGAAGGTTAATAGTGCTGAAAGTAATGCCCACTCACATGCAGCCTTATCGGTTTTATTGAACGCATTAGTCTTTTTGTTGCTGGAAACGCGAGTGATAGAACGTTTTACTTTCGAATGCTTTTGATTGCCGAAGTAAATAGGAATAGATGGATCCAATTTCTCTTTGAAGTCAGCTGACTGCATGGCTTCTTCGATAGATAAAAAGAGTTGTGTGTTGCGACTATGGGCCTCTGGCGCAATTAAAATCAATGCAGCAGTAATGAAAGCGGTAAAGAACTTCACGGTTTTATTTCTCCTTGGTGAAAACAGTTTCCTTAGCTCGTCGGAGAGCTTGGGCAATTATAGGGACGGTGATTGGCTGGTTCAATGCAGAATTGCTTGCATCGTGCTAGTTGCACAGTAAAATCGTGTGATTTTCCAGTGAAGGATACTGGAGTGGCGTGCGGGGTAAATAATAATCCTGCGAAAGCTAAAATGTTACCGACGGAGCGCAACGAGGTTGATTAATTTTCGAGTTGAATCCTGGGCCGCTTTGGCTCCGGGTCTTAACACTAGAGAGCAGTGGCAGGACTGGTTGCAACAACCTCAGCCCATTGGTGCCGAGTTGGGCAAAGTTCCCCTGAAACAAATTCCACCGATTTTACGTCGCCGTTTTAGCACGCTGGGAAAATGTGCCGTTGGCGCTGCACTATCCCTGTTACATGAAGGCGAATCTATTCCCTGTGTGTTTGCATCCCGTCACGGGGATATCGAATTAACATTTTCGCTACTGCAAGAAATGGGCAAAGATGAACCCATGTCTCCCACGGGTTTTAGTTTGGCGGTGCATAATGCTGTCAGTGGCTTGTTCTCGATTGCTCGTAAAGATACCTGTGAAGTAACAGCCATCGCTGCCAGTGAAGGGCTGGTAACGCAGGCGTTAATTGAAACGGCTGGGCAGTTAATAAACCGGGAGCGCGTACTCTGTGTTATCTACGATGTGCCATTACCTGCGCTTTATCAGAGCTACACTGAAACAGACCCTTTCCCCTATGCCGTTGCGATGGTTTTGAGTCGTCATACTGGGGAACAATTTTCCTTTGCGCAGACCGACAGCTCATCATTGTCAGAAAGTAAATTACCAAGTGAGCTGGATACCCAGCCGCTAAGGCTGATCGAACTGTTGGCTGGTGTCAATTCGCAGACTGATTTCCATGCCAAGGGCTCTAATTGGCAATTAAGTAAGGTCGATGCATGAGCCTGTTGCGCAAAATTAATCACGCCTGGCGTTGGTTTGGCACAGCCTTTAGTTTTTTCATGTTTGGCGTGGGCGGTGTGATTTTATTGTTGGTTGTGATGCCGTTGCTAAATCTACTGACTGGCAACGGTGAGCGCCGTGAAAAGTGGGCGCAAAATCTCATCCATATCATTTTCCGGATGTTTATCGGGTTGATGAAAGGGCTTGGGGTATTAAGTTATCGCATCAGCGGCCTTGAGAATTTGCAGGGAGCGAAATTAGTGCTCGCCAATCATCCGTCATTGATAGATGTGGTTTTTTTGATTGCGATGATGCCCAACGCGAATTGCATTGTGAAGGGCCGCTTAACGCGCAACCTTTTTACTCGCGGTGCGGTTAAGGCAGCGGGTTATATTATGAATGATGATTCGGCTGATGTGATTGCCGCGGCAGAACAGGTTTTTGCCAAGGGCCAGACGTTAATTATTTTCCCAGAAGGCACGCGCACCCAACCGTCGCAACCGGTGCAATTAAAACGCGGTGCTGCCCATGTGGCGGTGCGAGCCGATGCCGATGTCACGCCAGTGCTGATTGAGTGTAATCCAACAACGCTAACCAAAAGCGATTCATGGTATCAAGTACCTGAGCGCCGTGTGCATTTCAATATTGAGGTTAAGCGCCCAATAGCGATGGCACCCTATCAAACAGACGTAACGCCCTCCAAAGGCGTACGTATGCTAACCCGTGATTTAACCCGTTTTTTTAATAAGGAGTCTGGATTTAATGAGCAACCTGCACGTTGAACTTAAACAGATGATAATTGAAGTGCTCGATCTCGAAGATATCGAGGTTGACGAAATTGTCGATGATGAACCCCTGTTTGTCGAAGGTCTGGGGCTGGATTCCATTGATGCGCTTGAGATTGGTCTGGCGTTGCAAAAGCGTTACGGCATCAAACTCAAGGCCGACTCGGAAGATACCCGCCAGCATTTTGCCAGCCTTAATGCCCTGGCTACGCTCGTTGAATCAAACCGTTCACAATAAGAGATTGTTATGAATAGTCAGGAAGAAATTTATCAGAAAATCGTCTCTCTTTTAGAGGAGATGTTTGAGGTTAATCCGGCAGATGTGAAGCCGGAGGCCAATCTCTATCAGGACTTGGATATCGACAGTATTGATGCCGTGGATCTGGTGGTTGAGTTGAAGAAAATGACCGGCAAGAAGATTCAACCGGACGACTTTAAAGCCGTGCGAACGGTGCAGGATGTTGTCGAACAGGTCGAAAAACTGCTAAGTGAATGAAGCTATATCTCAAGATTATCGCCGTAGCTCTAACCCTCTGTTATCCCTTTTTTATCTATTGGGGATTGCAGAATTATGATGTGCGCGTACTGTTCCCGATTCTGTTGATTTTACTAGCCCTGCGCTGGGCGACGGGGTCTGCTTTAGGCGAACGCAAAATTGTTGTTGCGACGTTAATTGGCTTGATCGTTATTGTGCTCGCAGCGGGCTATCAACTGGGCTTGAAGTTTTATCCAGTGTTGATCAATGCCGGTTTTCTTGCGTTGTTTGCCAGCAGCCTGTTTTCACCGCCGACCATTGTTGAGCGGCTGGCGCGACTCAAAGAACCGGATTTGCCAGATTCTGCAATCAGTTACACCCGTAAGGTGACGTGGCTGTGGAGTGGTTTTTTCCTTGTTAATGGTTCGATTGCTGCGGTTACAGCGCTGTGGGGCAGTGATGAAGTCTGGATGGTCTATAACGGCATGATTGCCTATATGCTCATTGCTACACTAACTGCCGGAGAGTGGCTGGTTAGGCAGTGCGTCAGAGCTCGCAATGAGAAGACCGAAAGCCATGGTTGAGCTGCTAACACTACGGGATTTATTGAATGAGCCCGAAAATCGTATTATTGCCAGGCAGCAGGGACGAGCTTTTAGCGTGCAGGATTTACGTTTGTCTGTGTATGCCTGGTTGCATGTATTAGAGCCGCTCGAAGGCGCACGCTGGGCGGTTTATCATCAGGATGCCTTTGAGTTTCTGGCCATTCTTCAAGCACTGTGGCATCTCGAACGTACCGCCTGTGTACCGGGTGATAATCGCCCGGGCACGGTGAAGCGCTTAACGGCGTGTGTTGATGGCCTTGTCGGTGAGTTTGACGATGTGCCTACAGGCTCAACTTATGCCGCTATAGCGTCTGATCCCGATCTTTTGATCCCGACCAATTGGTTGCAACCCCGTGCTGATTTTCCCGCTCTGGAAATTTACACCTCCGGTTCCACCGGACAGCCCAAGCCTATTTCAAAAACCTTTCAGCAACTTGAAAGCGAAGCTGAAACACTGGAAGCTCAGTGGCCGAGCCAAGCAAACAGTGTGGTGCTGGCAACGGTTTCACATCAGCACTTGTATGGCATGACCTTTCGCTTGTTTTGGCCGCTTGCCAGTGGTCGTGCTTTTGAAAGGAGCCTGTGTGAATACACCGAAGATGTCTTCCATCAAGCAACGCACTATAAAACCTTTTCTCTGGTATCGAGTCCGTCACATTTGGGGCGTATCAACACCAGTGTTGATTGGATTAGCTTGGCTGGCGGTTGTGATTATGTTGTTTCCTCGGCGGCACCATTAGCTCGGGCGGATAGTTTGCATGTCAGTACGCTTTTAGCGGCACCGGTGCGTGAGATTTACGGTAGTTCAGAAACGGGGGCGATTGCCTGGCGTTGTCAGCAATCTGGCTCTGAGGATGCCAATTGGCAAGCGCTTCCCGGCGTGACTTTGTCAGCGACTAATAATGGCAATGTACGTTTGCATTCAGCCTATTTGAATAGTTCTGACGGAATTAGTTTGGCCGACCAACTCAGTTTTAATGCCGATGGCAGCTTTCGGTTAGAGGGGCGTTTGGACAGTATTGTTAAGGTCGAAGGAAAACGCGTTTCTTTGCTTGAGATAGAACGGCAGTTGCTTGAGAATGCTCAAATTAAACAGGCCAAAGCGCTAACCCTCGAGCGTACACGAACTGAAATCGCAGTGGTGGTTGAACTGACTGCAGAGGGCGAACAGACGTTGCAAAGCCTTGGCCGTAAAGCGCTGATCAAAACATTCAAGACACAATTGTCCGAACATTTTGAGGCAGTTTTGCTGCCACGCCGCTGGCGTTTTGTGTCACAAATGCCCTATAACCCGCAGGGCAAATTACCGTTGGAATCGTTACGAAACATGTTTGAAAAAGAGCCGGTTAAGTGGCCGATCATTGTCAGTGAACAGGTGTTGGATAATCAGGTGCTGATGGAATGTGATATTCCTTCGGAACTGATCTATTTTGATGGCCACTTTGCAGGTAATCCGATATTGCCGGGCATCGCACAGATTCACTGGGCCGAAGCTTTTGGGCGACGTTTACTACCGATACAAGGTTGTTTTATTCGTCTTGAAGTTATTAAATTTCAATTGGTTATCTTGCCATCTAGTCATATTACATTAAGTTTGTCTTACGACGAGGCCAAGCAAAAACTGAGCTTTGAATATCGTTCTGGCCGAGGTGTTCATTCCAGTGGGCGAATTTGTTTTGAATAACAGCTCTTTATTCCGACCTGCCGTATTGATCCCCGTTTATGATCATGACGAGGCGATTGGCATCACCCTACGGGAAGTGCTTCAGCATGATTGTGATGTGCTGCTGGTCGATGACGGCAGTGGTGACAGGTGTCGTGATGTGCTGATTGAATTGAGCAAGCAATACCCAGATACCGTGTCTTTGCTGCGCCTTGAAATAAACAGTGGCAAGGGCGCTGCGGTTAAGGCAGGGTTCAGGACATTATTGAAAAGTGGTTATAGCCATGCCGTACAAATTGATGCCGATGGTCAGCATGATGTTGCTGACCTGCCGGTATTTTTGGCGGCTGCTATGGAGAGCCATGAAACGCTGGTTGCGGGTTATCCAAAGTATGATGAGACGGTGCCCAAACTGCGTTATTACGGGCGTTATCTGACCCACGTTTGGGTATGGATCAATACCCTGTCGTTTGCTATTCGCGATACCATGTGCGGCTTCAGGGTGTATCCACTCAAGTCGATTGTTGCGCTGCTGCAACGTGAAAAGTGTGGCGAGCGTATGGATTTTGATACGGAGATTATGGTGCGCTGGGCGTGGAGCGGGGGACGTGTCAGGAATGTGCCTACAAAGGTGCGCTATCCACTGGATGGCGTCTCTCATTTTGATGTCTGGCGCGATAATGTACTGATTTCCGCCATGCACACACGACTTTTTTTTGGCATGTTACGACGTTTGCCTCGTTTTATAAAAACACGAGTTCTTTCGGGTTTCGCGCTTTATGGTTAAGGATGAACCGCATTGGTCTAAAGTAGCCGAGTCGGGCACCTTGTTGGGTATGAAAATCCTGCTGCTGGTATATCGGGTTTTCGGGCGCTGGGGCTTTCGAGTTTTGTTGTTCCCGGTGATGAGCTATTTCTACCTGTTTCGCAAAGAGGCGCGTTTTTCGTCGCAGCAGTACCTTCAACAGTTATTGCCAAGGCTAAGCCATGAACAGCGTACAGGTGTTTCTTCATTCCGGCATTTCTTAATGTTTGGTGAAATCCTGCTGGATAAGTTTCTGGTATGGATGGGGCGCATTCGCAGGGAAGATGTGGTGTTCGAAACGCCGCAGGTTTTCAACGAAATTGATAAAAGTCGTGAAGGCGGCATTATCGTTGTTTCGCATTTGGGTAATACTGAAGTGTGCAGTGCCCTGGCGCATCAACTGCCTGACGTTCGCCTGACCCTGCTTGTTTATACCCAGCATGCGCTGAAATTTAATAGCTTGATCAAAAAGGTGAACAGCCACGCACGAATCGAAATGTTACAAGTGACTGATATGTCGCCCGCTACCGCGATGATTCTATCTGAGCGTGTGGAAGCGGGAGAGTATGTGGTGATTGCCGGTGACCGAACACCGGTGAACGGAGCGGGGCGTGTAGCAACGGTTGATTTTTTGGGGCGTGCAGCACAATTACCACAGGGCGCGTTTATTCTGGCGTCTTTACTCAAGTGCCCAGTTTATCTGATGTTCTGTATTAAACAGCAGCGCCAATACCATATTTCTCTTGAGCTGTTTGCAAAGCAACTGACGATTTCGCGTACAACCCGTGCAACAGAATTACAGGATGCCGTACAAAAATACGCAGATAGGCTGGCATTTTATTGTACAAAAGCACCGTTACAGTGGTTTAATTTTTACCCATTTTGGCATGATGAAACGATGCAAAAGGGAAAGGAATTCAAATAGTATTTTTTAACCAACCAAAGGAAGTGGATATGTATAAAAAACTTGTATTGATTTTAATTGCTGGCCTCTTTGTTTCGGGCTGTTCTATTAAGCAAACCGTTGAACAAGCTGAAATATCAAATGATGCAGTACTTTGTATTGTTGAAAATACTGATGTAAGGAAGGGCTTTTTAATCGAATTTAAGTCAGCTTTGGCTGCAAAAAACATCTCACATAAAGTTGTTGATGAGAAATCAATCCCCTCAGATTGTGCGTGGACAGCAACCTACGTTGCGAACTGGACTTGGGATTTAGCACTGTATATGTCCTACGCGGAAATTAAGATATTCCACAACGGTAGTCTGGATGGAGAAGCAACTTACGACTCAAGACGAGGCGGCGCTAATATGAATAAGTTTATTGATGCCGAGCCAAAAATTCATGAGCTTGTGAATGAACTTATGCAGTACAAATCCGCATTTTTGTTCACACATCGTTATGGTTAAGAAACTTTTCGGTTATACCCTCTGTAATCGTTTTTTATTACGGAGGGTTACAAATGCAGCAAGCAGAAGCCATTATTGAAATCCCCTTCCACGATGTCGACATGATGGGCGTTGCGTGGCATGGACATTATGCAAAATATATGGAAGTTGCCCGTTGCGCTCTGCTGGATAAAATTGATTACAACTATCTCCAGATGGAAGCCTCTGGCTACGCATGGCCGGTTATTGATATGCGTATCCGTTATGCTCACCCGTTGCGTTATCAACAAAAGGTACGTGTTAAGGCGACCGTAGTTGAATGGGAGAACCGCTTGAAAATCAACTATCAGGTTGAAGATGTTGAGAGTGGTAAACGTTTAACCAAGGCTCATACGGTTCAGGTGGCAGTGTCGATGCCAAGCGGTGAAATGCAGTACGAATCGCCCGCTATATTGCTGCAAAAACTGGGGGTTTCTGAGTGATACGTTTGTTAACGGGTTTACTGTTTTTGGCAATTGCTCAGCTCAGTTTTGCAGAAGCGCTGACCTACGCTCAGCTGGAACAGTTGACTGTGTCACCGGCACAGCTTGAGGGGCAATTCAGCCAGCATAAGTATCTGAGCAGCATGGATATTTCGCTGACCTCTACGGGTGTGTTTGACTATCAACGGGGCAAGTCCATCCGTTGGGAAACACTGGATCCGATTCAAAACGAATTATTGGTGACACCCACCGAGATTATCAGCCGTCAGGGTGGACAAAACATGCTGCAACTTGCAGCTGAATCAAATCCAGCCGTTACTGCTTTTAGCGGAATTTTCTTTTCGGTGTTAACGGCAGATTGGACAAAACTTGCCGAATATTTTGAGCTGACTGGTCGTGTCGATGGTGAGCAGTGGCAGGCTGAGTTGCTGCCGTTGAATGACAGCATTAGTCAGGTGGTCAGTGGCGTAAGACTTAAGGGCGACAGCCTGTTGCGCGAAGTTATTTTGAATGAAAGCGGCGGCGATACCATCACGATTCATTTTGATCATTTAAAGCCATGAGGCCAGCACTAAATAGCCGTCTGATCGCTATTGGCTGGCTATTTGTGCTGGTCGTGACCGTTTTGTTGGCGCTGCGCCAACCGGCGATTTTTGATTCCAGCATCATGGCTTTGCTGCCTAAATCCCAGCAACAACCTCTGGTTCAGCAGGCGGTTGATCAAGTTAGCGCCAGTTTTTCAAAACGTTTGACGATCCTAGTCTCCGGCGAAGATGAAACGGCTGTGCGTGTGGCAGCGGCAACACTGGCCGACGGTTTATCAACCGTACCGGAAGTCTCAGCGCTGCGTTGGCAAGGGCAGGGCAGTGAGTTGGCTCAAACTCAGCAGGAATTATTCCCCTACCGATTTGCTGTGCTTGATGAGAACGTTCGTGAGACGCTGTTAGCCAGTGATTTTAAAACACTTCAAGACCGCGCGTTATGGAAACTTTACAGCCCGCTAGCCATGTCAAAGGGTTCAATTAAAGAGGATCCCTTTGGGCTGTTTTCGGAGTTAACGCTTAACCGCCATAGCAACCTGAATATCCAGGTCAGCAACAACATGCTCAAGATCACCGGCACTGACAAGCCGACCTATCTGTTGCTGGCCACGTTATCCGTTGAACCCTTTTCGCCTGACCTTCAGCAGCGTTTATTGGGCATCATCGAGACACAGGAAAAACAGCTAGCCGCGAACGGAATTACATTGCAAAAATCAGGCATGTTGATGCATGCAGCAGCAGGTGCCAAGCAGGCAAAGTCTGAAATGTCGACAATTGGAGTGGGCTCACTGGTGGGCATTATCGTGCTTATGTTGCTGGTATTTCGGCAGCTCAAACCTTTGTTGCTGATGTTGGTGCCGGTGGCGGTGGGTTGTGTTTTCGCGACAGCGATTACGCTGTTGTGCTTTGAGCGCGTGCATTTGATAACCTTCGCCTTTGGTGCCGGTTTGGTGGGCGTTTCCATTGATTATGCGCTGCATTATCTCTGTAAACGGCGAGTTACGGCATGTGCTTTGGCATTGAATGAATTATTGCCGGGTCTGATGCTGGGGCTTTTATCCAGCGTACTAGCCTATGCCGCACTGGCTTTAACGCCTTTTCCTGGTTTACGACAGATGGCGGTTTTTTCTGTGGCGGGTCTGGTTGGCTCATGGCTGACGGTGGTGCTGTGGTTTCCTGTGCTGCTGCAAAAGGACGAAGCCAAGCCCGTTAATTTTTCCCTTTGGCTGGCGCGTAACCGTGAACATTTTCCAACCTTGCAGGGCAGCCTTGCGTTGAAGGTGCTGCTTGGCTTGTGCTTGTTGCTGTCCTTCTTTTCACTTTGGAATAGCGACAATAATCAGGATGTTCGTCTGCTGCAAACGTCACCCGCAAGTCTGCTGATGCAAGAACAAGCGGTTCAAAGCACGTTAGGCGTGAGTAGTAGTTCGCAGTTTCTACTGGTGAGCTGTGAGACGCTGGAAGGCTGCTTGCAGCGTGAAGAGCAGTTATTACCTGAGCTGCAAGCGCTGTCGAGCACTGCGGCTCGCGTTGATTATTTGGCATTGTCACGTGTGCTGCCTTCTCTGCAACGCCAGGCTGAAAATATTCAGCTGATTGAGCAACTCTATGATCAACAGTTGCCGGCTTATTTTGCAAAGCTGAAGTTACCTGAGCAGGCTTTATCCGAGACAAAACTCAACTTTGTAACGCTGCAATCACAGCGCTTAACGCCTTCTGACTGGCAACAACAGCTGGGTAGCGCCGACTGGAAAGCGTTAATCGTTAACAAGGGTGACGACAGCATTGCCACGGTGATTCGTTTTGGTGGTGCAGTCAATGATACGGTTCGCCAGCAGCTTAAAACCTTGGCTGAGCAATACAGTGATATCGGCTATGTTGATCAGCTACAGAATGTATCTGACCTGATGGGTAGTTATCGAAATCAGGTGATATTTTGGGTGTTGCTGGCTTATCTTTTGGTGGCTGCTATTCTGTTGGTTCGCTACAAACGAGAAGCATGGCGCGTTTTGCTGCCGCCTTTGCTGGCTTCAATTTTTACCCTGGCTATTTTGGTGCAGTTCCAGAACAGCGTGAATATGTTTCATCTGATAGCGTTGATTCTGGTGCTCGGCATTGGCCTTGATATGGGTATTTTTATGAATGAATCCGGCGAATCAGCGCATACCTGGTTGGCGGTTTCATTGTCGGTATTTACCAGCTTGTTAGCTTTTGGTTTGTTAGCGCTGAGTGAAACGCCGGTATTACATCACTTTGGATTAACCGTTTTATTGGCGCTAATTTTTGCCTGGGTATTAGCGGTTATTATGAGAAACAATCAATTAAGAGATGAATTGTTATGAGTTTGCCACAGGGATGTTTTGATGTTGTAGTAATTGGTGCCGGTCCTTCCGGTGCGGTGGTTTCAGCATTGCTCAATAAAAAGGGTTATCGAGTTCTAGTGTTGGAAAAACAACATTTCCCTCGCTTCTCTATTGGTGAAAGCCTGTTGCCACAATGTATGAAGTTTTTGGAACAGGCGGGTATGCTAACTGCGGTGGAAAAGGCCGGTTTTCAATTCAAAAACGGCGCGGCTTTCTGCTGTGGCGATGACACGGACTTCTTCGATTTCCGGGAAAAATTTACTGAAGGTTGGGGTACAACCTTTCAGGTGCAGCGCGATCAGTTCGATAAAATCCTTGCCGATGAAGCAGCGGCACAGGGTGTTGAAATTCACTACGGTCAAACGGTAACGGCGTTTACTTATGAATGCGGCCAGGTGACGCTTGATGTGGCTGACGAGGCCGGTGAGCGTTATCAGGTGAGCGCAAAATTTGCATTGGATGGCAGTGGATTTGGCCGGGTTTTACCACGTTTGCTGGATCTCGAGAAACCGTCTGATCTAACATCCAGAACCTCACTGTTTACCCATATTGAAGATAAGATTCAAAGTGATCAATTTGATCGTAATAAAATCCTCATTACGGTTCATCCTGAGCAACGTGATATCTGGTATTGGTTAATTCCTTTCAGTAACGGACGCTGCTCGATTGGCGTGGTGACGCCGCCTGAAGTGCTTGCTGAGATGCCCGGCAGTCATGAAGAAAAACTGGCTGATTTTATTGCTCAGGCTCCTAATCTGACAGCGCTGCTGGGTGCTGCAAAATACGATACCCGCATCGGCAAAATTGAAGGGTATTCCTGCGATGTAAAACAGTTGTATGGTGAGGGTTTTGCGTTGCTGGGTAATGCCGGTGAGTTTCTTGATCCGGTGTTCTCTTCCGGCGTGACCATTGCGCTTAAATCTGCCAGCATCGCAGCCGAAGTGGTTGATCAGCACTTGCAGGGTTTGGAGCCCGATTGGCAGCTGCAATTTGAAGCGCCTCTGAAGAAAGGCGTGGATACCTTCCGGGAATTTGTATCGGGTTGGTATGACGGTCGTCTTCAGGATGTGATTTTTGCACAGAATAAGAATGACTCCGTAAAACGAATGATCAGCTCAATTTTGGCGGGTTATGCCTGGGATTCAAAAAACCCTTACGTCAAAGACAGCTCAAGATTGGATACGCTGGCGGAGCTGTGTCGACAGTGAGAATTGCTCTGAAACTAACTTCGTTACTGCTGTTGTTATGTTTAGGCGGTTGCCAAATGTTGTCCAGTGGGCCGCCAGTACCCGTCGCCTTGAAGTTATTGCCCCCGGCACAAGGTCCGGCCCCCGTGTTGTTGAAACAGGTGGTGACTCTGGAAGCGAAAGGCCAGCGGCGGCAATTTCTGGTGGTCGCCCGATTGCAGCCAACCGGTGTGGATATGGTGGCGCTTTTGCCCACCGGGCAGCGCCTGATGACGCTGGCCTACGATGGCGAAGAGTTAACGCAACAGCAGCTTTCCTCGATACCGCTTCCGGGTGAGGATATACTCGCAATTTTGCAGTTTTCCCTGTGGCCAGTGACGTCGATTAACCAACATTATTCGGTGAAAGATGGCTGGTTAGCTACCATTGAAGCGGGGAAACGACAATTATTAAAAAACTCGAAGCTGTTACTTGAGGTGGACTATCAGGAGCAGCAGCTGGTTGTAGACAATTATATCGGGAATTATCGGGTGCTAATTAAGACGCTGGAGACCGAATCGTTAAAGAGTCGGGCATTATGAGTTTGGCGAAATGCTATTTAAATGCTTTGGGCCTGCTTTGCTCGGTGGGTGATTCAGCGGCTGCGGTAAAACATAGTCTGTCCGAGCAGCGGACCGGCATGGTGGTCAGCAACGAGTTTGGTGTTGCTCAGCCATTACCACTTGGCCTTTATCAGGGCGAGTTACCTGAAATCCCGTTAGCTGATAATAAATGGCAAAGTCGCAACAATCAGTTTGCGCTGGCCGTTCTTCAGCAAATCGAAACGGACGTGGCAAGTGCGATAGAGCGTTATGGCGCAGGTCGTGTCGGTGTCATCGTCGGTACAAGCACCTCGGGCATTGCTGAAAGTGAGCCCGCCATTCGTCACTGGGTGAAAGAGGGTGAAGCTCCTGCTTCTTATGACTACGGCGTACAGGAAATGGGCGCGACGGCAGATTTTGTTGCTACGGTGCTGGGTTTGAGCGGTCCTGTCTATGGTATTTCGACGGCCTGTTCTTCTGGCGCCAAGGCGTTGGCCTCCGCACGGCGTTTAATTCAGGCAGGTATCTGTGACGCCGTCATCGCTGGTGGTGTTGATACCCTTTGTCAATTAACCGTGCAGGGCTTTTCATCGCTTGAAGCGGTCAGCGATTCTGCCTGTAATCCCTTTAGCAAAAACCGTAACGGCATCAATATTGGTGAAGGCGCGGCATTATTTTTAGTGACGGCCGAAAAAGCAGGTGTTGAGCTGGTGGGTGTGGGCGAAAGCTCGGACGCACACCACATTTCAGCACCTGAGCCCTCAGGCAGCGGCGCAAAAGCCTGTATGAACGCAGCCTTGCAAGATGGTGCTGTTACAGCGACTGCTGTCGATTATGTAAACCTGCACGGCACGGCAACAGCGCTCAATGACCAGATGGAATCGCTGGCCATGGCAGAAGTGTTTGGCTCACAAACCTGGTGCAGTTCTACTAAACCTTTCACCGGGCATACCTTGGGCGCAGCCGGTGCGGTTGAGGCCGCCATTTGCTGGTTGACGCTTAATGAAGACGCAACCGACGGTTGGTTGCCGGTACAGCTTTGGGATGGTCAACAGGATCCGGAATTGCCCACGTTAAAGTTGGTTGAAGCGGGCGCGAAACTTGATCAGCCATTGAATTATGCTCTGAGTAATTCATTTGCCTTTGGCGGCAACAATATCTCACTGTTGTTGGGGCGTATCGCATGACATCTGAATATAGCGTGGCAGAGCTGGTGCCGCATTCCGGCAAGATGAGCCTGTTATCCGAAATTACCGGCTATGGCGAAGATTGGCTTGAGGCCGAGGTGCATATCACAGCGGATTCGATGTTTGCCGATCTCTCCACCGATAAAAAGGGTGTGCCAAGTTGGGTTGGTATGGAGTATCTAGCGCAGGCGATCGGTGCCTATGCCGGGTTGCAGGAGCGTTTGCAAGGCTGCGAGCCAAAACTGGGTTTTCTAGTAGGTTCCAGAAAGTACACCTGTTCGACGGACTACTTTGCACTTGGTCAGGTATTAAAAATCAAGGTGCAACGTGAGCTACAGGCTGACAACGGTCTTAGCGTGTTCGACTGTCAGTTACAGGCTGCGGCGCAAATTGAAGGGCAGGGCGAAGCGGTTGAAGCATCCGCCAACTTAAATGTATTTCAGCCTGACGATGCGGAACAATTTATACAGGATTCAATGAAATGACAGATGTAGTCGCGGATAAAACCGTGTTGGTGACCGGCTCCAGCCGGGGCATTGGCAAAGCCATTGCGTTACGGTTGGCGAAGGAAGGCTATGATTTGGTGCTGCATTGCCGCAGTGGGCGTGAACAGGTGGATGAGGTGGCACAACAGGTCGCTGCGCTGAATCGCAACGTGCGTGTTTTGCAGTTTGATCTTGCCGACCGAGAACAGTGTCGCCAAGTGCTTGAAGCTGACGTAGAAGAGTTCGGTGCCTACTACGGCGTGGTTTGTAATGCCGGTGTGGCGCGGGATAATGCTTTTCCTGCCATACCCGGTAACGAGTGGGACGAAGTGTTAAGAACCAATCTCGATGGTTTTTATAATGTGTTGCACCCCATTATCATGCCGATGATCCGCCGTAGAAAGCCGGGCCGTATCGTGACGCTGTCATCGGTGTCCGGTGAAATGGGTAACCGTGGCCAGGTTAATTACAGCGCCGCCAAAGCCGGTATTATTGGTGCCAGTAAAGCGCTGGCGGTGGAGCTGGCAAAACGAAAAATAACCGTCAACTGTGTCGCGCCCGGTTTGATTGATACCGAAATGACCGAGGACGTGCTGCTTGAAGAAGCGCTGAAAATGATTCCCATGCAGCGCGTGGGTAACGTCGAAGAAGTAGCTGGCACAATTAATTTTTTAATGTCTGAAGATGCCGGTTATATTACCCGGCAAGTAATATCTGTTAATGGTGGAATGTATTGATGAAACGAGTGGTTGTGACAGGGATAGCCGGTTTTTCTCCGATTGGTAATGATTGGGAAACCATTCATGACAACCTGCAAAAAAAGGAAACCGGTGTTCGCTATATCGAGGACTGGGATAAATACGACGGTCTTAATACTCGATTGGGTGCTCCCGTCGTTGATTTTTCTATGCCGTCCACCTACAAACGCAAGAATTTACGCAGCATGGGCCGGGTTGCCCAGCTTGCCGTACACAGTGCTGAACGCGCCCTGCAGGACGCGGGTTTGTTCGAAGATGAGTTACTCGGTAGTGGCAAAGTCGGTGTGTCCTTCGGCTCTTCTGCTGGCGATTCCATGGCGATCGGTGATTTTGGCAATATGCTGATCAGCCATTCCTGTGACGGCCTCAACGCTAATTCCTATATCAAAATGATGGCCCACACGGCCCCCGTTAATATTGGTGTGCACTTTGGTTTGAAGGGGCGGGTGATTACCACCTCCAGCGCCTGTACCTCGGGCAGCCAGGGCATTGGTTATGCCTACGAAGCGATTAAATTTGGTCAGCAGATAGTAATGGTAGCCGGTGGCAGTGAAGGGCTGTGTGCCACTGAAGCCGCTGTTTTTGACACGCTCTACGCCACCAGCGTGCGTAATCACCATCCACACCTTTCCCCGCGTCCTTTTGATAAAGATCGAGACGGACTAGTCATCGGCGAAGGTGCCGGTACTTTGATTTTAGAGGAACTGGAACATGCACAAGCGCGAGGCGCTAAAATCTATGCAGAAATTGTTGGCTTTGGTACCAACTCCGATGGCTGCCATGTGACGCAACCCAATTCCGCAACAATGGAAGGGGCTATTCGTTTATCGTTGAAAGACGCTGATTTAAGCCCGGATGCCATCGGTTATGTCAGTGCTCACGGTACCGCAACGGATCGCGGCGATATCGCTGAAAGTCAGGCGACTGCCGCTGTGTTTGGCAATAATACGCCAATCAGCTCCTTCAAGAGTTTTACCGGCCACACGCTGGGTGCCTGTGGCGCGCTGGAAGCCTGGGTATCGATTGAGATGATGCGCCACAACTGGTTCCACGCCTCGGCTAATCTTGAAGCAGTCGACCCGGAATGTGGTGATCTTGATTACATCATGCACGAAGGCCGCAGCATCGAAACCGATTACGTCATGAGCAATAACTTTGCCTTTGGCGGCATTAACACCTCATTGATTTTTAAACGCTGGCCTTAACCTTCTGCCATTTAAACTAGAAAGGAATCTAACCATGAAACTATCAACATTACTTATCCCGCTGATTGTCGGTGTGCTGAGCTTTCCTGCTTTTGCCTTCAGCACCAATGAAGAACGAATTGATTCATATCTGCAGATTTTGGATACCGCAAGTGCCGGAGCTAAACATACCATGTTGCAGGAGCTGCGCTCCTCAGGCCTGAGCGATCCACGGTTGTTCGATGTTATTGAGCAACGTTTGTTATCGAAACTTAACAACGGAAAAATTGATAAAGCAGACATCGAAACAATGAATTACGAGATGCGGGCGCTTGGCTACAGCGGCAATACCAAGTACCTGGCTACGTTGGAAGATATAAAGAGCAATCGAGATGCTCGATCACTGCACCGTCACGCTAAAAAGGCGATGCGTGATATGGAAAGCTTCAAGGTCTGGAATCAGCTGATCGCCCAAAGCAAGCCGTCTGTTGAGGGCAAAAGCGCCGAAATTGCGACCTATATGAAAATGCTGAATACCGACAACATGTTTGTGCAGCGTCTAGCGGCCCAGACAATGTACAACGAAAGAACACGAGACAAGGACTTGCTGGCCTTAACCGCCAACAAGCTTGAAGGTCTTTATATGCGTGAAAATCTCAGCAAGGGCGAGCAAGATACCGCCGCCTGGTTATGTAAAGCACTTGGCCAAAGTGGTGTTTCTGAGCATCTCAGCCTGCTGGCTAAAGTGACCGCTGAAACGCCGTATCCGAAAATTAAGAAGTATTCTTCTAAGTATTGATGGGTAAGACTGGCTAAGACCTTTTGATTGGTGGTGGAAAACAAATGTATCCCTTTTTTGGGTTTTGTCCGAATCAGGTATTGAAGAATGTGCATGCGCGATAATATGCGCGTATGCGTTATATAAGTGGCTCACAGGGAGGTAACGATATGAAATCAATTTTTAGGTTTTTTTCTATTGCGATTGTTCTGATGTTGACAAGCGGGTGTGCGACTTCGCTGGTATCAGATGTGGATTCCCAAGTAGATTTGGACGCTTTGCAGCGCTTTTACGTGGTTAAGCTGTCTGCAGACAATAGGGGGATACAGCATTTAATTGTTAACAAATTAAACTCGATGGGAAAAACGGCAGTAGCAGGTACAAATCCGAATCCAGCAAGCCCTGTTGATGCTGTAGTAACGTATGAAGATAAATGGATGTGGGATATCAGCATGTATATGCTTGAGCTGAGAATTGGTATTCGCGATCCTGAAACAAATTATAAATTTGCTTCAGGTCATTCGTATAGGACTTCATTGGTACGAAAATCACCGGAAGAGATGGTGAGTGAAGTGCTCGGGAAAATCTTTGAAGACCGTCCCAAAGGAGAATAAAGATGAGAGCTTTAAAGTTATTTTCAAGTTTGGCTATTGTTCTGTTTGTTACCGGGTGCGCTGTCGGCAATCAATATGATTATCAGAGTGCACAGGTTTCTCTTCCGCTGGTTGGGAATGGAGATGTTGGGCTGGGGGTTATTGATAACCGGAGTTACGTGTTAAATGGTGATAAAGCTCCTAACTTTATTGGTTTGCAGAGAGGCGGATTTAATAATCCTTTTGATGTAACGACAGCGAGCGGTAAACCGTTGACAGAGGATATGCTGGACGCATTAACTGACGCATTGACTAACAGTGGTTTTGGTGTCAAAAAGCTCAATATTTCATCTTCTTCCCCCGTAGTGGTTGCTTCAGTGGTTATGAAAGAGGGGCAAGAAAAAAATATCACATTGACGGTGACTGACTGGAAAACGGATGTTTTCATGAAAATGACCTTACATTTTGACTTACTGTTGCAGGTTTTTACAAAGGAAGGCTCAGTTATTGCGTCAAATCAATTACGAGGCAAGGAGCTAATAGGTGGTGGAGCTTTTGAAAGCCAGAATTCCAGAGCAGCGGCATCAGCGTTTGAAACCAAAATCGGTAGGCTTTTCAACAGCCCTAACATTATTGCTGCGTTGAAGGAATAATTAGGGGCGATTCATTATTTGGGGCAGAGTTAAAACTGCCTCGTTTAGCTTTCCTTCTCCAGCAACTCCAGCATCGCTCTGGCAGCATTCGAAAGCGTACGCTCGGTATGATGAATGGCCCCCAGCTGCCGCTCAAGTTTGATATTTCCCACTTTTAATTCGAAAAGCTGCTTATTTAATAACGTGGTGGGCAGTACACTCCAACCCAGCCCTAAACTTACCATCATGCCGATGGTTTCCAGATAGTTGGTGGTCATGCTGACGTTAAGGCCCAAGCTTTTTTCTTTAAACAGGCGTTCGGTAATGGTGCCGGTAAAGGTGTTGAGTTCAGGCAGAATCGCCCCGTGTTTTGAAAGGGTTTCAAGTGTAACTTCTTCGAGCTGAGAAAGCGGGTGTGTAGTGGCTGCGACAAAGGCCAGTGGGTCTTTCCAAATCGTTTGGGCGTGAATCTTTTCTGATAACTGTTCTGTTAGCGTGATAATGGCTAATTCAATCTTTCCCTGCGCGACGGCCTCGTAGGCGACTTCTGAATCGAGAAACTGAATATCCAGCGTGACCTGTGGGTAGCGTTGGGAAAACTCTCTGAGTATCGGCGGCAGTCGGTGCAAGCCTAAATGGTGGCTGATAGCCAGGTTCAAGCGGCCGGTAACGTCACCAGAAAGATTATCAAGACTTCTACGGGCATCGTCCAAATCACTGATGATGGCAATCGCTCTGGGTAGCAGGGTGGCGCCAGCCGGGGTGAGGGCCACCTTGCGGCCGATACGATCAATCAGGCGAGTGTCCAGCTGTGTTTCCAGTGTGGAAATACGTTTGCTGACGGCTGGTTGCGTGATATGCAGCTTGTTTGCGGCATCGGAAAAGGAGCCGGTTTCGGCCACCTGAATAAAGGCATTGAGATTGTTGATGTCCATATGCGATTGCCTCTTGGTATTCCCATTAGGAATCAAAACTATAAAAATTATGAATTTGTTTTATTTTATGGCGAGGCGTAATATCGCGTCAATTCTTAATGGGTTCCGAATCGTTGCTGTCTACGTCCGGAACGACGA
>Ga0209396_1001970_pt1 | contig 22046 bp, 11 predicted proteins | sample GOMGulsemesocosm_6_FD_184638 | JGI IMG/M metagenome (GOLD analysis project Ga0209396, IMG submission 184638) | Methane-oxidizing microbial communities from mesocosms in the Gulf of Mexico - GOM8C Gulf of Mexico (SPAdes) (version 2) | ecosystem: Environmental > Aquatic > Marine > Cold seeps... | reverse complement strand
GTAGTGATATTGTTATTAAATGCGTGTAGGTTTTGTAATTGTGTTAAGTCTCCTACAGCTGATAAATCCGTAATTGCATTTTTGTTTAAATATAGTGTGGTTAAGGCATTGAGTTGCTCCAAACCGGTTAAATTCGTTACACCTTTATCGATACAACTAAGAGAATCCATTTGGCTAATTTGTGTCCAATTATTGGCAGCTGCAGTAGTCAGCACACAAGTTTTTAACCATGCATCGTCAAAAGTAATTTCACTAATTAGATTTTGAGGGACTGAATCTATATCGGTTGCAGTATTTGAGCTACCGCCACCGCAGCCGTTTAGAAAAAATATAGCCGTTAAAATACCGATAGTAGATGTTGATTTAAACATGTTAATAATCCTTATATAACTTTAAAAATGTTAGTAACCCTAATTGTTATTTAAAAGGGAGGGCGCTAGTGTCAAACATTCCATTAGTTGTTTGAATTTTGCTTATTATCACTAGAGGTGTAATTATATGTAAAACAATGGTTTACCGATATTAAAGAAGCGACATTTAATTGTACAGAACCGACAAAATAGGCTTTTTACCACTTATCCCGTTGTCTTTTAAAGGGGGAGTGTAAGTTCGTGTAAATTTAAAATAGATACATTTTTTCGTTTTATAATAATTAACAGCAATTGAATTTTTACATTGAGAAATTTAAAGCGACCATGGAGAGCTGAAAATGGGAAAAATGATTTAAATATATGGGAGCTGATTATAGTAAATAACGCTAAAATCAGATAGTTGTGTGTTATTAACTATCCTGAGTTAACTAGGATTAATGATATTTTTGAATTCTGGTATATTGCGAATAGATTTATATTTAGGGTCAACATTGAAATACAATAAGTTTTGCTCTCTTTTGTTTATGGCCTGTTGGATATACTTGATTGCCAAATCCTTTTTTCCTGCCTTAACCGCATAACGTGCAGATGACAGTGGGGGGTATCCTTGGCCTATATTTTTTTGTTCTTTTTTCACTTTCAATAACCAAAGATTAACATTGGCTAAACCGCCATTTTCAAAAGCTTGCTTCGCAGCTGTTATTTCATTTTTTGTATAATTGACGTATTGAAATATTCTCAATAATTTTTGAAATGATTCTTGCTCTCTGCCTGTATTTTCCAATATCGACTGAGCTGACATAAGATACATTATATCGTTAGTATTAAGTTGCTCTAACTTGTCCATTTCATTGATCGCTAATTCATACTCTTCCATCATATTATAAATCCACGCCACCATAGGTTTAGCATAACCGGCGGGATCTAAAGCAATATATCGCTGTATATGTTTTAGTGCCAATTCAAATTTACCTGCCGCCATTAAAAATACCGAGAATTTATAATGTGAAGTTGCATGGTTATCATCAATTTGTAGCGCCTTAACAAAATATTGCTCAGCTAAAACAAAATCCCACTCAATGGTAAAAGCAAGTCTGGCTAATAACAAATAAGTTTCTTGATCGTTGGGCGATAACATTAAGGACTTATTTAATAAAAATTTAAATTCTGCAACTTTCTTAAAGGCCGCTAGGTCATCTCTGCCAATTAATTTTAATTTTGCTTGGACTAATTCGCGATAGACAGGCGAAAACTCAGGAGAGCTGATAATGGTGTCTTCAAATATTTGTTTTGCTTCTTGCCAGCTTTTTTTATCTTCTTGAGTGAGCAAGTATCGACCTTTTTGATAGTGACTTTGTGCTGATAATGAAGGTAATTGCTGCAAACTTGTCGATGATGGCGGTTTTACAGAAAAAAAGCCAAATTGGTAAAAGACAATAATTAGGGATATTGCCATAATAGATAAAATAATTGTCGTTTTTGTTTTATTATCTTTAAGTTTTACTACCGTAATTTTTTTTACGGGCTCTACTTCTTCAACTTCTGCGATCAGTCGATAACCTACACCGGGTATCGTTTTAATATATTGTGGTTTTCGAGCGTTATCTTCTAATACTTTACGTATTTGGCTGATGGCAACGGATAATACATCTTCAGAGACGACTTTATTTGGCCAAACTTCTGCCAACATCATATCTTTAGTCACATCCTGACCACTGTATTTAAACAGACATAACAGTAAAGCCAATGGGGTATGATCTAAACGTTTATTCTCATTTGTTATTGAACTAATATCTCTTGATAAAACGCCTGTTTGACTATCAAGAAACCAAATTCCTAGTTTAATTAGCATATGACTTAAAAGCTCACTATGAGTAATGTTAGATATTATTGGATTACGACTAAGAAATACGGATTAAGTACCCAAAGTATATTTGTGCATTATTTTGAATGTTTTAAGTCCACTATGCAAACAGAATAATGAGATGACTTGCGTGATTGTAAGCATTGCTTATGTGGAAATGTTGAAATCACCGTTGAGTTGCTGGTATATGGTCGAGTTATATATAATTAATTAGATATAGCGGCAAATAAACCAATATAACTCACTTTAAAATAGTGCAATGAGTGAGTTTATCTATACCCACAATCATTGAAGATGCAGGTTTTGAAAAATCTAAAAAAGTCATGCATTTTGAATGGCCACGGGTATATAACTACTCAATAAAGGTCTATCGCTTTTGCAGGGTCTGTATTATTGGATGCAAATAAAATACTGATCTTTTATCTAAATTTTCTATCACTTTCGTCAATGGTCATTTCATTAATGCTCGCGTCTCTTGTATGCATTAATCCCCCTTCGTCAAATTGCCAATTTTCATTACCATAGGCTCTAAACCATTGACCGCTGTCATCGTGATATTCATATTGAAAATGCACAGCAATACGATCATTTGAAAAAGTAAAAAGCTCTTTTTCTAACTTGTAACTAAGTTCTCGTCGCCATTTTCTAGTGAGCAGTTGTGCAATTTGCTCTCTTCCTTGAATAAATTCATTTCGATTTCGCCACTGAGAATTCTCGGTGTAAGCAAGCGCTATTTTGGCCGGATCTCTGCCGTTCCATAAGTTCTCAGCTCTTTTAACTTTTAGTGTTGCACTTTCCAATGTGAAGGGTGGTTTTATTTGATTAGTCATTGTTTGCTTCCTGTATTATTTTCTATCTACCTTAAATGTTTGAGTAGACAAGTTTGTTTACTTTGGTTTGCAATGTAAACAGATCTGTTTCCTTTGTCAAATTTTGTTTTAAAAAGGCTATAGTGTATAAAAAGCATATAGAGTAAGCGACTATTATTAGCATTTGGCAAACACAGACAATATTGTTATGGTAGACAGATTGGTTTATCTTAAGTTGAGTGTTTAAATTGCCTGCCATTTCCAAACGAGAAATTATCATTTCAACAGCGCTTGATTTGTTTTATCGACATGGCTTTCATGCCACGGGTATAGATAAAATAATTGCCGAAGCAAGGGTGTCAAAAAAGACCTTATACAATCATTTTAAGTCAAAAGATGAATTGATTTTGGTGACTTTACGTAAACGTGACGAGCTCTTTAGAAATAGCATCATGCGTGAAACTGAACGGCTAGCATCAACACCTAAAGAAAGATTGTTATCAATTTTTGATGCTCATGCACTTTGGTTCAACAGTGCAACTTTCTCTGGATGCATGTTTATCAATGCCGCTGCAGAATATGCTGATCAGCAAGACCCAAATCACTTAATGTGTGCTGAGCATAAAAGGCTAGTAAGGGATTATATAAAAGAGCTTGCTCAGCAAGCGGGGATTGAAAAGGCAGAGACTCTATCTGAGCAACTAAACCTTTTACTTGAAGGCGCTATTGTTGAGGCTCACGTGAGTAATCATAAAAAAGCCGCGGAATTGGCAAAAGGCATGGCGGCTGTTTTTGTAGAAATGGCGATGAAATAGTTTATCACTGTATCTAATTTATCCAATACTTGAGGGTGGTACTTGTTCAGGTATTGGATAAATAGGGCAGACCAATGTAGTTAAGGGTTAAGTAAAATCGGCTTACCTAATCCTAATTCATTTAGCCTGTTCAGTTGAGTTTTCGCATCACCTACGATCAAATAAATCATCTTTTGAGGTAGAAGATGTTTGCCTGCAAGTGACTTTAATTCATCGAGAGTCAATGCATCAACTTCCAACGCCCTTTGTTGAACATAATTAACAGGTAAATTATATCGGCTCATATTTTGTAAAATATTTAACTTTGCATTAAATGTTTCAAACCGTCTGGCATTACTTTTCAAATAGTAGCCTTTGGTTGTTATCAGATCTTGCTCGTTATAGCTTTCCTGATAGTTAGTTACAATTTCCTTAATTAAGTTAACGGCCTCCAACGTTACATTGGTACGAACGCCTGAGTTAATCAAAAAGCGTCCATCCATACGATTACCACTAAATCCAGAACGTACGTTATAAGTGTAACCTTTTGTCTCCCGTAACTGTTGAGTCAGCTGAGAAGCAAAACCACCACCACCTAATATGTAGTTCATCACTTGAACGGAATAATATTCTTCATCTGTCGCTTTTAATGAAGGATAACCAATATTTAAAACGGATTGTTTTGCATTGGGGATATCGTAAAAATAGATACGGGCTTGTTCAGGCGCTGTGGGTAATGAAATATTCGGTAATTTTACGTCATTGGCTTGCCACTGTTTTTCAAGTATTGCAAAAGAAGAGATCACCTTTTCTTTTGATATATTACCAACAATATGAAAATCCGTTAACGAAGGAGAAAAATAATTAGCATAATAATTTTCTAAATCAGAGATCTTTACTTGCTTAACCGAGATCTCACTTCCCATTAAATTGTTTGCTAACAAATGCTTACTGCCATAAAGTAATTTATTAAATTGATTGGCGGCTACGGCATTAGGTCTAACTTGTTGTTGCTTAATATTACTTAAAATACTTTCTTTAGCTAACTCAAATTCCGTCTCATCCCAACGAGGTTGTAATAACATTTCGCTTACTAATGCCATTGTCGCTTGATAATTCCTTGCTAATGCATTGGCTTGTACGTTGATGCCACTACGAGTTGCATTGATATTAATTGAAGCTCCTATTTGTTTAATTGCTTCTTCCAACTGTTGAGGCGTTTTGTTTTTTGTACCTTTATTCATCAGTTTCGCAACTAAATTAGCAACACCAACTTTATTTGGCGAATCAAAGAGCAAGCCACCTGCGATATTCATTTCAAGTTGAATTAATGGTACCTCATCGCTTTCAATGCCGTACAAATTTATACCATTGCTTAATTTATTCTGCCAAACCTTAGGTACTTCAATAATAGGTGCTTTGCCATATTCAGGTTCTTGACTTCGATCGAACGTTGATTGTGTTCTTGTGTAACTCGCTTCTTTAGAGGTATCAAAGGATTCTTCCGCACCATTTACAATGATCTCTTCTTTAACTAAAGCATCAACAGAGTTTTTTAAAGCCAGTGACTTTTGTCCTTTAGGTACAAAACTGGTTGCTACATAATGTTGTCCTTTAATGTATTGATTATAAACTCTTACGACATCTTCTTTACTTACCGCGAGTATATTTTTAACGTCTTGGTTAATAAAACCAGGGTCATTAGTAAATTCATTATATTGTGCCAGCTGAAAACCTTTACCCAAAGCACTTGATAAACCGCGATAAAAAGAAGTTTCTTGTCCTGCTTTAATGCGAATTAAATCGTCATCACTGAAACCGTTTATTTCAAATTGCGTGAAAGCTTGATTAATTGCGGCTTGAACGGTATTTAGGTCCGTATTTTCAAAGGCCCTCACTTGCAACATTAACTGACCGGCAAGTTCAGACTCATAATTAAAAATGCTGACATCACTGGTTAATTTTAATTTATCGATTAATGTTTTATTTAGTGCTGCCTTTTTTCCATCACTGAGTAACTCTTTAAGTACTTCTAGGGCATAACTGTCGGCATGATATCTAGGAACTGTTGGCCAAGTAATAGTAAGTTCGGGAGACTTTGCAAAATTATCTTCAAAAACTACGTTCTTTGTTTCATTTAAATTCGCCGGTTGTTTGGCAATACTTTTAAATTCTTGGCCTCGTTTAATTTCATTAAAATATTTGTGAACCCATTGTTTGGCTTGGGTCTCATCAAAATCACCAGAAACCACTAATGTTACATTGTTAGGTACATACCAGCGTTTAAAAAAATCTTTTACATCGGGTAATGTTGCATTTTGTAGATCGTCCAACGAGCCTATTACCTGCCAGCTATAAGGATGTCCTTCAGGATAAAGATTCTTATCAACAACTCTAAAAGTATGACCATATGGGCGGTTATCGTAACTTTGACGTTTTTCGTTTTTAACGACCTGTTTTTCTTTAGCTAATACTGATTCTGTTACTGTATTAATAAAGAAGCCTAACTTATCTGCTTCAGCCCAAATCATTTTTTCCAACGCATTATTAGGAACGGTTTGATAGTAGTTAGTTCTATCGCGACTGGTTGAACCATTAGCACCTGAGCCACCGATTTGAGCGCTCATTTTGTCTAAACCGCCTTTACCTAAGTTTTCGGACTCCAAAAATAATAGATGTTCAAATAAATGGGCAAAACCTGTTTTTCCGGGTAATTCACGCGAAGAACCAACATGGGCCGTGAGCGTAACAGCCACAACAGGATCAGAACGGTCAATATGAAAAATCACTTCTAAGCCGTTTGCTAATGTGAACTTCTTATATTTAATATCGATAGAGTCAGTGCTAACCATTGTAGACTCAATGTTTTTTGACGAATGTTGATCACTTGAGGTGGTATCAGTGGAAGCTTGATTTTTAGCTACTTCGCTACAACCAGTAAGCGTAATAACACTAGCTAAAAAGCTAACAAGTAAATAAAAGTTATTCATTATTATTAGAACCTTGGAAGGACTATCAGATAATTGTGTTTGTATTCTGTCAAATTTAAAAGGGAATGTATGCTTAAAATTGGCATGAAAGGTTTATATCAATCCGTTTTGATCTACGCTGGCTTGAATATAGCACTTTAGATCTTGCTGAATCTTTTTCTTCAGACTGCAAGTATAAATATTTACTCTTTATATTAAAGATAGTAATTTGCCATCATCCATGTTGGCAATATATTGGCGGAATTTAATTGTATGATTTATATGTCGTTTTTAGATGTTATGCCTTCTCTGGATTAGTCGTCTTTTATATCAAATACGTAAACTGAACCCGAGTTTTCTCCTTTATCATTATCTCGACTGGCGGCGATGACTGCGGTGTGTTTGGAAAGAGCTATGTTCCAACCAAAGACGTCGCCTGCTGCTCCGTCTTTGGCCGTGAGTTGTTCTTTTAAATGCCAAGTGCTACCTATTCGTGTAAATAAATAGGCAGAACCTGAATTTTTGCCCTTATCATCTTGAAACATCGCTCCGATAAGTGCCGTATTACCTACAAGGGCGACACTGCGACCGAATCTGTCATCCGCTGCACCGTCAGGAGCTGTAAGTTTAACTTGCTGGCTCCACGTAGTACCAGTACGTATAAAAACGTAAGCTGAACCGGCGTCAACGCCCATCACCTTATCATCATCTCTTCTGGCAGAAATTAATGCAGTATTGCCATCTAATGCGACTCGAACGCCAAAAATATCACCCTCTGCACCATCAGCGGCGGTAAGCTTTGCTTGTTGATTCCAAGAATTTTTTACACGAGTAAATACATAGGCAGCACCAGCATTAAAACCTTTTTCTTCATTTAAGTCAGCGCCAACAACTATGGTGTTACCAGATAAAGCGAGACTGATGCCAAATAGATCACCGGAAGAGCCGTCTGTTGCTGTGATTTTGTCTTGTAGGTGCCAGGTATTTCCTGTGCGGGTGTAAATATAGACAGCACCGGAGTCTTTGCCCTTGTCGTCGTCAAATGGAGCACTGATCACTACAGTGTCATTAGATAAAGCAATGCTATAACCGAAGGAGTCTCCTGCAGCGGCATCTTCGGCAGTTAATTTTGTTTGTTGGCTCCAATGCGCGCCAGTGCGTGTAAAAACGTAAGCAGAGCCAACATCATCACCTTTGTCAGTATCATCGCGCATAACACCAATAATTGCTGTATTTCCAGAGAGGGCAACTTTACCGCCAAATGTATCTTCAGCTGCACCGTCGGCAGCTGTGAGTATCGCTTGGTGATGCCAACTATTTTCAGTGCAAGTGAATACATAGGCGGCGCCCACGTCGGCTCCGCGGACTTTATCATCGGCCATGTTAGCACCAACAATTATGGTGTCATTAGAAAGTGCAACGTTATATCCGAAGCGATCGTTGCTACTACCATTATTAGCGAGAAGCTTTGTTTGTTTGATAGGGCACATCGCATAAGCAGACACGTTACCTAAAGTCAGCATAATACTCATAATTAACAGACAACGATTTATAGTGCGGGGAATTTTTAAGCAGGTGTTCATATTCATTATCCAACGACATAGACATATTTATATTTGTTATGTTAGGTAATATTCTCGTGAAGATATAATTTTATATTAACATGAAACTCATATTAAAAAATGATGAATAGTGGCTGAATGACACCAGTTACATAAACTATTATGATGTGTAGAATGTGAATCTATCATCATTAATTCATCATAGTTTACACGGGAAAATCACTATGCGGCCACAAGAACTCAAGTTACTGGCAATATTTAATGTCATTATGACCGAGAATTCAATGACTAGAGCCGCGGTACAATTATCGATGACTCAACCTGCGGTTTCAAATGCTGTAGCAAGAATGCGTACATTGTGGAACGATGAATTATTTGTTGCTGATGGTCGTAATATTCAACCTACTTCATATGCTCAAAACCTTTGGATGCAAATAAGAGAGTCAATACATAACCTCAGCCAAGCCGTCGATGCTGAAGATTTTGATCCTAATGTAGCCAAGCGCACATTTAGGATTGCGTTACCTGATATTGTTCTTGATGCATTGTGGTTGGATATGCGGTTGTTATTCGAGCAAAAAGCGCAAGGACTAAATCTACATGCGGTACCCTACACAATAGCGAATACCAAACAAATATTAGAAGATGCTGATGTCGATCTTGTCATTGGGCAAAGTAATCGTTCATTGGAAAATATCTGTACAGATCACTTATTTGATACCAGCTATGTTTGTGTTATGCGTAAAAATCACCCTCTGGCTAAATCAAACCTGACAATCGAGCAGTTTGCTGCTGCAGACCATTTATTAGTTTCATTGTCTGGTAATATCGTTAATCCCACAGACCAAGCACTTCTGCAAATAGGTTTGACGCGTCGAATAGCATTTACTGTTAATCAATTTTCTTCTGCAGTGCCTATGATTATCGGCAGTGACCTGATTGCTATCTTGCCAACAGATCTTGTTCATTCATACTTAACCACCGATAAACTTACCATCGTTACTACACCTTTGGACATTCCTCATTCCTCTATTTCAATGCTGTGGCATAAACGGCAGAGTATGGATGCTGGGTTAGTTTGGTTAAGAAAAGAAATTAAAGGAACACTGTTAAACAGAAAGGGTCAGCAGATAAAAGAAGTACAGCAGGCTATTAAAAAATGACACGATTGTAATAATACAAAGAGTTAGGTCTTTATAATGAAAACAATGTGCTGTTAATCTTCAATTTATAACTCATTTCACATATATTTGTTTCAAATTAAAATTATTTTGAACATTAGGGAACTTTAATGACAAACAGAACTCTTACTGTTTGAGAGACTTTTTATTCCCTTAGTATTTCATGTTTTTATAGTGCGTTTACTTGATTTCAGGTAAACGTTTTTTTTTGCCTGATTTTGGCGACTCTAACAACTAAACCTAGTTACACCCCCATCGACTACAGATGTTTTATATTTATTAACTTAAAGCGAAAAAATAAAACGCTGCAACAACAATACTCAAAAATCTATCTTATCCCTGCAATGAATCTAAGTCATAAATACGACATAACAATGTAATCACTTCACCTATAGTCATAGAAATAAGTCATTTTTTTAAGATATAAAGCGGAAATTAGTGTCAATGTAATTTCTATTGAAAAAACACACAATAAATTAATCTTAATATATACAAGAGGATAGCGTGTGAATATTTGTGACTAAGGTATTCGATACATCAAAACACAAGTAAACACTGGTTAGTCACAGCCAATTTCAGTTTACTTGCCTAGCTTTGTTAATTTAAGCAAGAAGTAGATGAATTGACTTTGAATGGTTTATTCATAAACAGACCAAGTAAAAACATTACTCGCTAAACCTTTAAAATAACAATATAGGATTTTATGAATCAAATGATAAAGAAAAAAATAATGCTTACATGTGTCTTTGTTGCACTCTTGATTAATACGTCAGCATTTGGTGCGGAATTGGTGTCAATTGATGTTGGATTAAAAATGGGTGAAAAGGCACCAATGATAACAGTCATAAATAGCAAAGGAGAAAAAGAAACGATTAAAACCTTAAGTGCAAACAAGGGCTTGATCATGATGTTTTTCCGCTCTGCGGATTGGTGTCCATATTGTAAGCGTCATTTAATCGAATTTAATGAATATGCGGATAAATTTACGGCACTAGGTTATGGCCTAGCGGCAATTTCATATGACTCAACTGATATTTTGAAAAAATTTGCGGCAAAAAGGAAAATTAAATTCCCGATGTTATCCGATGAACAGGCTACAACATTTGTCACTTACGGTGTTCTTAATAAGCAATATAAACCGGGTGATATGGATTACGGCATTCCATACCCAGGAATCATTGTCATTAACGAAGAAGGTGAAATGATCCATAGCTACTTCTACCAAGGTTATAAAAAACGAGTGAAATTCGACCAACTATACCAGCAGTTAAAATAACAACCGTTATTGTTTATGAAAGAATGACTGCTGTTCTCTCTTTCTTCTACAACAAAATATCCACAGTTTTAAAAGGTACATTCCATGAAACTTAATCGGCTTATCTATTTAATTTTTACACTATTATTGATTGTCCCCTTTGCCAATGCTGATGTTGCAACACAAAAAACAACAGATACTTTTTTACAAGAAGATGAATTTTTGCCTAAAGATGAAGCATTCAAATTTGAATTTCATCAACAAGGCAATAAATTGCAACTGAATTGGCAAATTGCCGAGGGTTATTACCTTTACAAAAAACAATTTAAAGTTAAATCAGCTCAGGCTGTAATTAAGGACCCCACGTTTTCACCTTCAGAAGTAAAAGAAGATGAATTTTTTGGCAAAACTAATGTCTTTTATCAGCAAGCAAATATTGACTATACAATAGCAAAGTCGGCCAAAGGTGATGAAGTTAGTATTCGCTATCAAGGCTGTGCTGAAGCCGGTTTGTGTTACCCGCCAACGACTAAAATTATAAAAATTACTGCTGTTTCTGCTGAAGTATTAGCTGATAACATACTTGATTCGGCGCCCGTGTCTGAGCAATTTGAATTAGCCGATATGCTTAATTCTGATGGTTCTTTAGCTATCACGTTATTATTATTTTTAGCATTGGGAATAGGGCTAGCATTTACGCCTTGTGTCTTCCCTATGTATCCGATTTTATCCGGTATTGTGATTGGTCAAGGTAAACAAATTAGTACAAAACGTGCCTTTATGCTTTCTTTTGTTTATGTACAAGGTATGGCATTAACTTATTCTTTACTTGGTCTTGTAGTTGCGATTGCTGGAGTTAAGTTTCAGATAGCGTTGCAGCATCCCGCTATTCTAATTACTTTGATTGTCATTTTTGCCTTACTAGCGTTTGTGATGTTTGGCGCTTATGAGCTGCAATTACCGAGTAAATGGCAAGTAAAACTTAATAATTTAAGTAATGGTCAAAAAAGTGGTAGTTATTTAGGGGTGCTCTTGATGGGCGCTATTTCAGGCTTAGTGGCCTCTCCTTGTACCACCGCACCGTTAACAGGTATTTTGCTTTATATTGCACAAAGTGGTGATATGGTTTTGGGATTTAGTGCCTTATATGCTTTAAGTTTAGGCATGGGTATTCCATTAATATTATTTGGTATTACCGGCGGAAAACTATTGCCTAAAGCCGGTAGCTGGATGAATATCGTTAAGGTAACCTTTGGTTTTATGATGTTATCTGTAGGCATGATGTTTGTTGAGCGTCTTGTTGTAAATATATGGACCGAACTTGCTTGGTCAGTACTTGGTCTAGCAACTTTTACTTATTTTTATGTGATGAATCAAAACAGTCGAATTACCTTTTTCAAAGGGGTTAGAACTTTAGTAATTTTATTAGGTTTCTTTGCTTCTGCCATGTATGGCTATCAACAGATATTTGATAATTCAATGACAACAACTCAAATACAACCATCATCTGAATTCGTTGAAATAAGTAACCTTAATGATTTTCAAAAACAACTGGCAATGGCTAATGCTGAAGGAAAAGCAGTGATGATTGATTTGTATGCTGACTGGTGTGTTGCGTGTAAAGAATTTGAGAAATATACCTTTCATGATCCTAAAGTACAAAAAGCTTTGGGTGATACAGTGATGATGCAAATTGATCTCAGTGAGGACTCTGTAGAAAACGCCTTATTTTGGAAGAAATATGCTGTACTTGGTTTACCAACCATTTTGTTCTTTGATAAAAGTGGTACTGAGTTAACACAATCTCGAGTGACTGGCTTTATGAAAGCCGCACCTTTTGCAAACCATGTCGATCAATCTTTAAATGTGAAATAACACGGGCATATAAGGACTTACATCTGAGTCCTTATTTTTTTAACTGTACTTTAACTAAGTCGCCTTCATCAGAAAGTGACTTTGTGATTAACATTTTATGGCCCGATGGATGTAATGAAAAAATGGCTACGGATTCGTTTTCAAACAGAATTTTACGAATATTTTTGCCAGTAGTTAAGTTGTGTTGATTGATGTAAACGGTAGGTCCTTTAATTTCAATGTAGTATAAAAATTCATCATCTATTTGCCAGTTGCCGAGGTCAAATCTTGGTAAATTAGCAATAAATTTTTGTTTGTTCTGGTTAATTTGTTGCAGCAGATTGTTGTTTTTATCAATTATAAAATTACGACCATCTGATAATTCGAAATAGCCTTTATTATCGGCTTGTTGCTCAATAATTTCCTTCGCCTTGATATCATATTTTAACAAGACGGTGCTTGGGCTATCTAAGCGTGAAAAGTAGAGAAATTGACCATCACGGCTCCAACCTGACATGTTGATAAGTTCTTCTTGAGAGGTAATAAAAAGTAGCTGTTGATTTTGAAGATTATAAGTGAAAGCTCGTCCTTCAATTTTACCGGCGATGTATAATTCATCGGGATGTATACTCAATTGTGAAATATTATTGTTACTATTTACACTAAAAAGTTTTTCTTCTGTAACCTCAGGGCTATGGCGCATCATGTGTACACCATTTTCATCCCTACGAATAAAATAAACACTATTACCTGCTTTGTTATACACAGGATAAAGCTCCGAATGTTTCGATTCAAAATAAGTACTGGCGAGTTTTATTTTTTCATTGAATGGGTTAGGAATTTCGCTAATGTCGAGTACATTGAGCTTTGCTTGACGCATATAAAAGCAATGTTTACCGCAGTCATAGAACATTTCATTGAGCTGAGAGGTGAGCCCTTCTTGATGTATAAGAGTCTTTGATTCAACATCAAAATAATACAGTTGTCCTTTGAAGCCAGAGATCGCCAAACGATCGGCTTGTTTGTCTAGCCACATAATTTTCTGGGCAAGAAAAGGTAATGGTTGTTCTATAATTATTTGCTTATTTAATAAGTCTAAAATTAATAAGCTAAAGCGATGATCAGAAGTATTTCGTATGATAGCTAAGTATCGACCATCATGGGATTCTTCTGCGAGTTGATCGCCGCTGCCTTTTACATGAGGGAAGGTGACTTGTTGCCATTGTCTGTTTGAGAGTATATAGCGATAAATTGCCGTTGATTCTTGTCGACTACGTTCAAATTGCGAGCTTCTAAAATAAAGAGATTGGCCGTCAGCAGACCAAGATAATACTTCCTTTTTACTGCCATTATCTACGATGACTGTTTCATGTGTTAAACCTTCAGTAGAGTAATTTGCGATGACATTTTCAAGACCATCATTGGTTTCACGAATATAGGAAACCAACGATGAGTCTGGTGAAAATCTAGGGTGATAATGTCCAGCATCTTCAAACGTTAGTCTTTCCACCTTCGCACTAGGTAGGTGCTTGCGATAGAGAGCATAAGCATCATGTATCGATTTTCTATGGCTAAAAATTAGTGTTTGCAAAGACTCATTAAAGCTACCGTCACCTTCAGAACCTGAAAGTTGCGTTAATTTCTCTATCTTTATTAAGGGGACCGAATTATCAGGAGTATCATTTGTTTGATACAGCGTTAGCCAAAGGATAAGTGCGCTGACAAGAACACTAAAAAGAGTAAGGAAGGTATGCTTATATCGCCATCGCGTTTCCACAGAACCTGCGACTGTTGATTTTGTATCAACAGGACTGATTGCTGCAATTAACATATAGCCCTTAAGAGGAATGGTTTTAATATAGCTTGGTGATTTAGCGTTATCACCAAGCGCTTCTCTTAACTTTTTAACTACACCTCGAATGGCATCATCAGAAACGAAGCGATTATCCCAGACGAACTCTAATAGCTGTTCTCGGCTGATTGGTTGTTGTGGGTGTTGGCAAAGATAATATAAGAAAGCAAGTGGACGAGGCTCGAGTTTAATTGTTTCATCTTTTCCGATCAGTTGGCCAGTGCGCCAACATAAAACTTTGTCACCAATATGGATTTTTTCTGCCTGGTGGGCTTGAATTGCGATGTTATCCATATACTAAATTGGTATCTCTTTATGTAAGGCCAATCAAAGGTTGTAGGGTGAATTCAGCCAGTATTTTAATGCCTATAGTAACATTTTAATTATTTTCTGACGAGTTGTTATCTACAAAGTGAAGGAAGGTGTTAATGCTATCGGTTTGTAGGTAGATCTAAGTTATATATCTATTAAGTGTGTTTTAGTAGGATAAAAAGATTAATATCTACCAATAGTTAAGCAATTAGTGCGATGTCAGCATGGCCAATAAGAAAGTGGTTCACTAAGATACCTATCGTTATAGGAATTTATTTGTGAAATTATTATTACGGATCCCTTGGATAAAGTATCCATTGTGACAATATAGAAACAAAGACCTAAAGACTCTATACATGATGTTTATTGATCTTAAGGTCTATTATAGTTTTCGCCTAATTACATATTGTAATTTCTAATGGATCAACTTGAGAGTCATCGTGCTGATAGTGGTGTGTAAATGAAGACTCGCCACTCGTGGTATACACTTGACCTGCAATAGATGTATCAAGACGCATGTTGATAACGCCTGTAGCAGGCAATTTTATTTCAACAGCGTTTTGTCCGACGATTAATTCGGTGTCAACGGACTGATAAAAACTCATATTTTCATAGCCAGTATTTTGCTGAAAAAAATTGACAGTAACTTTCTCAGTACCTGTGTAGCCTTGACAAGCGGTTAATGACACGTCTTTTCGCTGTAAAACGGGCAGCTTAACGACACCTAAGTCCAGTTGTTGGTTATCAGTTTCACCAAGTCTTAATGCCGTTAGTAAGATATTTTCACCCGTCAGAAATAGCGTGGATAATCTGCTATCCTTTTCTTTACTTCTAAGTAGAACCTCAAAATGCCCCGTATCATCGCTAGTAGACTTTATTTGTAAGATGCCGCCAACTTCAGCATTAACAACAGGCAAACCAGCATCATCAACCAATTGTCCTGATACTGTTAATTCATGCCATTCATCTGGTGTGAGGACAAAGTTAATCGTTGTAGGTAAAGAGTCTTGAATGCCATCGTTAACGGTCAACTGAAGTGTATAGGTACCTGGTAAGTCGGTTAATATGATTGCATCTGATAGATAATCTAGACCCAGAACTTCGCCAACTGAATCTTCCGGCTTGTTAATAAGTTGCCATGCGTATTTTAAAGGCTGTCCTTCAGGGTCATAACTTTTTGTGCTTTGTACCCACTGGCTGCCCGAGTTATGAAGGGCAATATCATCAGGTAATATAGCGACAGGTCGCTGATTTTCAGTCACTTCAATATGGACATGATCAACAATAGAGTCGTTAATACCATCAAATACCTGCAAGGCTAATACATATTCACCGACAACATCAGCAAGAAAATTGAATTTATTGTAACTTGTGGCGTATGGGGTCGGTAAACGATCATAATTACTCGTCGATGGTTTACTGACAAGACTCCATCGGTATTGCAAGTCAGTTATCTCTCCATCAATGTCAGAGCTCCCTGCTGCATTTAGAATAAGATCAATACCTAGGGCAACGACTTGATCAGAGCCCGCGTTTGCAACAGGGGCAATATTTTGGTTGGTGATGGTAATTGTTTGTTTTGTTTCATCGATGTGTAAACCATCTGTAACTTCCAATGTTATTAGGTAGTCTCCAGTACCTACAGCAGTAAATTCAACAAATTCTGTGGTATCACCAACCAATAACGGAACATAACTTTCAGTTGCTGGCACTGCAAGTCTCCACTGATATTGTAGATCTGTACCATCGCTATCATAACTATCTGATGCATTTAATCGAACCAGTTGATTTGGTGCATAGCTTGGTAGTGGCGTACTGATAATCGCCACCGGTGCGCTATTTATCAATAATTCATCAGCTATTATCGTTAATATACTCGTTGCGGTTAATTGGTTTTCCACGTTAGTGACTGTAAGCGATATTTCATAGGTACCTGCAATATCCGCTATTAAATAGCTTTCTATTTTCGCTGCATCTCCTATTACACTACTACTCGCAGCAGGTTTAGACTTTATTTCCCACAGATAAGTTAACATCTGACCTTCGGATGCAATACTACTTGCCGCGCTAAATTTATTAACTTTACCAACTTTGCTAATCATGTCCTTACTAGTTATAGCAATAGGATAACTTTTTTCATTGGCTGCAACGTTTATTGATGAGGTTACCAGTTTACTGTTTAAGTTGGAATCTCGAACAATCAGTGATATCTCGTAAGTGCCAAAAAGATCAGGTGTGAAAACAAATGACTCCAAAGTATTATCTGCTAATAGATATTCTTCTCCATCTGCCGTTTTGATAGCCCACAGGTAAGATAAAGTATCACCATCAGGATCACTACTTAATGCTCCACTAATGGTAACTGAATTATTTAATACGATTGATGACACATCGAAATTAATTAGCGCTATAGGCGCCCGATTATCAGGAGTTTCAACTTCCTTATCATTACTACCGCCACCACAAGCACATAGAACGCTTACCATAAATATGGCGCCTATTTTTACCACGAATTTCATCATTTTGTTTTATTTCCCATTTTAATCATTCCATAATTATTATTTAATTGGTGGTGCCAGCGTCAATACCAGCAATGAGCTATTTGATTTTTTATTATGAATAGCTAACAGGGTAATTATATGAAAAACAATGAATTGCCAGTATTAAAAATAAGACAGTTAATGGTAAAAAAACGACAAAAGACATTTTATTCTTAGCAAATATACCTTTTACACCACTATTTAATGAAAGGTGTGCTGAGGTTGACCTAATACATCTTTTATTAGGTCACTTTCTTAAAATTATTTTAATAGCCTTTGAAATTCTGCATTTTGAATAGTAACGGATATATGCAAGGTGACATTGTTCCCATGGGAAAGACTGATATTTTATTTGTTATTTAAAAGCGATATCTAAATCGCTTTTAAATAGCCTATATCTAGTACCTTTAAGGGCGTTGTAATGCTCGTGTTTAACTGGCCTTACGATAATCATTGGGGGGCTTACCGTATTTTGCTTTAAAGCAACGAACAAAGTAACTACTCGAGGTAAAGCCTATTTGGTCTGCAATAATGGCTATTTGCTCACCATTATTAAGTAACCGTCGTCCTTGTGTTAAGCGATATTCCCGCAACATCTCATTGAAACTAGTACCAGATATAGCTTTTAGTTTTCGTTGTAGCTGCCTATCACTCATCGCTAGTTGACTGGAAATCATGGGTAGCGTTAACTCAGAGTTTGTATACTCTTGTTCAATAAGCTCTTTAAAGCGCAGCAAAAATTGTTGTTCTACACTTGATAAAACATGAGATGAAGTCGTAGTTTCATTATTTTTAGAGATATCCTCGAATGGGTCATTTAAACCTTCTGTGATACCCAGTGGATTAAATCGTTTTTGTAAGATGGCTCTAACTGCCATTAATCGCTGAACCCGTATCATCAGTTCACTGCCATCAAAGGGTTTGGTCATATAATCATCGGCTAAATCTGATAAACCTTTTAATTTACTTTGCTGATCACCTTTAGCTGTTAATAAAATGAAAGGGATATGACTTACTGCCGTATCATTACGTATTGATGTTAATAATTCAAAACCATCCATTATTGGCATCATTACATCTGAAATTATTATATCAGGGCTATACTTTAAGGCTTGAGCTAAGGCTTGTTGACCGTTCTCAGCTTCTATTGTCAAATAATTACCAGCTAAGCTGAGTTTGATAAATGCTCTCATTTCTTGATTATCATCAACAATCAATACACTTGGCTTATACACATTGATGTTATTTTCATTGGGCTCATCATAGATAAGACTTAAATCGTTTTCATTCTGACCGCTGGTATCATCTTCAGGATGACAGACTGAGCCTAATTGTTCTGTAAGCAGCAGCTGTTGAATACCTTCAGCACATTGCGGTTTGGTAAAAGTGTCTAGAATACTTGCGTTTGCTTGAGCTAAGGTAAACATAAAAGAAGAGCCTTCATTTAACTGACTACTGACACTTATTTTTCCACCTAAAGAACTGACTAATTCTTTGACTAATGCCAGTCCAATTCCTGCTCCAGGAATATAATTACTATTTTCAAGACGAGTAAAACGGTCAAATATTTTAGACTGGTCATCTTCGGCAATACCACTACCACTATCTGTGACTTTAAATTCGAGCCACTGTTTTTTCGCTGTAACGTTAAGTGAAATGCTACCTCCGACGGGGGTGAATTTCACAGCGTTGCTCAATAAATTATAAAGAATTGTTTCTAGCGCATTTTGGTCTGCAGATACCCTCCATTGATCATCAATAGTACTTTCGAGCTGCAAAGTAATTTGCTTCTCTATTGTAACAACTTCAAATGCTTGCAATACGAAGTGACAAATTGACGAAACTTTTTGTGTTTCAGTAGAGGTTTTTTGTGGGTTCTTTAATTGAGCTAGCTGTAATAGTTGATCTACCATAGATAATAGACGCAAAGCATTACGTTCAATCAAGCTAGCATTCTGTTGCGTAGCCTGATCATTATTGTTTGTTTTTATAACTTTAGCAGGACCCAGAATAAGTGTTAATGGTGTTCTGAATTCATGGGATATATTAGCGAATAATTGCTCTTTGGCTTTCACCAATTCTAACGATGTTTGTCGTTCTTTTTCAGCTAATTTGGTTCGATAAAATAACCAAAAAAGAGAGAGAATACTCATCAGATAAAAACTATAGGCCCACCACGTTTTCCACCAAGGAGGTAGTACAGTAATATCAAGGGAGAGCGGTGTAGCTTGGTCTTGCCATTGTCCATAATTGTTAGAGGCTTTTACTTTGAAACTATAACGTCCTGAAGACATTAGGGAATAATCCGCCTGAGCATGATTCTTCTGGGTATAAACCCAGTCTTGATTCAGGCCTTCCATTTTATAAGCATATTTTATCTGTTCGGGTTGGTTAGCGCCAACCTTGGAAAAACTCAATGAAAAAAATGTTGTTTCTGGTGGAATAGTAATGTGTTGTGTTTGTGCAATGCTTTTGGTTAACAAAGCGTGTTCATTATGTTTATCAGGGCTAACTGATTTTCCCAATACTTTATAATCAGTCAATAATAACTGGCTCTTTACATCTGATCTATCTAAAGCTTTTATGGCAAAAGAAAGTAACTTATTTTCGCTGCTGATATAAAAATGACCTGTTGTTGTCAAAAAACTATATCCCTTAAATAATTGTCCTACTTGGAGGTCGTTCATCGTAGGAGAATCAAGCGCCAAAGAGCAGGTAATACAGCTAGATGTAATGTTGTCTTTGGTAACTGTATTTAGTTTATATAGCTGATTTTTAGAAGAAAAATATAGATTTTTAGCAAGGTCGTCAAGGTAGAAGCCGGTAATAAGATTATTCGATTTATCAGCTAATTTCTGCCACCGACCCGTTTCTATGTTAATCGTTATTAGACCCAATGCTTGTGTACTTACCCAAAGTTGTTGTTGCCATTTAATAATTGCAAATACCTTTCCTGTTGTTATTGGCATTTTATCGATGGTTTGTTTATTTTTGTCAAACCAATAAAGTCGCTCTGTTTGGTTGGAAAGAGAGTCGACTAGAACTAATTTGTTTTTATTAATATCAAGCCAATTTCCTAGTTCAAGTCCGGTAGCAATACTAGAGAATTTATCTTGGGAAGTATTATAACGTAGCAGTGCGGAGCCTTTTTTTGTTGTATGTTTGCCTGCTATGCCATATAAATTATTATTGATATCAGCACGTAAAGAATGAACTAGATTAATACCTAAATGATCATTAACATCACTGGTAAATCCATAATGATTGGTGGCATCTTCAGCTAAATTATAACGATATATGCCACCCCCTAAAGTACCAAGCCAAATATTGTTGTTTGGCGTTTGATAAATAGATCTAATTTTTTCGTCAAAATTTGCTACCAGTGTTATTTGATTTTGATGTAGTTGATATAATGCTTTATTGCAGGCAAATAAAAGCCCGTGTTTAGTCTCATGCATACCCGTTGCCATGCAATTCTCTTTATCAACATTCACCCATTGTGTTACCTCGCGATTATTAATTGATAATTTGCTTAGACCTTTAGTGGTCGGCGCCCAAAAAGTTTGCTGTTTATCAAACAATACATCATCAAATATGTTATCGGTTAGTATTGTAGAAGAGACGTCATTAATATGTGGGTAATGTTCAAAAGTTTTTTGGTTAGGTAAAAATTTAATGACACCACTGTTAAGCATGCCTAGCCATAAAGTCTCTTCTTTATCTTCGCTAATGTTAAGTACAAAATTAGCCAAGGCTCCTTTGTTTTTATGAGCCTGAGAGGAAAGGTCAAAGGGCGAAAAATGTAGAAAACGATCGGACTCAGGTAAAAACAAATCAACTCCGGCAATGCCGCCAAACCAAAGACGCTTTTGACTATCTTCATAAATACTTGCCACAAACGAGCTACTTATTGTGTCAGAAAGACTGGGCTGATGTTCAAAGTGGGTAAAACCTTTTTCATTCAAGCGAATCACGCCATTACCTGGATTGGATGAGCTCCAAATATCTCCTGTTGACGTTACTAATAGTCGTACAATGCTAGCATTATCAGCAATAGGAAAACGATATCGTTTCTCCACCGTTAAATCTTGTTCGTTAATCTTTAATACGTTATTTTTACTTGCCAAATAAAGGTAATTATTTTTGTAAAGAAGCATATTCAACGGAAGAGGCTGACCATCTGCTTTATTGTCAATCTTGAAGGTCTCAGTGAGGTCAAAAAACGTTAGTTCTTCTGATTTAGTATCAAATAAGGCTAGACCCTTGTCTAAAGTAGCGATCCATAATCGGCCCAACTGCCCCTCAACAATATGATCCACATTAGGAGAGGTAAATTGTTCCAATCCTGGAAATAACTTAAATTCATTGCCATCAAAACGTAGTAATCCTGAACTATTTACAAACCAAGTAAATCCCTGACTGTCTTGTAAAGTGGCGCTAACGTTAGCCAAGTTCTCATCAGCTATTTTTTTAACATTAATAAATGGTGGGCCTGCGTTGATAAAGTCAATGGCATGAGTAAAAGAAGCATAAATATTAATAAAAATAAGAAATAATGCAGACAAAGAATAGCTTTTAGTACATAAAAATAATGGCACAGTCTTGAGAGTTCCTAAATATTGATGTATTTGCTTATGAAAAAGTTGGTAATAGGGAATAAATCCATTGAATTTACTTCGTATT
>Ga0209396_1001969_pt1 | contig 22057 bp, 5 predicted proteins | sample GOMGulsemesocosm_6_FD_184638 | JGI IMG/M metagenome (GOLD analysis project Ga0209396, IMG submission 184638) | Methane-oxidizing microbial communities from mesocosms in the Gulf of Mexico - GOM8C Gulf of Mexico (SPAdes) (version 2) | ecosystem: Environmental > Aquatic > Marine > Cold seeps... | reverse complement strand
AAGTCTCCAATAAAAGAGGGACTCAATGAGTCCCTCTGTCTTAATCATTCATACTCATACAATATTAAAAATTATATGCTGCACTCAATGAAATTGTTCTTGGTGAACCTAAGTACACTGCGTTTTGCGTCGAATCTGAGCCTGCTGTGTAATAGTCCTTATCAAATAAGTTTTTCACATTCAATTGAAGTTTAAGGTCGTTATCTGCAAAGTCTGGTGCATACCAAACAGCGGCATCGATTAACGTGTAAGCATCTAGAGTATAGTCATAATCTTTACGGCGGTTACCTGCACGATCATCAACATAACGAACGCCACTGCCAACACCCCATTCATGGCTTGTTTGATATGTTAACCAAAGGCTAGCATTATTTTGGGGTACGTTTACAGGTTTACTTACGCTATCTGGAGCGTCTACGAACTCAACATCAGTATAGCCATATGAGAATAGGGCGATTAGATCATCTGTGATCGCATAATCACCATCAATCTCGAACCCTTGGCTTTTCTGTTTGTATACCTCGTAGCTGCCTTTTATATCACCAGCGTAGGCAACATTCTTAAGGTCGGTACGGAAGACTGAAGTAGTCAAGTTGAGTCTGTGACCTAATAACGATAATTTACTACCGACTTCAAATTGTCTGCCGTTTTGGGCTTTAACCCATTCTTTTGCAACGCTGTCAAATTTTTGATTCGGTAGGTAAGAGTCAGTAAAGTTACCAAATAAGGATATTTGGCGGTTTAATTTATACAAAACACCCGCTTGTACACTGATGTTTTCCTCTTTAGGACTTTCTGATGAAGAATTCTTCAGTGGGACACCAATTGCCTTTGCTTTTGCCATGAAGGTTTTATCCCAAGTTTCCGCATTCTCGGCTTCAAATACGTCATAGCGTGCACCAAGTACGAAACTCCAGTCGTCGTATTTAATTAAGTCCTGGGCAAAGACGCTATATTCAGTTAGCTCCAGATTAACTTCTTTAATGTTATACATATCGCCGGGATGAGCCGCTTGAGAAGGATCATCGGTATAATAATTATATCTTCCACTATGTGCATTCGGTGTTCGGAGTGCATATGTCGCGTAGGGTGCAAGGTCTACTTTACTCCAACTCGCTGAAGCAGACTGTTGTTCTTCTTCTTTATAGTGAGTGTAATCAGCCCCTATGATTACACGATGTTCGACTGAACCCGTGTTAAATTCAATGTTATTTTCCAAAGAGTATAATTGAGTATTACTGGACTGGTTACTACCGTTAATATAGCGGTTGATATTACCATCAAAAGCATAATTGTTTTTATCTTCTTGATAAAGTGGAACTGCAAATGGTGCTCCACGTGGTTTATAAGGCGTCATGGCTGCATTTGAAGATGCATAAAAATGTACACGTTCGGCTGAGGCTTTTCGCTCATAATTACGTGCTTTAAAGCGTATAGACCAGTAGTCGTTGATGGCATGATCAACGTCGAAACCAAACTTATGGACTTCACGTTCTTGGCGTGAGAAATCAGTGCCCAGACGTTTATTATCAATATCTAGGAACTCCCAACCAGTATTTGTACTGTTACGAACAGCTAACGTACCACGATCGAAAGGAAGTTCTTCATTGTTGTATTTATAAGAGAACGTTAGTGTTGTATCGTCAGTGACTAACCAGCTAAGGCTTGGTGCAATAAATACTTGCTTGCTGTCAGAAGCATCACGCCAGCTTTCAGAATCGTCAAATGCACCGACAAGACGGTAAAGTAGGGTGCCACTATCGTTGGCCGCACCTGTAAAATCAACACTAAGTCGTTGCTTACCGTGCTCATCCATTGTTGCTTTAACTTGATTTTTCGATATTGGTGCTGGACGTTTACTGATTAAATTAATCAGACCTCCGGGACTCATATTCCCATATAAAACGGATTCAGGGCCTTTTACCACTTCAACAGACTCGAGGTCTTCAATCACTGCTTTGTCTTGAGCTAATCCGTACACTCGAGTGCCATCTTCGAAAACATTGGCTTCAAAACCACGGATTTTGAATAAATCGCGTGTGCCACCAAAGTTGTTGTGCTCTGTCACGTTACTGACGTTTTGCACCACATCACTCAGGTTAGAAGCTGCTTGTTGTTCGATCACCTCTGAGTTAATTACTTGTACTGAGCGGGGAACAGTAGACAGGTCTGCTTCTGAACGCATGGTCGATTGGGCTATATTCGTGGTTAAAATCTGTTTAATTCCGACTACTCTCGTAACCTGTACGTCTTCTGTTACGTTTTTATTTACATCTTGTTCTGATGAAAATACAGATGTTGAGGTTGCGAGAAGAGTCATCATTAGATATTGCGGTTTTAATGAAAAACTAATGGCTTTAGCTAGTTTAGATTTGAGCATACTACATCCTATGTTAATGCTGATTTACGATAATTAAAATTATGCTAGTACGTTCTTCAATGACGCTGGGCGCATATCTGTCCACACATTCTTTATTTCTTCTAAGCAGTTTTCTTTACTGTTTTCAAATCCTATTTTTTTCCAGCCAGTTGGAACTGGCTTATAACTCGGCCAAATAGAGAATTGTTCTTCAGTGTTAATCACTATGTTAAATAACGCAGTTGGTTCTTTCATGCTTAGTTTACATCTCACTTTAATGTTTAATATTTGTTTCAAAATGTGACTCAAGACTATATGATACTGATAATTATTATCATTACCATTCAAAGTTCAATTTATTTTTATTATTTTTTTTCACATGAGACTTGAGTTATGAGCAAAACTACTAATTTATGTATTAATCCGATGTTTGCAGAACATGATTTACCGAAGATTGTGACCCCTACTTTAGGCGGGCGATTATCGGACTATTTGCAAGGCGCACATCAGATTGTTGAAGAAGAGTTGCTACGCGCTGGTGGGGTGTTATTTCGAGGGTTTGACACGATAGGCGAAGAACCATTCCAAGAGTTTGCTCGTTCGTTTGGTTCACCATTGCTTAATTATGAATTTGCTTCTACACCAAGAACCGATCTTGGCGATGGTGTCTATACCACGACGGAATACCCTGCTCACCAACAAATTCCACTGCATAATGAACAGGCTTATACACTCAACTGGCCAATGAAAATTTGGTTTCATTGTATTACTCCGGCTGAAACAGAAGGCGAAACCCCGATTGCAGATAGCCGCCTTATCTTCAATAAAATAGATCCTAAGATCCGTCAACGTTTTGATTCTAAAAAATTAAAATATGTTCGTAATTACGGTAATGGACTCGATCTGCCGTGGGAAAAAGTATTTGGAACGGAAGACGAAAAACAGGTTGAACGATTTTGTCTGGCCAATAAAATCAACTTTGAATGGAAGCCTGATGGTGAGTTACGAACAAGCCAAGTATGTCAAGCGGTTGCTCAGCATCCTAAAACTCACGAAATGGTTTGGTTCAATCAAGCACACCTATTCCATGTTTCTAATCTGGAAGCCAATATTCGAGAAACCTTGTTATCTGTCGTAGACGAAGAAGATCTTCCACGTAATGTGTATTACGGCGATGGCTCTCCTATCGAAGACTCTATTTTGGCTGAAATTCGTGGTGTGTTAGACGAGTGCACAATCAAATTTCCATGGCAGGCTGGAGACATTCTGATGTTGGATAATATGCTTGTTGCTCATTCTCGTTCGCGTTTTACTGGTGCTCGTAAAGTTGTGGTTGCTATGGCCGAAGGTAATGTTTAGGAAGGTTTAAAATGGAATTAGAACAAAATCAAATGGAACAAAACGACAAAGGAGTTAGACTAGATGTCTCTTCGAACCAGAAATCGCTGTGGTTTTTGTACAAGCTAGCCCCTGAATCTTCCGCTTACAATATGTATTTTTCTACCTTGTTAGGTGGCAGAGAGCAGCATGCTATTGATATTAATTTATTGGAGCAGAGTTATTATCATACGATAGAGCACCATGATGCGCTTAAAACGGGTTATCAACAAGATGAAAAGGGGGTTTATGCTTTTCTCGCCGCGCATAAATCAGCGGATTTTTCTGTGGAAAAGCACAGTTTCACAGAAACAGAAAAGGATGATTGGATAGCAAAGTGCGCTGATCTGCCATTTGAATTAGAGCAAGGTTATGTGTGTCGAGCGAACGTGTTGATAAATGACACCAATGGTAAGGTAACACCTTATTTAATTGTGACATTGCATCATATTGCGGGTGATTTTTATTCTATTGAGCAAATGGTTGCTACTTGGGCTAAGTATTATTCTCAGCTTATTGATGGCACACCGGGTCTTGCACCGTCAATTCAGTATAGCCAGTGGGTTACAGAACAAAAGCAATACCTTGCTTCAGATACTGCAGGTAAAGCGTTAGCGTTTTGGAAAAGTGAGTTGGCTCCCTTACCTGCACCTTTGTCTATTAGTACGGATTTTGAGCGTGGAGATATTCAAAATTTTGATGGTTGTGAATTGCAATTCGATGGTAATCAAGCTCTGACGGATAAAGTTACTGCGTTGGCTCGTGAGACCAAGACCACATCATATACTGTCTTACTAAGTGCTTTTCAGTTTTATTTACATAAACTGTCTGGTCAATCTAAGTTTCTGATTGCGTCACCAACGATGGGGCGTTATACGCGAACTCATAAAGACATTGTTGGTTATTGTGTTAATCCTTTTCTTATTCCTGCTGATTTTACAGAGCCTTGTAACTTTACTGAGTTGATCGTGGAACGTGCTCGTTTTTATCGTCAATCATTGCGGCATCAAAGAATGCCTCTGACAGAAATCAGTGAATCATTGATAGATAATAGAAGTGCGGAACGCACCGCGGTTACTTCGCATATGTTTACTTATACACGTGCTAATGATCGTATTATTGGTATGCCGATATCCGATCATATCATTGACTCGGGACAGCGTGGTGCTGCACACGAACTTAATTTAGTTGTCTATGAATATGAGAACTCGTTTCGTTATCACTGGCGTTTTAATTCTTCACTATATACTGCTGAAACGGTCACCGCGATTGCCGATGGATTCTTTGAACTCTTAGATGAGTTGCTGTTAGCACCTAATAAATCGCTTATTCAGCATCAGTTCAAAGCTTGGTTGCCGGATGCTAAACCTGTAACCCCTCGTTACGAAACTGGGTTGGCAATGTGGCAAGATATTGCGCCTACACAGCCAGCATTATTATATAACGAACAGGTATTAACAGCTGCAGAGATAAATGAACAAGCATCTCGTTTAGCCTATACACTGTCTCAATCCAATGTGAACCATCGCGATCGGGTTGCTATTTTATTACCACGGGGTGTAGAGCAAGTTATCGCGATGCTTTCAGTTTGGTATGTCGGGGCTGCTTTTGTTCCTCTAGATGATGGTCAGCCTAATGAACGTACACAAATAATGCTTAAAGAAGCTGATGTTGAAGTGTGTGTTGGTGCTGGCAGCAGACCTGATTGGTTACCCGAGATTTATCATTGGTTGGACGCGACTGATGTTTTAGCGCAAGTATCGCAACCCTTGGTTAAGCCTCTTGCATTATGTGCAGAGGATCCGGCTTATTTAATCTTTACTTCTGGTTCGACAGGGATACCAAAAGCCGTGTCTGTTGGTCATGGTGCACTGGCTTCGTATGTCGAAGCTGTAAATCGTCGCTTAGAACTACCAAAAAATAGTGTGTATGCGAGCCTTGCTAGTGTGGCTACTGATTTAGGCTATACGGCACTTTGGGCTGGATTATTATCTGGGAATCAAGTGCGTATTTTAGATCAAGCGTTCATGCTTGATGCTGAAGGATTAGCTGATCACTTGGCTAAATATCCAGTTGATATGCTTAAAGTTGTCCCTTCTCATTTACAAGGATTATTGGCATCTGAGCGTCGTGAAATATTACCTCGACACACGTTAGTCTTTGGTGGTGAAGAAGTTAATAATAGCTTACTTGAACAGCTTCGCGTTTATTCCTCTGAGCTCAATGTTTTTAACCATTATGGACCAACTGAAGCAACGGTAGGTGTTATTGCGGGACGTTTACTTGCTGGTGAGCCTACAGCTTTAGGTATGCCGCTTGATGGTTGCCGAGTTTATCTATTAGATAGTTTACTGCAAGCTGTCCCAGTTGGTGCGATAGGTGACTTGTATATAGCGGGTAATCAGTTGGCGCAAGGATACTGGCAAGATAGCGCAAAAACAGCGCAGCATTTTATGAGTGATCCATTTTATGCTGGTGAGCGTATGTATCGATCTGGGGACCGAGCGAAACAGCTGGCAGACGGGCGAATTAAATTCATTGGTCGAGCTGACGGTCAGGTTAAGATTAGAGGGTATAGAGTTGAACTAGCTGAAATTGAAACTCAACTTAATGCGCTGGATGGTGTTGTTGAAGCCGCCATTGTATTCGATAAAACTGAAGGGCGTGAAAAACTCACTGCTGTCGTTGTCAGTAAGCAAGATAAAACAGAGTTATCTCGTTTATTATTAATGAGTTTACCTAGCTATATGCAACCGCATTATTGGCATTCAGTAGCCGAAATACCGCGTACTATTAATGGTAAGGTTGATCGAAAAAAATTAGCCTTAAACTTGAATGGTAGTACGAATGAATCCGATTTAGTTCCATCGTTAAGTTCAGAGCAAAACGTTCTATTTTTCTGTCGCTTGTTTGCTAAAGTATTGAATAAGCAGGCTAATGAGATAACTAGTCGTGATGGTTTCTTTGCTGTTGGCGGTGACTCTATTTTAGCGTTGCAGTTAGTGGCAATCGCTCGAAAAGAAGGCGTTAAATTAACACCTCAGTTGTTATTTAAACATCAAACACCTGTTGAGTTAGCAGAGGTTATGGCAGATCAATTACCGCTGTCGGATCCTAAGGAAAAACTTCATGAGCAAGCTATATCAGCACTCGCTCTGCTATGGTCAATGACGTTATCAAAGCGAAGTGTTGAGTCGAGTGATAACTTCTTTGAGATAGGTGGTGATTCTATTTTAGCGCTGCAGTTTATTGCTGCTGCACGCAAGACAAATATCATTCTGCGTCCTCAGGATGTTTTCAAATATCAAACACTGGCTGATTTAGCGTTGTTTATTGTGCCGCAGATAGAAGAAAAAAATGCGAATGCTGAGCAAATATCGTCTACGACAGTGATGAAGACTGAGCAATCTGTATCTCGTTATGATCTGGATATATTACCTGAAACGTTAACCGTTGAGGATGTGACTGCAAACATTTCTGCCCGTGATTTAAATACAATTTGTCAGGATATAGCGGCATCTTTAATTGATGATTTGTTACCGCTGTCACCTACTCAACAAGGGATATTGTTCCATTGTTTGTTGGATCCGCAACCAGAATTGTATTTAAACGTAACGAGCATGGCTCTCACTGGTAGCATAAATGCAGACGCGTTTCTTGCCGCATGGAAAAGCGCAGCGCAGCGTCATGATGTAACCCGAAGCCGTTTTATTTGGCATGATCTTGAACATCCTTATCAGGTGGTATGCCGACATAATGAGATGAACACAGTAATGCTAGATTGGCAGGCATTATCGATATCGGAACAAAACGCTAAATTTGAGGAACTCGTCGCCGAAGAGCATAAAATTGGATTTAAACTGACAGACGCACCGCTTATGCGCGTGACTTTAGTTAAATTATCTCCTCAAGATCATCGCCTAATATGGACGCGCCATCATTTGATTGTAGACGGTTGGACATCGGCATTAATTGCGGGTGATGCGATGGCTATTTATCAGCAAAAAGATTTAAAACCAGCGCCGCATTATGCCGACTACTTCTCTTGGTTAGGTCGTCAAGACATGGCATATACAGGAAAAGAGTGGCAAGCGTATTTAGCTGATTTTACCCAAACGACACATTTACCTGGTCCAGAAACACCGATGCAAGGGCAAAAACATTGCCAGTATCAAATAGCCGAGTCGGTTACGCAGAAGTTGAAAGCGCAGGCTAGAACACATGGTTTAACGTTAAATACCCTAGTGCAACTGGCGTGGGGGATTACGTTAAGTCGCTTTACGGGTGGTTATGATGTGATATTTGGAATGACGTCTGCTGGACGCCCGCAGGAAGTTTCTGATATTGAACATATGGCTGGCGTGTTCATTGCTAGTTTACCATTACGAACTCGTTTCAACCCCGCTGAACGATTAGTTGATTGTGCAAGGCAATTACAGCTCGATGCATCTGAGTTACGAAGCATTGATTACATGCCACTTGCAGAGATCCAATCATATGTTGATCTAGAGCCTGGAGAGTTACTGTTTGATACAGCACTCGTATTCCAAAATTACCCATTTCCTAAAGAACTGAGGGAAATGACTACGCCAAAATTTGATCTGCTGGATGTATCTGAATCAAGTAATTTCCCGATGATGTTACAAGTTGAGCCTAGTCATATTCTGAATATCAATTGTTCTTTTGATACTCAAAAAGTCTCACAAGAGTTAGCGACTAGCATGTTAACCATGCTTGACGCGGCACTAACCTATCTTTCTGAAGGCGTAGATACGTATACTTATCAACTTATTGATTCGTTGACGTTACCTACAGTCGTTAATGAAACTCAGGTGGATTTACCTGCGAAGTGGGATTTGTTAGATCAAGTTAAATTACGTGCGAATGAATATGGTGAAAACCTAGCCCTGATTACTGACGAACGTCAGTTAACTTATAAAGAGTTAGTTGCTGAAGTGTCAGAACTCGCTGGCGCTATGGCTGTATTAAACCTCAATAATGAGCAACCGATAGCGGTTTGTTTAACACGTGAAGCTGATCTTGTTGTTACTTTATTCGCAATTTATCAATTGGGCTTGTCTTATATCCCTTTAGACCCATTGTTGCCAGAACGCCGCTTGGAAGATATTTTTAATCAAGCTGAACCTCAATTAGTGATAGCGGATCGGACTTTCGACTCTGCACCTTGTCTCTCTCCTACAGAACTGAAAAAACAGTCTAAAGGAGCTGGCTCTGTCGTTGACTGCCACCCAAATACATTGGCATACACTATTTTTACATCCGGCTCTACAGGCCGCCCGAAAGGTGTTCAAATTGATCGTTCCGCGTTAAATTATTTCTTACAAGCGATACAGGATGTAGTGAATATATCTGCTGAAGATCGGCTGTTGGCAGTAACCACGATTGGTTTCGATATTGCGGTATTAGAATTATTCTTGCCTTTGGTGCACGGTGCGACCTTGGTGTTAGCTAGCGAGCAACAAAGTAAAGATAGCCAAGCATTAAGTCAGCTATTATCACAGCATAAAATCAGTGTGATGCAAGCAACACCTGCAACATGGCAAAGCTTAGCGGATATTGACAGTGCTTGGTGGTCATCACTTAATGTACTGACCGGTGGTGAGGCGTTGAATGCAGCATTAGCTGAATTATTGATAAAAAAAGCAGCGAGTGTGACCAATGTTTATGGTCCAACAGAAGCGACCGTTTGGGCATCAAGTTCGCGTGTTGAGCATGTAACTGGTAAATTAGCTGCGCTTGGTAAGCCATTAATTAATACTCAGTTTTATGTTTTAGATAGCGCACTTCAGCCGGTATTGTCTGGTGTCGAAGGTGAGTTATATATCTCAGGATTAGGGTTAGCTCGCGGGTATTTAAACAGTCCTAAATTAACCGCCGAGAGTTTCTTACCGGATCCTTTCTCACAAGTTCCAGGACAGCGTATGTATCGCACTGGCGATCGCGTTTATTTCGATTCGAAAGGTGAGCTGCAGTACATAGGTAGAACTGACTTCCAAGTGAAATTACGTGGATTCAGAATTGAATTGGGTGAAATTGAAGCCGTGCTTCAGGCGCAAACCGGTGTAAAGGAAGCTATCGCTTTAGTATGGCAAGCAGATACTGAACATGGCTATATCGCTGCTTACGTCACGCTACGTAAATCTGCAGCCTTAGATAGTGAACTGCTGTTACGCCTGATTGCCGAGCATTTACCCGTTTATATGGTACCAACTGAACTTGTGATCCTCGATGCAATGCCATTGAACAGTAATGGCAAAATCGATCGCAAATCGCTACCAGAATCTGATAGTCATGGGATGGGCCATTACTTATCTCCACAAACTGAACTTGAGCATCAATTAGTGGATATTTGGCAACAAATCCTAGGGCATGATCAGATAGGTATCCAAGACAGCTTCTTTAGACTAGGAGGTAATTCGCTTTCTGCAACTCGTCTACAAGCTAGAATCCAGCGAACATTCAGCGTACAGATCCCATTAGCTGAGTTATTCCATAATCCGACAATTTCCGAACTTGCCACACTTTTAGAAAAAGAGTCGTTGCAACAAGATGATCTGGCAATGATGGCTGATCTACTAGACCAATTTGAGTAAATTATGAATCAGAATATAAATTCAATCAATATTGCAATGCGCTTGGCTAAATTGTCAAAAGAAAAAAAAGTGCAGTTTAGAGCCTTGTTAAAAGAAAAAAATATCGACAGTTGGCAATTACCTATTGTTGCTGCAGCAAGAGAAGATGAAATGGAAGTCTTGTCTAATGCTCAGCAGCGCCTGTGGTTTATAAACCATTATGAACAAGGGAGTTCTGCCTATAATTTGTTTACGTGTTTAGACATCAAAGGTGATATCGATACAGGTGCGCTAAAATTAGCACTTCGAGAAGTGCTTAACCGCCACACTATATTACGCAGTACATATCATGTTGTAGATGGTAAACCGATGCAACGAGCTGAAGTTGACTATGATCTACCATTTTGGGCTGAATCGGATGTGCCTAATTTAGAACAACGCAGTTTGGCCGTTGCTGATGCGGTATTTGATTTAGAAAACGAGCTACCTTTACGTATCTATCTATTATCAAATAAGTCAAAGCAGACCCGTTTGGTGTTTGTTGCACACCATATTGCTTTTGATGCTTGGTCTGAAGCTGTGCTTGTTAAAGAATTCTCTGAATGTTATGCCCGTTTTACATCTCAGGGAAGCGTTCAAGCACCGTCTGTACCTGAACTACAATATGCTGATTTTGCTCAATGGCAACAAGAGTGGCTTGAAAGTGACGCTGCAGAGTTACAATTAAAATATTGGGAAAAGCAGCTAATAGGAATGCCTGAGTGTATGCCTTTACCCCTTGATTTTCCTCGTCCTGATGTATTATCAAGAACCTATCAGGGGGCTGAAGTTCAACTTGATGTCCCTGACAGCGTATATCTTAAACTGCAGGGTATGGCGAAAGAGCAAGGCACTACGCTTTATTCAGTGATGCAAGCTGGCTTTTCATTACTATTAAATCAGCTGGGAGCAGGCCAAGATATATGCTTAGGTACGTCGGTAGCGAGCCGTCAGCGCCCTGAGCTGGAAAGCATGATTGGCTTTTTGGTTAACACGCTTGTTATTCGCCATCAGCTACAAGATAAGCAAAGTTTCAGACAGTTAATTGACCAAGTGTCAGAAACAACTCGGGAGGCGTTTGAGCATCAAGAGCTACCTTTCGATTTGGTTGTCGATAAATTAAATATTCCTCGAGGTAAAGCCTGGAGCCCATTGTTCCAAGTGCTTTTCGTTCATCGTAATGTGCCTCGCCAAGAGTTACAACTGGGTGAACTGGAATTAACTCAGGTACCGCACCAGAGCAACCGTGCTCGTTTTGATCTCACGTTACGCCTTACTGAAGATGATAATAAGTTGAGGTTAGATTTAGAATATAGCCGTGAACTATTCAACGACGATACGGTTGTTAACTTATTAAATCGATATTTACAGCTATTAAGTTCGTGTTTAAGTACGCCTGATACGCTGATCGATATAGATACGGCTTTAGCTGTAAAAAGTCCAGTTGCACAGTTAGTATCACATGATGCTACCGCTAATCTCGCGTTAACGACTGAACAAGAATCAAAAATGACGAATCAGTTGATGGCTCTATTCACTGATATGCTAGGACGTGAAGTTTCTGCGGATGACAGTTTCTTTGAGCTCGGTGGTGATTCAATCCTAAGCTTACAATTGGTAGCCAAAGCCAAAAAATTAGGCTTAACCTTGACGCCTAAATTATTGTTTAAGGGGCAAACACCGCAAGCGATAGCTGCTGTAATAATCGCCGGAACACCAACTAAAACAGTGCCGACTGTAACAGATATACCTTCGCAGTCACCGGCCTTACTTGCTGCATTTAAGCAGTTGCTTGGTAATCAAGCGTTAACTGAGAAGGACAGCTTTTTTGAGTATGGTGGTGACTCTATCCTTAGTCTGCAGTTAGTCGCGAAACTAAAAAAACAAGGGATTAAAGTTACGCCAAAGCAGGTTTTCGCACTACAGACGCCTTACCATATCGCACAAGCTCTCGCTGCTAAAGAGGGGCCGTCCGAGATTACAGGCAATGAGTTATTGAACGATAATATCAGTAGTTCATCTGAATATCCGATGGCGCCTATTCAGCATTGGTTTTTTGAACAACAGCTTAAGCATGCCGCTCATTGGAATCAATCGGTACTCTTGAGTCACGATAACGTGTTAGACGTTACTTGTTTTACTAAAGCCGTAGAACAAGTGTTAGCAACGCACCCGCAACTTGCGATGAATTTCACGCCGACTAAAAATAGTGAATATCAGCAGTTTATTGGCAATCATCAGGTTGAAGTTTGTTCACACACTATTCATAGTGAAGCATTGCAATCTCAATTATCAAGTCTGCAAGGTACGTTATCGTTTAGTGGAACGGCACCGATTCGAGTCGATTTATTTAAGTTAAGTGATCAACCACAAGGACGTATTTTATTTACGGCCCATCATTTGGTTATCGATGCTGTTTCTTGGCGTATATTGGTTACGCAAATTTGGCAAACTTACCAGTTATTGAGTCATGGACTTTCTACTGATGGCTCGTTAGAAACATACCAAACCACATCTTATCAAGCATGGGTCGATGATTTATTACATTGGCCTGAACATAAGATAAAGGCTGCACGTGATTATTGGTCGCCGATGGCAAACGAAGCTCAAGAAATTCAACAATCTTGGGTGTCATTGCCGATGTCTAACTTAGACAATGTCCAAACAATTGAAAATCATATCCGCGATGTTGATGTTATTGAAGTCAAATTACCTGCTTACTTGACTGAAAAATTGATTTCTCAGTCCTTGTCTGCTTACCAACTAAAAATTGATGAATTAATGCTAGCTGCCGTGACATTCGCAATGTCGCAATGGCGTGGTTCTAATACAATGTTGATTGAACTTGAAAGTCATGGACGTCATCATGATGACCTCGATTTATCACAAACGATAGGTTGGTTCACGAGTCGTTATCCAATGTTATTAGCATCAGTTGATAACTGTTCATCAGATTTACTGATGCGTCAGCATATTCTGTCTATTAAAGATCAATTACGCGCAGTGCCTGATTATGGGCAAGGTTTTGGTGTGCTGAAGTATCTACATAATGAAGTGACGAAGCTTGTTACACCTGCTTTAGTATTTAATTATCTTGGTCAAATTGATAAAGGCATGATGAGTCAAGGCGTTGGGCTCGCGCCTGAGCCAATTCCTAATCAACGCCACGGTGATAATACTCGACCACAATGGTTAGACTTAAATGTAATGATTACCGGCGGTGAACTAAGTATGCGCTGGAATTATAATACCTTGGTGAATACAAAAGATGAGATCGAGTTGTTGGCATTGACTGTCATCGAGTACTTGTCAAAAATGATTGAACATTGTGAGCATACTGATAATGCAATATCAAAATCTGAAGTACCATTATTGACGTTAACTCAACCCGAGCTTGATAGCTTAGTAGATTTAATACCAGCCCCCCAAGACACCATTAAGGATATATATCCTTTAACGCCGTTACAAAATGGCATGTTGTTCCACACATTGTCAGAACAAAGCTTAGGTATGTATGTAAACCAAAGTTTGGTTGAGCTAGATGGAGAACTTGATGTTACGGCATTAGAATCTGCTTGGCAGTGGGTAATCAATCAACATGATATGTTACGTACAGGTTTTATTTGGCAACAACTAGATGAACCTATTCAATATGTTGTTAAAGAGTCACAAGTTGATTGGCAAAATATTAATTACCTTGGAAAAATAGCAAGCGAAGCAGAAGCTGAATTGAAGATATTAGCCGAACAAGAGGTTGATACAGGCTTTGAGTTAAATAAAGCTGGTTTGATGCGTTTTAAATTAGTGAGATTAGCAGAAAATCATCACTGTCTAATTTGGACTCGACATCATTTAATTGTGGATGGTTGGTGTACTAATTTGGTTATAAGAGAAGTACAAGAAGCATACCTTGCTATATGTGCTAATCGTACCCCCGCTATTTCGAATCGCCCACCGTTCCGAAATTTTATTGAATGGTTAGATAATCGAGAACTTAAGGAGAGTGAAGCATATTGGCAGCACTGTCTGAATGGTTATGAAACGATGGCAAGATTGCCTAGACCCTTTAACAGTAATTCGGGTGTTTCTCAGCAAACTGAACATTTATCAATAGAACAGACAGCGTCGCTGAAGTTATTAGCCGCGAAAAATCGTTTAACATTGAATTCGCTTTGCCAAGCCGTATGGGCGTTAACACTGCAACGATATACAGGCAGCAATGATTTAGTCTTTGGTGTTACGAGTGCAGGTCGCCCCGATGATTTGGCTAATGCGAATGATATCGTCGGTGTGTTTATTACAAGTATTCCACTTAGAGCACAACTTTCTGGTGAACAGAACTGGGTTGATTTAGCGCTTCAGCTGCAAGAACAAATGGTTGAGAGTCGAGAGCATGAACATGTTTCTTTGTCGAATATTCAGCGTTTAACGGGTCATCAAGTGGACTTATTTGATAACTTGTTAGTATTTGAAAATTACCCAGCAGATAAACAACCAGTCGATCGTAGCCTCACATTAACTGTACGTGAAACGACAGAGCGGAATAATTACCCGCTGACTATGATTATTATTCCACACCAACGTCTTGATTTTAGAATCGTCAGTAATAATAGTCAGTTAGATTCAAGTATTGCGAGTGCGTTACTTGCTGACTTTATGACGTTATTAGCGGCATTAGCAAAAGGTGATACATCTGAAAAAACAGGTGACGCATTAAGTTGTAAGGGACTAGTTGATGAGCTAAATACTCATTCTGAGCAATCTCCAGCTTGGTTATTGAACCAAACTAAGTATGACTTTAGTCATCACCCCGATACGCTTTCTACATGGCTTGAGCAACAAGCTCAGCTGACACCAGATGCAATAGCGTTAGTTTTTCAGCCATCAGAAAGAGTGACTGATAGTCAGGGATATGAGCAAGAAATTGTATTAACTTATGCCCAATTACACGAAAAATCGGCTCAGTTAGCACATTACTTAATTAATGAACATGGCTGTAAATCAGAAGATAAAGTGGCTGTTTGCATGACGCGTTCACCACAAATGGTGATCAGTTTATTAGCTATTTTAAAAGCGGGTTGCGCTTATTTACCACTTGATCCCGAGCACCCATCGCAACGTTTAGCTTATATTGCGGAAGATTCGAATGCAAAAGTAGTATTAACGCTAGAAACATGCAGCAATACGTTATCAAGTGAGCTTCAAAAAACGGCAGTTATTGTGGATGCAGAATTGAAGATCTGTGCGAGCTACCCAACGACGGCACCTAAAGTTTGTATTTCACCAGAGCAGCTAGCGTATGTGTTGTATACATCTGGCTCAACGGGTCAGCCTAAAGGTGTTGCTATTCCTCATGCAGGTATTGTTAACCGTCTGGCTTGGATGCAGCAGCAATATACATTAACAGATCAAGATGTGGTGTTACAGAAGACACCTTATAGTTTTGATGTATCTGTTTGGGAGTTTTTCTGGCCGCTTATTACGGGCGCAAAACTGGTCGTTGCAGAACCGAATGCACATAAAGACAGTGCGCGCTTAGCTGCTATTATCCAGCAACATCAGGTCACAACTATTCACTTTGTCCCTGCGATGTTGCAAGCATTTCTTGACCACTCTACGGTGAGTGATTGTCGTTCGCTCAAACGAGTCATTTGCAGCGGTGAAGCTTTACCTTATCAACTACAGCAGCAATTTTTCCAAAGCTTTGATGCTCAGCTACATAATTTATATGGACCAACGGAGGCCTCTATTGATGTGACTTTTTGGGACTGTCGAAGTCAGGATATCCCAAATGTCGTTCCGATTGGTCACCCTATAGCCAATATGCAAACTTGGATCCTTGATAAGGCACTAAATACTGTCCCTGTTGGTGTCGAAGGAGAGCTTTATCTCGCAGGGGTTGGTTTGGCGCGAGGTTACTTAGGTCGTGATGACTTAACGGAAAAAGCATTTATTGCGAATCCGTTTGCCGTAGAAGGCGCTAATACGGATGCTCAATTTAGTCGTCTGTATCGCACTGGTGATATTGCGCGTTATCGACCTGATGGTGCAATTGAATATGTGGGACGAGCTGATTTCCAGGTGAAAATTAGAGGGTTACGGATTGAGCTAGGAGAGATTGAAGCCTGTATAGCTGAACATCCCGAAGTGAAAGAAGTTGTCGTGATTGCTCGTCGTAGCGGCGAGACTAATGATTATTTAGCCGCCTATGTTGTGGCAGAAGAGACATCTGAGGGACAGCTGAATGACTTGTTGATGTGGCAGGCATTCCTACTCACCAAACTGCCTGATTATATGATGCCGACGTTTGTGACTGTGTTAGCACAAATGCCCGTGACAAATAACGGCAAGATAGATCGTTCTGCATTACCTGAACCTAAATCATCTGGCCACGCTTTTGTGACACCAGCAACCTCGACAGAGCATAAAGTCGCTTTATTGTGGCAAGACTTGTTAGGTGTCGAAGCTGTTGGACGAACAGATAACTTCTTTGCGTTAGGAGGACATTCATTATTAATAACGCGTCTTGTTAATCAGATAAATAATATTTTTAGTTTAAATATTAGTTTAACGGATGTGTTAGCAATGACGGTGCTTGAACAGCAAGCAAGTTACATTGATATGCTGATTGCACAATCTCAACAACAGTCACAACCACAAATTGAATCTGAAGAGCAATGGGAGAGTTTTGAGCTATGAGTATTGCGGTTTATATTACAGAGTTATTTCAGCGCAATATTCGTATTAGCCTTGAAAATGGAAAGTTAAAAGTGGATGCCCCGAAAGGGGCTATAACGAGTGAGATTAAGCAAGAATTAATGAGCAAAAAACAGGCGCTTATTGATTATTGGCAAGAGCAGAAAAATATTAGCCAACTACCTGCGTTAACCGCTGTAGATCGTAGTGAACGTGATTTACCTATGTCATCAGCGCAGCAACGATTATGGTTTTTACAGCAGCTTGAACCAGAGAGTAGCCAATACAATGTAAATGCATTATTGGCATTAAAAGGTAACATGAATACGGTATTGTTACGCCAAGCCTTTGCTGATTTGGTTATTGAACATGAGATTTTTCATACTGCATTTGCAGAGAAAATGGGACGTGCTGATGTACAACTACTGTCGCCTAAATTAGTTGCAGATGCGGTAAATATTGATGAGATAAACTTGCAGCATTGTGATCAAAATATTGAACACAAAGATTATCAAGATGCCATTAAACAGGCGATGTCAGCACCGTTCAACTTGGCTGAACCGCCGTTATTTCGTTTAGTTCAATTGAAAATGAGCGATAGTTTGTCGCATTTGGTACTTAGCTTTCACCATATTGTTATTGATCATTGGTCGTTACAATTATTAACTAAACTACTATTACAAAGATATAAAACAGCACAAAAATGTCAGAATGACGTGGATAGTTTGGATTGTGATAAAGGCGTTACACAGCCAAAGACTGTATTGCAATATTTAGATTATGCACATTGGCATAATCAATTATTAGCAGGAGATCATTATCAAAAGTTAAAAGATTATTGGCTACAAACGTTAGGTACTGAGGACTATTGTTTAAGTTTGACGACTGATCATCCTAGAACGTTAGACACAGGTCATCAGGGTGCTAGGTATAGTATAACGTTGGAACATGAAACGTTTACCGCGTTAAAGGAAACGAGTCTTGCACTCGGTTGTACACCCAATACAATATTGTTAGCAGCATACCAGTGGTTATTGTCTCGTCACTCGGGAATGACAGATATTCGAGTAGCTTGTCCAGTAGCTGAGCGTGGTCATGCTGATCTTGAGCATATGCTTGGCTTATTTGTAAATACGATGGTTGTCCGTGCTGAGTTGTCTTCTGGGATGACGGCGAGTGCTTGGCTAGATGTTGTACATAAGTCGATATCAGGCGCGCAAAAACATGCTGCAATGCCATTCGAGAAACTTGTTGATGAACTCAGCGATTCCCGCGAAGGTGAGCACGAGCCACTTGTACAAACAATGTTTAATTATCTAGCGGTTGATGCAGCTGAGTCTGTCATTATTGATGGCATGCGTGTTACCGCATTGGCGATACCTGAATTTCAGGCAAAATTTGATTTATCATTATTCGTGGTTAATGATGGGCAGGGAATTAACCTATCATTCCAATATAAAACGCAATTATTTGAATCTAGCACTATTGCACGATTAGCTGAACAGTATATTTCAGGGCTTAAGTATCTATTGTCAGCGCAAGATAAACCGCTTGCAAACCATTCCGCACTTTCTGCTCAAGAGTGGCAACAGCAGCAGCAATGGAATGCCACTAACACCGCGTTCGATACACCTGCGACCTTGACCGACGCTTTGATTGCACAGCAAAAAGCAACACCAAGCAATATAGCATTACGCTACCAATCGCTTAGTTGGACCTACCAAGAACTCGGCGATAAAGTCAACCAGCTAGCAAATTGGCTGGTGGAGCAAGGTTGCCAACCAGAAGATAAAGTGGCGATATGCATGACCCGTTCACCGCAAATGGTGGTGAGTATTTTAGCTACAGTAACAGCGGGATGCGCATATTTACCGTTAGATCCAGAGCATCCTCAGCAACGAATTGATTATATTTTAGATCACGCGAAACCGAGTGTGATTTTGGCGATGCCTGAATTTAAACAAGGGTTATCCGAGTCAAACCAGTCTCATAATTTATGGGTGTTGGATGATTCATTTAGTTTGATTTCATCACAAAGCACAGCGTTTAAAGCGTCATCTAATGTCAGCAGCCAGCTTGCCTATGTGCTGTACACATCGGGTTCGACGGGACAACCGAAAGGTGTAGCTGTACCTCATAGTGGCGTGATGAATCGAATCGCGTGGATGCAGGCTGAATATGGCTTGTCTGCAGATGATATCGTGTTACAAAAAACCCCTTATAGTTTTGATGTATCAGTATGGGAATTCTTTTGGCCATTAATGACGGGGTCAACACTGGTTCTAGCGGGTGCTGGTGAGCATAAAGACAGTCAACGACTGATTGAGTTAATCAATGAATACAAAGTGACCACGCTGCATTTTGTGCCTGCGATGTTACAGGTTTTCTTAGATAACCCAGATGCGAATAGCTGTGTATCTTTATCGCGTATATTCTGTAGTGGTGAGGCTTTACCCTATCAATTACAGCAGCAATGTCTATCTAGTTTAACGGCTGAATTACATAATCTGTATGGTCCAACGGAAGCCTCTATTGATGTGACTTATTGGGATTGCCGCAAGCAACATATTAAAGATGTGGTCCCTATTGGCTTTCCTATCGCAAACATTCAAACTTGGATCTTAGATAGTGAATTGAATCCTGTACCCGTCGGGGTTAGTGGTGAGTTATACCTTGCTGGTATTGGTTTGGCTAGAGGATACTTGAATCGTCCAGACCTTACCGCAGAAGCCTTTATTCCTAATCCGTTCGCTGAGTCTGGCGCTATTGGCGATGCCCAATATAGTCGCTTGTACCGTACTGGTGATGTAGCTCGTTATCGTCACGATGGCAGTATTGAATATGTAGGGCGTGCCGATTTTCAAGTGAAGATTCGTGGATTACGTATTGAGTTAGGTGAAATTGAAGCACGTATAGCAGAGTTAGATGCGGTTAAAGAAGTTGTTGTTATGGCACGTAAAGAGGAGCAAACTTCAGCATACTTGGCTGCTTATGTTGTTGCATCTGACCGTAAATCATTACCGGAACTTGATGAGTGGCAAACGCTGCTCTCAGCATCGCTGCCTGAATATATGATCCCAACAGTGTTTGTCGCTTTGGACGAAATGCCGTTGAGTCAAAATGGTAAAGTGGATCGTAAAGCACTTCCACAACCTGATTTAGCTGCGCTAAATAGCAGTGATTATATTGCACCTACTTCTAGCAACGAAAGTATTTTAGTCGATATTTGGCAGTCTCTATTAAATATCAAGCAGGTTGGGGTTAATGATAACTTTTTCGCCATTGGTGGTGATTCCATTATTAGCTTGCAGGTTGTTGCTCGTGCGCGTGAAGCAGGGTTAACACTGCAACCAAAAGACATTTTCCGTCACCAAACGGTCAAAGCATTGTCCGCGGTAGCAACACAAGAAGCTCAAGTCAGTTATAACCAAGATGATGTTTATGGCGATATCCCGTTAACGGCGATACAAGATTGGTATTTAGCGCAACCTTTACATAATCCTAACCAGTTTAACCAAGCGATTTTATTGGCAAGTAATAATGACATAGTGCCAGAATATCTACAGCAGGCGCTAACACGTCTTGTATTATCTCATCCTATGCTGGCGGCTCGATTTATAGAGTCTAAAAATAAGCAAGGACAAGCTTGGACACAAAATACGTCTATTGATGACGAAATGACGATAGCATTCAATGTTATTGATTTTTCTGATTGTAGTGCGGTACAAAAACAGGCTGAAATAACCAAATTATGTCAACGTGAGCAGACGCAGCTACAGCTACAAACAGGTGCGGTTTTCCGTGCCTCATTACTACGTTTTGGATCATTGCAAGATGGACGTACGGATTATCGCTTACTGCTTGTTGCCCACCACTTGGTTATCGATGGTGTATCATGGCGGATCATATTAGATCAACTCAGCCATGATTATCAGCGTCTAGAACGCGGCGGAAAATTGGCTGATATCGTCTATCAAACCACACCCTTTAAACGTTGGGCTGAACAAGGACTGCTGCAATCGATAGATGCTGAAGGCGTGGCACTTTGGCATGCATGGGTGAGCAATAAAATGAATAGACAAGCGATTAAGTCACAGTTACCGCTTGATCGTATTGTTAACAGTTTCCAACCTGGAGAGCAGGCTAATCAGCGATTTAGTTTAAGTCTAGCGCATTCTGAACGCTTGCTACGTGAGGCTGGAAAACCTCTTCGCGCTCGTATTGATGAATTATGTTTAGCTGCGCTGTCTAAAACATTAACTGAGTGGACCACAAATCCCAATCATTTGATCAACCTAGAAGGTCATGGTCGCGATCTATTAGATATGGATGTGAGCCAAACCGTTGGTTGGTTTACGCGTTTATATCCAGCAGTACTTAGCGCTGAATCAAATAACTGGCGAGAGCAGATATTACAAACTCGTCGTCAACTCAGTGCGTTACCGGAGCAGATCGTACCTTTTAGTGTAGCGCAGCCTTTGCTTACTACACAGGTTAAACCACAAATCGTATTTAATTATTTAGGTCAGCTTGATACTCAGCAAGGCTTTATGCAGAAAGCGCCTGAACAATTATCTGAATTTAGAGACCTAGCTAACCCATTAGCCTGGCTATTAGAAGTAAATGTCTTTATGCAAGAAGGGTTGTTAAAGGTTAATCTGCAATATTCACAACAGGCCTTTTTACCTGAAACGATTGAATATTTAGCCCAAGCATACCAAAGCCATTTAGAACATATGCTTAATGAGATCTGTGGGGGGAATCAAGCTAGTAATAACCTTCAATGTTTACCGGGTGCGATTGCGGCTGATTTTCCACTTGCCAACATCAGTGATATCCAAGCTCAAACGCTTGTTGAGAAATATAGCAACCAAGTTGTGGAAGATCTCTACCCGTTGACACCGGTGCAACAAGGCATGTTATTCCATTGTTTAGATCACAGTGATGCTTACATTAGCCAAAGTATCGTTAAATGCGAAGGTGAGTTAAATAC
>Ga0209396_1001966_pt1 | contig 22070 bp, 15 predicted proteins | sample GOMGulsemesocosm_6_FD_184638 | JGI IMG/M metagenome (GOLD analysis project Ga0209396, IMG submission 184638) | Methane-oxidizing microbial communities from mesocosms in the Gulf of Mexico - GOM8C Gulf of Mexico (SPAdes) (version 2) | ecosystem: Environmental > Aquatic > Marine > Cold seeps... | reverse complement strand
GTGATGCATCAGGTGTTGTCGATGCTATCTCAGCAGAAGATATCGGTAAATTCCCTGATACTAACTTAGCAGAATCATTACAGCGTATTACTGGCGTGTCAATTGACCGTTCTAACGGCGAAGGTAGCCAAATTACTGTCCGTGGTTTTGGTCCAGACTTTAACATGGTGACCCTAAATGGTCGTACCATGCCCGCATCTAACCTCCCTGCAGGCGGCGGCGTTGCGAACTCTCGTGCATTTGACTTTTCAAACCTCGCATCAGATGCCGTACTATCTGTTTCGGTCTATAAAACAGGTAACGCAAGCATCGCCACTGGCGGTATTGGTGCTACCGTAGATATAGTGACTGGTAAGCCATTAGATAACCCTGGTTTTCAAGCAAGCTTCGGCGCAAAAGCGCAGATGGATACGACGAACCGTGTTGGCAGTGACATTACACCAGAACTATCTGGTTTGCTAAGTTGGACCGATGAGGAAGAAACATTTGGTGCTTCAGTTACCTTTAATAGCCAAAAGCGTGACAGTTCAGCATCAGGTGCATTCGTGAACCAATGGCGTACTGCAGCTTATGACGGCACTATCACGCAAGCAGCTGACGACATCACGTTAACAAATGCGCCAGACATTGGCCAACTCTACTCAATGCCGTCTGATTTACGTTATTACGTAGCAGATCGTGAGCGTGAGCGTACAAATGCTCAATTTACATTTCAATTTCGTCCATCTGAAAAGCTAACAACAACATTAGATTACACCTACGCTAAGCAAGATTTATTTGAAGCGCGCGCAGAACAATCTATCTGGATGGATACCTATAAGTCTCATCTTGGCTTTGACGATAACGAAGTTAAAACACCAACGGACTATCAAGAAGACCGTGGCGCGCAAGTACCACGAGATCTGGGCCTAGCGTTGCAAGAGCTTAATCAAGTTAACGAAAACAAGTCTTTGGGTTTCAATTTAGTTTATGAAGCATCAGACCAATTTCTTGTTACATTTGATGCCCATAACTCGACGGCCGAAAGTTCACCAGATGCACCTTACGGCAGTTGGTTAAATACCGGCCTTGGTGCAAACATCTCTGCTGGACAGAGTGTTGATTTCTCCAACGATTTTCCAACGATGAGCATTGATTTTGATGATTGTGATCCGGGCCGCGGCCTTAACTGTAATCAAATGCTTGATCAAGACGATGTTGGTACATCTATCTTGGATATGCGCCGTGCGACGCAAGAATCAGAAATCACTCAATTCAAACTTAATGGTCTTTACGAGTTTGACGAAGGCAGCATCGAATTTGGGGTTGAATCTCGTTCAATGGAGAGCCACTCTGAACAAAGCTTAACGCGTCATACTATGGGTAACTGGGGTGTTGAGAATCCAGGCGAATTACCTGAAGGGTATCTAACACCGCTTGATTTCACTGCGGAAATTGACGGCTTTAATACCAATGGCGCATTTAGTGACGGCTTTACCGGCAGTGCATCTCAAGTTGGCGCTTGGGCCGCTGGTCAATATGGTTTTGACTTAATCGCCAATGGTGCAAACGCAACAAACCGTGTTATTGAAGAAGACATTACCGCCGCATTTTTCCAATTGAAGCTCTCAGGGGAATTATCAGGCAAACCATATAACATTTCTACAGGTCTTCGCTTTGAAAGCACAGATATTACATCTTCCGCTAATGTCACCTTACCTAATGCCGTCGCATGGGAAGGTAATAATGACTTTAACGTTCGTTTCGGTACCGAAGCACAGGTCTATTCCCAAGATGCAAGTTATGATCATATGCTGCCAAGCTTTGATTTTGACATAGAGTTACAAGAGGATATTGTTGCACGCTTCTCATACAGCAAAACAATTTCTCGCCCTACTTATGATCAATTAAGCACCGCAGCATCTGATGTTTCTGGTCCTAATAGCCCAACTCTATTACCAGGCGCACAGCTCGGTACAGCGTCTAATGGTAATGTCAGCCTAAAACCGCTTGAGTCAGACAATCTGGATATCTCTTTAGAGTGGTACTTTGACGAGACAAGTTATGTTTCTGTTGGTTACTATGAGAAACGTGTAAGTAACTTTGCCGGTCGCCAACCAGTAACTGAAAACGTTTACGGTTTACGTGATGCTACCGCAGGTCCACGTGCAATCGCCGCCGAGCAAGCACTTATTGACCAAGGTATAGAAGTAACTGATACCAACTTATTTGCGATGGTCGCTGCAACTGAGAATGGCGTAGCGTTTAATTCTATGACACCAGAAGCTTTTGAAGCAGCCTATGATGTATTACCAAATAGCGATGACCCATTAATGGATTTCACCGTTACTAAATTTGTTAATAATCAAGAAGCGAAAATCGACGGTTTTGAAATCGCGGTTCAGCACTTCTTTGGCGAAACAGGCTTTGGCTTACAAGCTAACTACACCACTGTAAACGGCGACATTGGTTTTGACAACAATGGTGATCCGACAGTAACTCAGTTTGCATTAGTTGGTTTAAGTGACACAGCGAATCTTGTCGCGATGTACGAAATGGATGATTTCCAAGCTCGTCTAGCGTACAACTGGCGTGACAAGTTCTTAAACACCCAAGCGCAATATATCAATGAGCCTGGATACACTGAAGCTTATGCGCAACTTGATTTCAACGCGTCTTACCAAGTTAATGAAGAGCTTTCAGTATTCATTGAAGGAATTAACATTACTGGCGAAGACACTCGAACGCATGGCCGTACTTCAGCTCAGCTATGGAATCTAGCTGAACAGAAAGCACGCTTTGCAATCGGTGCCCGTTATACTTTTTAAGCCAAGATAATGGTTTGAGTTTAACTAGTTGATATAAATGCCGTATAGTGAATACGGCATTTTTTTTACTTGGTATAAGTTCAGCAATACACTGACTATGGACAACTATGGAAAAAGAAATAAAGCACATTGTTATCGTTGGTGGCGGCTCCGCTGGCTGGCTCAGTGCCGGCGTAATTGCAGCACAACATCTTAACACCCCAGAAAAGAGCATCAGGGTTACCCTGATTGAATCGCCGCAAATCAATACCATCGGTGTTGGTGAAGGCACTTGGCCTTCGATGCGCAATACCCTCCAAAAAATAGGGATCAGTGAATTAGAGTTTATTAGCAGCTGCGATGCCGCGTTTAAGCAAGGTTCAAAATTTATTAATTGGCGCGATGACAGCGACAATGATTTTTACTACCATCCCTTTATGACGCCGCAAGGCTATAATCATCATGATTTACACGCGACATGGCAACAGTACGCGCCAGAACAACCATTCGCCGATGCCATCAATCACCAGAGTCCCATTTGCCAAGCAGGACTAGCGCCAAAACAACTAGCCACCCCGCCCTATGCCGCGGTCACAAATTATGGCTATCATCTTGATGCGTTGAAGTTTTCACAACTTCTTCAGCGACACTGCACTCAAAAACTAATGGTCAATCATATTATCGGCCACATCGCGACCATTGAAAATGATGGCGATGGCTACATCAACGCTATCATTACCGACACAGGCGATATCATTAACGGTGATTTATTTGTCGACTGTAGCGGTAGCCACTCGCTATTATTGGGCCAGCATTATGGTGTTGGGTTAATCAGCCAGAAACACGTGCTATTTAATGACAGCGCACTAGCGGTTCAAGTACCTTACCCAGCGCCAAATTCTGCCATTGAATCAGCAACACTTTCCACCGCACAATCGGCTGGATGGGTCTGGGATATTGCCCTTCCTACGCGCCGTGGCGTCGGTTACACCTATTCAAGTGCTCACATCAGTGACGAACAAGCCATCACTGAGCTGCAGGCATATTTAGCCTCTAGTCTTGGTCAAGAACAAGCGATGGCGCTTAAACCGCGTAAAATCACGTTTGAGCCAGGCTATCGCGAAAAATTTTGGCACAAAAACTGTGTCGCGGTTGGCATGTCAGCAGGGTTTATCGAGCCGTTAGAAGCATCCGCGCTTGCAATGGTAGAGCTGTCCGCAGCGATGATAAGTGAACAGTTACCCCGAAATCGTCGCCATATGGCGATCATCAGCGAGCGTTTTAACCAACGTTTTGATTATCGGTGGCAACGGGTCATAGAGTTTTTAAAACTTCACTATGTGATCAGTCAACGTCAATCAAGTACCTATTGGCAAGATCATAGAGAGCAACAAAGCATCCCGTTAAGATTACAGCAACTCTTAGCGTTATGGCGTGACCAACCGCCTAGCCGTTACGACTTTACCGAACAAGAAGAGATATTTCCCTCTGCCAGCTATCAGTACGTTCTCTATGGCATGGGGTTTAAGACACATACCGGCAGCACCGCTGCTCAATTTAACGTTCCACAAACTTCAGCGCAGCTCATTGCCCAAAATAAACAACAAATAACGCAATGTCTGGCAGGACTGCCGACCAATAGAGCGTTGCTAAGTGAACTAACCAAGGAATTTAACCATGAATAGTAAAGTCACCAATGTCGTTATTGCCGGTGGCGGTACCGCAGGATGGATGGCCGCAGCCGCTTTTTCAAAACTGATCGGCAAGACCCTCAATATTACGCTGATAGAATCAGATGAAATAGGTACCGTAGGCGTTGGCGAAGCCACTATTCCGCCGATAAAAACCTTTCACAAACTACTCGGTATCAACGAGCAAGAAATGATGCGTGCCACGCAAGCAACCTTTAAGCTCGGTATTGGCTTTGAGAATTGGGGACAGCAAAACGACAGTTACATTCACTCATTTGGCATTACCGGTAAAGAGTGTTGGGCTGGAGAATTTCACCATTTCTGGCTCCATGGATTACGCAAAGGACACCAACGTCCTTTTGGCGATTATTGCTTTGAATTAAAAGCGGCGCAAGCGGGAAAATTCGCGTTATCAAAACAGTTGCCGATTAATTATGCCTACCATTTTGACGCAACATTATATGCCGCCTATTTACGCCAGTTTAGCGAGAAACTCGGTGTAAAACGTCAAGAAGGGAAAATAGAAAAGGTCATCAAGAATCCTGACAATGGCCATATTAGCGCGGTTGTTTTAGCCAGTGGTCAAAAAGTAGAAGGTGATTTTTTTATTGATTGTACCGGTTTCAAAGGATTATTGATCGAGCAAGCCTTGCACACTGGTTATGATGATTGGTCACATTTATTACCCTGTGACAGCGCCGTTGCAGTGCAGACTAAAGCGGTTGAATCCCCTCGCCCTTATACCCGTGCTATCGCCAGAGATAGTGGTTGGCAATGGCGTATTCCATTACAAAATCGTGTCGGTAATGGTTTGGTATATTGCAGTAAATACCAAAGTGATGAGCAAGCAAAGCAAATGTTACTCGATAATATCGAAGGTGAGTTATTGACCGAACCACGGACCATTAAATTCAAAACAGGCCGTCGCCGTAAGGGTTGGAATAAGAACTGTGTTGCACTCGGGCTTTCCAGCGGTTTTATAGAACCCCTTGAATCCACCAGCATTCATTTAATCATGTCAGGGATCATTCGTCTGATGCGCTTATTCCCATTCGATGGTGTGAACCAGGCCAGTATCAATGAATACAATGAAAAGCTCGATAGTGAGCTCAACGCGGTGCGTGATTTTATTGTGCTACATTACAAAGCGACTGAGCGAACTGATAGTGAATTTTGGCAACATTGTAAGGAGATGGAAATCCCCGATTCGTTACGACACAAAATGGATTTGTTTGAGCAAAGCGGTCGGGTATTTCTAGATGATGGCGATATCTTCCGTGTTGATTCGTGGAGCCAAGTGATGCTTGGACAAGGCATAATGCCTCAGCAATACCATCACATAGCGAACATCATGAGCGACCAAGAACTTACTCAATTCTTAGATGGTTTGAGCGCCTCAATTAATCAGGCCGTTGAGCAGCTGCCAAGTCATCATGAGTTCATCAATCAATATTGTAAGTCATAGTCAAATGGAGCGCTGGTAAGAATACCAGCGCTCCATTTAACTCGTTAGAAAATAGAATCTTGCGTCTTCGTGGTTAAAAGTTCTAGTACTTTCATACCCATATAGGAATTACCCTTGTGATTAAGTCTAGGGCTCCAAACCGCCACCGCATACTTACCTGGGTGCAGGGCAACAATGCCGCCACCGACTCCACTTTTTCCCGGTAATCCGACTCTAAATGAGAACTCGCCTGCTTCATCGTAAAAGCCACACAGCTGCATCACGGTATTAATCCGCTTAGCCTTACTTGGGCTAACGATCATTTCACCGCTGGAATGATCCATACCATTGGTGACTAAAAACATAAATGAACGAGCGAGTTCGCGGCAACTCATTTCAATTGAGCAAAGATAAAAATAGAGATCGAGCACCTCATCAACATCATTATGAATGTTGCCAAAGTCACGCATCAAATATATTAGCGCTTTATTGCGATCGCCCTTGCGCTTCTCTGACTCTGCAACCTTTTGATTATATTGCAATTCCTGATTATCCGAAAGATTACGAATAAAGGCAATAAGCTCTTCCTTAGGGTTTGTTAAGTGAGTCATCAACACATCACAAACAACGATAGCGCCCGCGTTAATGAAAGGATTACGCGGAATACCATTCTCGAGCTCTAGCTGCACTAAAGAGTTAAACGCCGTACCAGAAGGCTCGACACCGACACGGGCCCACAGGTTTTTACCAATTAAACGAATAGCGAGCGTCAATGAGAATACTTTGGAAATACTCTGAATCGAAAATCGTTCATCACTATCTCCTTGAAAATAATGCTCGTCGTTGGTATTGGTCAAATGAATGCCCAGTTTTTCAGGATCAACATTTGATAATGCTGGAATGTAAGAGGCAACCTTGCCTTTCTTTTCGGTGGGCTGTAGTTCAAGGAAAATATCGTTAAACACAGTTTTGAAATTAGTCGCTGTCATTTTTCTTAAATTAGTTCAATTGGGAATTATTCGGATTTGAGTCTATCACGCTGATACCGATTCCGATACTCAAAACCAATTACATTAAATAAGGCTCAATCAACATTATCAACCCAAATTTCAAGCAAAAAAAATGGCAAACCCGTAGGTTTACCATTTCTATTAGTCAACGTTAACTCTGAAACAGAATTAACATATCACTGCTAATTAAAGAGCAACGATATCGTCAGCTTGTGGGCCTTTTTGACCTTGGCTAACAGTGAACTCAACTTTTTGACCTTCGATTAAAGTCTTGAATCCGTCACCAGAGATAGCGCTGAAATGAGCGAAAACGTCTGGACCAGAAGCTTGCTCTAAGAAACCAAAACCTTTAGATTCGTTGAACCACTTAACGGTTCCTTGTACTTTATTTGACATAATAATATCCTGTAATTTAATTAAATTTGCCTTAATTAGGCGTGATAGCGTAAAAACAGACTGGAACTTAGAAACTACAGAGCGTGTATTATTAATAATGCAACGAAATGGAGAATGTAAACAAAAGGCTTTCTTTTTTGCTGACAGTTACTATATAGAATCTATAATGAATGTCAAGCTTCGAACAAAAAATATACAATATAAATACACTTTATTTAAGCGAATAATAGGTAATTAATAATCAAGGGACACCCATAAATTTCTACCGACCAATAGCCAAATATTAATCAATGCGCTCTATCCCGCCAATCCGCCGGCTAATTTATTTCGACGTGGTCAAATAAAAGATCGGCATGGCTGAAAACGGATTCAAGAGTGCACAATGCCAACACGGAGGATAATTGCAAAGGGCGATTCAAATTCCAGCTATTATTAGATGAAACGACCCTGTTCAGGTGTATGGTGTACGTAGATTTAAAGTCAATCCAAGGAGAACAAGGAGCGCTATTGTCACAAGCGCCCCTTATCAGTTATTCGCAGTTCAAGGTCCAATCTGCTTTTACCGTTGCTTTCGGCTGCAGTTTGATTTGTGAGAATGCTAGTTTAAGCTGCCCCGCCGTGCTGATAGAAAATGGCGACACTATCTTTGCCATATCAGCCCCCGCTTTAGTGAAGCACTTTAAATCGATTGCTACGGTTTGCCATGTATTTTGTGGCATGGCCAATAGCTGCTTTGTTACATCAACATTTGCATCACATTTTTGCTCACAATCCATTGCCAGTGAAACTGGCTTTGACGGTGCCCCAATCAGCTTAATAGTCGCCGTTAAGACACTTCCGGCCTCATAAATTGCCCGTAAGTCTTCAGGGAAATTACTGATCAGCTTATAGCTTGCGACAGAACGTCCATCGAAGCTAATTAAACGGCTATCCTCTTGGACGACGCGATCAATCGCTTTAACGCTTACCGCGCCAAATGATTGCTGACTTGACTCTACTAACTGGCGTGATCCCTTTTGCGCTAGAAACGATGTCCATGGGCTTTTTACTGCGCGTTCAAATAAAACCACCGTCGATGTACCACTTGCATTGCTATCGATATTTTCATCAAGCATATTACTTACCGTTGATTTTTCACCGTAAGCTAATCCATAGCCATAGGAAAATAGAGGCTTCGAATCATCGCCACGATTGATAGCCGTTTGATTTCGGTGAATTGGCCAAGAGAAAGACAGCTTACCCGTCATTGGATGGTTAACACTGCCATCATCTTTGGCTAAAATAACTTGTGCAACACCATCACCTTCTGTACCCGGCAACCACGCAGCAACAAAGGCATCACTAGCATTTAATTCAGCGTTAACCCACATTGGACGCCCTGTAATAAAGACAGATACCACCGCAATACCTTGCGCTTTAAGCCGCTTGAGCAGTGCTAAATCACGCTTGTTGCCTCGTTGGTATTCGAGGTTATCTATATCACCGTGACCTTCAGCGTAAGGTTCTTCACCAAATACCACGATTGCAACATCCGGTTTTTTTGTCAGTGTCCCTTTTTTTCCGGTTCCTAAGGTGAAGGTACCATCGACACTTAAGATGGCTTCGCCGCCGGCTTTTTGTGTGGCGGCTTTAATGCCAGCATAGATTGAGGTCGCACCGGGGAAATCTTCGTTCTTGTTACCCGTGCCCTGCCACGAAATGCTCCAACCGCCAGACTGCTTACCAATGTTATCGGCGCCATCCCCTGCCACTAAAATCGTTAGCTTAGGCGATAAAGGCAGCAATTGTTGATTGTTCTTAAGGAGTACGAGTGACTCACGCACCGCTTGTCTTGCGACCGAACGGTGGTTGTCATTACCAATAATTTCGGTTTTTCCAGATAACATCCGATTCGCTGGGCTTGGTTTACTAAACAATCCAGCTCGAATTTTCACCCGTAATATACGGCTTACCGCATCATCGATTCGAGTTTGAGATATTTCGCCCGCTTTAACCTGCGCAATTAAATTATGATACAGCGGCTTCCAAGCACTGGTTGGCACCATAAAAATATCGAGTCCGGCATTAACGGCTTGAACACAACTTTCATTAGTACATCCGGCGACCTGCCCATGCCCATTCCAATCACCAACGACGAAGCCATCAAATCCCATTCGGTCTTTTAGTACATCGGTTAACAAATACTTGCTTCCGTGATTCTTTTTACCATGCCAGCTATTAAACGACGCCATGACCGATTGAGCGCCAGCCGTTAAGCCACCAACATAGCCTTGAGCATGCAAATCAAACAAATCTTGTTCAGAGGCAATGTTATCACCTTGATCGTCCCCCTTCTCGGTACCACCATCACCTAAGAAATGTTTAACGGTACTTATTACCCGACTGTCCCCCAAGAAATCGTCATTGACGCTTCCTTGTAGTCCCTTAACAACAGCACTTGCATAAGTGCGTACGATTTCAGGATCTTCAGAATATCCTTCATAGGTACGACCCCAACGATCATCTCGAACCACGGCAACCGTTGGTGCAAATACCCAATCAATCCCTGTTACCATCACTTCTTTTGCGGTCGCCGCCGCAATCTTTTCAACCAAATCAGGGTTATTCATCGCCCCTAGCCCAATGTTATGGGGAAACAGCGTCGCCCCTATCACATTATTATGACCATGAACGGCATCGGTTCCCCACATTGTAGGGATCGTAGAACCATCCTGGCTGTCATCGATTGATGCTTGATACATCGCTTCAGCCAAATCTATCCAATCTGACGCAGGCGCTTTCTTGTCTGCGGTAGGAAAAGAACCGCCACCATTGAGGTATGAACCAAACCCATACTGTCGCATATCCGCTGGCGTAATATCGCGGATTTCAGGCTGGATCATCTGAGCTATTTTTTGATCTAACGTCATTCGACTAAGCAAAGAGTTAACTTGCAATTCAACTGCTGGGTCGCTCTTAACGTCTAAATCTAGCTGTGGCCACAGCTTATTTGCTTGGCCACACACGCCAGCGCTTGCCGTGAGCATGGCAACACCGAGTGATATGGTTAATATTGATAGTGCTTTGGTGGTCATTTTAATACCTTTAATCAAATTATCGTTGGTTAAGACTGGCTAATACAATAATCATAACTCGTTTAAGTCATGCCATTGTCCACTGTGGTCAATTATTTAAAATCCCTTAGATAAAAGTCTGATTTCCAACCTAGTATTGAACTTCCTAATAAATAGGTTGACCTTGGGATCATAAAACACTAACCTAAATGTAAGCGCTTTCATTTACATTTAAAACCAATAGACATTTAATTGCAAGCGCAATACAAAACAATTATTAATTACAACTTAGTTAAGGGTATCTCTCCATGCAAGCCAGTTTATCTCTCCCAACGAATTCAAAAATGCTAGACAAAAATTTTGTCTATGGCGTTGCGACTGCTTCGTTCCAAATCGAAGGCGGAGCCAGTAGTCGTTTACCCTGTATTTGGGATACCTTTTGTGCAACACCAGACAAAGTTATTGATGGTTCTAATGGCGATGTAGCCTGTGACCACTTCAATTTATGGCAACAGGATGTTGAATTAATAAGTGATCTCGGTGTTGATGCTTATCGACTATCAATATCTTGGCCACGCGTTATCACCCAAGCGGGAGAGTTAAACCCAGAAGGTGTCGACTATTACCTAAACATTCTTAATGCCTTAAAACAAAAAGGGATAAAAGCATACGTCACGTTGTATCACTGGGACCTGCCACAACATTTAGAAGATAACGGTGGTTGGTTAAATCGTGAAACAGCGTACAAATTTAGAGACTATGTCAATTTAATCAGTCAGGCGTTCTCGGGTTTAGTGCATTCTTATGCCACGCTCAACGAACCGTTTTGTAGTGCATTCTTAGGCTATGAAGTCGGTGTTCACGCGCCAGGAATCGTTGGCAAAGAATTTGGTCGAAAAGCAGCACATCATTTATTACTTGCGCACGGTTTAGCGATGAAAGTCCTAACTGATAATAGCCCTAACACGCTTAATGGTATCGTGCTTAATTTCACCCCATGTTATCCAGCGAGTGACAGTGCAGCAGATAAGAAAGCCGCCAGTTATGCCGATGATTATTTCAATCAATGGTACATTAAGCCATTATTTGATAAAGAATACCCTGCGATTAACAACCAGTTACCATTAGATTGCCAGCCACAGATCTTAGACGGTGATATGGATATCATTGGCCACCCGCTCGACTTCTTAGGGATTAATTTCTACACCCGTTTAATTTATCGTGCCGATGACACTGAGCACTTTGTTCAGCTAGATCCGCCAGAGCCAACCACTGATATTGGCTGGGAGATCTACCCTAAAGCCTTTAGCGAGTTACTGATTTCGCTAGACAGCCTGTATCAACTACCGCCAATTTACATCACTGAAAATGGTGCGGCGATGGCTGACAAGTTTGCAGACGGCGCGGTCAACGATCTCGATCGTGTGGCTTACTATCAGGCTCACCTCAACTCTGTGAATACAGCTATCGAGCAAGGTGTCAGAGTCGACGGTTACTTTGCATGGAGCTTAATGGATAACTTTGAATGGGCAGAAGGCTATTTAAAACGTTTTGGCATTGTACATGTTGATTATGACACCCAAGTGCGTACTATCAAAGCCAGTGGTCAAGCGTACAAAGCATTAATAAGTAACCGATAATAATAAAAACAAGGGCGTAAAGATGACTAAATTAGGATTTGGTGAAAAAGTAGGTTATGCCATGGGCGATGCCGCGGCAAACCTTGTATGGCGTGGCGCATTAGCCTATTTAGCGGTATTTTACACCGATACCTTTGGTCTGACGGCCGCCGCGGCTGCGATGCTGTTTTTAGTGGTGAGATTATCAGATGGTGTTAGCGACATCATCATGGGCATGATTGCCGACCGTACAGATTCGCGCTGGGGAAAATTTCGTCCTTGGATCCTATTTTCGACACCTTTTTTAGCGCTCTTGATGGTCTTGTGTTTTACCACGCCAGATCTAAGTGACAACGCCAAACTAATCTACGCCTATGTTACTTACATTGGATTAACACTGGCCTACACCATGAATAATGTTCCCTACTCTGCACTTATGGGGGTGATGACGAGTAGCGACACCGAGCGTACCAGTCTTTCGGGATTTCGTTTTGCAGGTGCCTTTGGCGGCGGCTTGTTAGTGATGGGGTTCCTACCCGATTTAGTGGCCTATTTTGGTCAAGGCAATGATGCTCAGGGCTATCAATACACCATGTACCTCTTTGCAGGCTTGCTAATGGCCTTAATGGTAATAACCTTTGCCACTACCAAAGAACGAATTAAGCCCGTGGTTGATAACACCATAAGTCTGGCGACTGAACTTAAAGACTTGTGCAAAAACTTACCCTTTATTATCTTGCCACTGCTCGCTATCACGCTATTTTTCTACTATCGCGACCTTTACAGCGGACTGTTTTTTGTTGTTGTGATGACTTTCATGACATTAGCCGTTAGACGGATGCTCAAACGTGATAATTCAAACGTTAGCACCAGTCAACGCGACATTCTCGATTTAATGACCAATAAGCCTTGGTTAATATTATTGGGCATCGGCTTTTTAACCATGATGTTTAATGGCATCAAATATGGCGTTATCGCTTATTACTTTAAGTATCAAGTGGGCGATGAGTTAATGGCTGGTAAATACTTTGTTGCACTGCTAGTTGTCTCAATCCTTGGTGCCTTAGCGACAGACTTTCTCGCTAAAAAGTTTGGTAAACGTAATCTCTTTATCGGTTCGCTGCTCATTAGCGGCCTATTCACCGGCGCGTTCTTTTGGGTTCCTAAAGACAACATTACCGCGATATTTACCTTGGGCTGCGCCGCTGAGTTTTTCGCCGCGATGATGCCAACATTATTCTTCACCATGCTTGGTGACTCGGCAGACTATTCTGAATGGAAAAACGGCCGCCGTGCGACGGGGTTAGTATATTCTGCGGGTACATTCGTGCAGAAAACCGGTGGTGGTTTTGCGGGTGCATTAGTGCTAATCGTCCTGGCAAGTTACGGGTACGATGGCATGGATAAAACGACCATTGAGAATTCATTACCGGGAATGCAATTATTAATGAGTTGGATCCCAGCAGGCTTTGCCTTTGCTGGCGCCCTATTGATGATATTTTACCCATTGACCAGCAAAGATAATCAACAAATAACAGAGCAACTTGATCAGCGTCGAGCAGCGCTAGTGCAGTCATAGTTATCATGCTAGAATCTCGCCAATTGAATGGCGAGATGCACAACAACATAACGGAATTTTAACCTAACATGGCAACAATATACCAAGTATCAGAACTGGCAGGTGTGTCACTAGCGACCGTATCTCGAGTGATGAACAAGAACACCAAAGTGAGCGCCAAGACGACCGCAAAGGTACTCGCGGCCATGGAGCAGTTAAATTATCGCCCTAACTCGATTGCTCAATCGTTAGCATCCAATCGCAGCAACAGCATCGGCGTGATGGTATCAGAACTTAATGGTTCATTCTTCGGTCAGATGATGGCTGGTATTGAAAAAACCTTACGTAATGCCAACAAGCACGTCATTATTACCAGTGGTCACAATGAAGAAAAATTTGAGAAGGAAGGCATTGAATTCCTAATCAGCCGTAATTGTGATGCTTTAATCATTCATGTTGAAGCCGTTAGCGATCAAGACCTCGTCGCACTGTCTCAAGGTGATATCCCCATTTACTTGATCAGTCACTACGTTGAAGCGCTTAAGGAAAAATGCATCAGCTTAGACAATGAGATGGGTGGTTATTTATCGGCTAAAGCCGCACTTGAGCAAGGCCATCGAGACATCGCCTATATCGCAGGCCCACAATCCAAAGCCGATCCACAAGCACGTTTGCTCGGTCACAAACGCGCGTTGGCTGAACATGATATCCCTTTTGAGCAAGCGTTATATTTTGAAGGCGACTTTAAAGACATTGGAGGCTCCGCAGGGATTAAACATTTTATAGAAACGAAACAAACGTTTAGTGCATTGGTGTGTGCCAATGATGAAATGGCTTCGGGTGCGATGACCTATGCACGTGAACATGGCTTGAACCTGCCACAAGACCTATCAGTCATTGGGTTTGATAACGTATTGTTTGCCCGTCATATTCACCCTAAACTAACGACCGTCGAAAATCCCGTCTATGAAATGGGTACGATGGCCGCCACACTTGTGTTACGGGATGTCTATCAAAAGCCAGCTAAACAGATTAAACAACATTTCCAGCCGACCTTAATAGCACGAGATTCCGTCGCGCCCTATAATAAGGGCTAGTTAAAGCCCATCTTGATATAATTAATCATTGGTATCATTGTTAGTCAGTTGATACCAATCGATTTTACGTGTTGCTATCATCAACGCACTTAACACGATGAAAACAAATAACGAGCCCATCAATAAGGCAAAATCTTCTGCAGCTAACAAGCCAAACAAAATCAAATAAAGGGTTAATATTCCACCGCAAAATAGCATTCCTAATCTAGCCTGCCCCAGCACACCGGTAATATAAACCCCCAACACACCCGCACAGCTAATGCTAGAAATCAGATATGCCAAATCAAAATCAATATGCTCAGACAACGACAACAACAGTAAATAAAATAATGCCATCGCGATGCCAACCAGCGAGTATTGAATAGGATGAATCGCCAGTTTCTTAAATATTTCAAACAACATAAACGCAAACAGGGTAAGTAAAATAAACAATTCGGCGTACTTTATCGCCCTATCGGTCTTTAAGTATTGGTTAACAGGGTCAACTAAAGAAACACCTAATGTCGTCTCATATAACGCGTCACATTTGCGACTATTAACACAACTTTTGATAATTTCTGGCAAGTTAGTCGAGAAGAAAGTGGTCTGCCACACGGCCGCAAAGCCATTTTCATCGATACTCGGTGTATTGGGTAAATAGTTACCGACAAAGTTTGGATGAGGCCAGTTTGATTCGATGGCGACCGTGGTTTCTTTACCGACCGGCGTAAACTTAAGGCGTTGCATCCCTTGCAGATTGAGCGCTAGTTTAAAATCTAACACCGATTGCGTCGCTAACCATTGTGGGTCAATGGCGATATGGGCACCATTGCCCAATTGTTTAAGGCCAGTGCCCGGTAGCAATTCAAACGTCTTATCATTCAATGTTGCCGTCAAACCATTGTTAATGCCACGAACATCCGAAATCGCCAGTACCATATTGATACGCTTTAACGTCGCAGACTCATGCTGCCACCAGCTCTCAGGCACCTTAAACGTCCCCAATAACTGATTGTTAGATTGGTACGTTAACGCCTTATAAATGCCTAATTGACGGTACTGAGTATCTAACGCGCTCGTGATATCAAGCACTTGTGGCAATATCACCCGATTAAACGAGCGTAAAACCTCACGATGCTTGGTTTTATTATCCTTGGCATCAACAAATTGCTCTAATTGTGTGTGCTCGAACGTTGCCACTATCACCGGACCAATAATGGTTTGCTCACCACTACTGCTGCGAGCTATATCGTCTTGTACTTGGCTTTGCAGCGATTGACGTTCCTCCACTAACCCGCTAATCAAGCTAAGCCCAATCACCAACACTAATAACAACACCACAATGGCAATAAGCTTTTGAGTAAATTTATTCATCTTCTATTATCCTTAACTAATTATTTAAGGATATTGTACGAAGCCAACATGAGTTTTATGTGTGGTTTAGCTGTGCTTTGTGTGGGGAAAGTGTAATGTCGCAGCAACGCCACCACTAACATTAGCCAATTGCAGCGATGCACGATGTAATTGCGCCACTTCTTGAACAAAGTTAAGTCCAAGGCCGGTACTCTTGCGACCAGTATGTGGCCGTGGCAACGAGTAAAATCGCTCGCAAACCCGCGCCAATGCATAATCAGGGATAGCTTGCCCGACGTTTATCACACAAAGGGTGACGCCATTATTTTCGATTACGGTTGAGATGCTGATTTCACTGCCCTCAACACTAAAATCCATTGCATTTTCCATGAGGTTAAACAGCGCTTGTTCTAACAGAAATACATCGCCTAACACCTCACTTTGCGATGAAAACACCAAGGATACCGTTAATTCCTTTTGCGTCAGGGTCGGCGACAACGCATCAACCACACGCTGTGTCAGCACGCCAAGATCGATAACCTGTGGCTTAACTAATTGTTGCTGCTGTTCTACAACCGACAAATTGAGCATCCTATCCACCAAATGATGTACCCGAATACTTTCGTGCTCTATATTGTGTAAAAAGCGTTGGCGGTCATGTTCGTTAAGCTCTCCTTGTAAAATTTCACTGGCACCACGAATTGCCGCCAAAGGGCTTTTAAGCTCGTGGGTTAGCGTTTGGACGTAACGCTCGGCATAGTTTTTCCCTTCGAGCTGGGCGCGCATTTTCTCTAACACTTTGGCGAGATCACCAAATTCATAAAACACCCGAAAGGTCGGTGCCGCGATCTTCTCACCCAAGATAACGCCACTGGCATAATCGCTAAGCCGATTTACCGCGCGAGTGATTCGCCAGGCTAACAATGCGCCAATGCAAATAGCCAACACCGCCAACAACACTGACCAGACGATTAAACGCTGCTTAGAGCGGTCAATAAACGGCTGCATCGCGCTATTGGCTTTAGCAACAGTCACCACGCCAATAATCACATCGCCATCTTTAATCGGCGCTGCGACGTGCATAATGGTCGAGAGTTCATCATCTTTATCGAGCATGGTGGAGCGCGCGCCATATTGACCGCGCAAGGTCAAATAGACATCATTCCAACGGGAGTAATCCTGCCCTAAAGCATTGCCGCTTGAATCAAGGATAACAATGCCCGCTTGATTAGTAATATACACTCGATGGGTCGATTGTAATTTATCAAGCCCCCAAATCTTGGCCTGTGGCCGTTGCGCGGCAAAATCTTGTAGCAATGCCGGAAATGGACTGCTCGCTAACGTGCCATCATGAACATCTTTAGCCACCATCACCGCAATGAAGCTGGACATATCAACCAACGTTTCTTCCATACTCTGGCGCACGCCCGGTTTAATTTCCGAGGTCACGGTATAAATGGCAATATAACCACAAAACGCCACAAACAATACATACAGTAGAAAAATGCGCACGCCCAAGGGAATTTTAGGCCAACTCAATAATCGTCTCATTTACGCAAGCCCATAACCAAAACCACGGTGAGTCTTGATGATATTAGCGCTCGCATCACTTAAGCGTAGTTTGCTTCGGATGCTCTTAACATGCGTGTCGATGTTCCGTTCATAACCAACATCACTGGCCTGCCCACAAACGCGTAGCAGCTGCTCACGGCTAAATACCTGGGTTGGATAATTTGAGAGGTGTTCAAGCAACTTAAATTCGCTTGAGGTAAGCGCTAGCGGTTGGTCATTAAAACAAAAATCACAACCTGAAATAGCAATCGATAAGCCACTATGATGTTGCTCAGCCTCCGCCGTATCGACTGACGGTGCCACAACCCGTTTTAAAATAGCTTTCACTCTTGCTGCCACTTCCCTCGGGCTAAAGGGTTTAGTTACGTAATCATCGGCGCCAATTTCAAGCCCGACAATCCGGTCAATCTCTTCACCACGTGCCGTCAAAAACATAATAGGCACCTGACTACGCTCACGTATTGCCTTACATACTTCAAAGCCATTAAGGTCGGGTAATCCTACATCCAAAATCACCAAATCAATTTTCTCATGACTGACACACTCCACCGCAAGCGCGCCCAATTGTAACCACACCACCTCAAAACCCTGAGATTGTAAGACATGCACTAAGGTATCGGCGATGGCTGATTCATCTTCAACGACTAGTATTTTTTTCATTGGGTATTAAGCACTTGATAAAAGGATGGTTGTATAGCGTAAGACTAGCACAAATATTTATGGAACATGAAGTCAGTTATTTCGTAACCAACCAACGCTTAACACAAGCCTATTTCCTTGCCTAATCTTGGTTACTTGATGTAGAGAGACATCAGGGCGAAATAACTTAAATCGCGTCGTATTAATCATCGGCTTATCACAAATAAACTCCCCACCTAGCTGTGCCCGCTGAAGCACAATATTTAACCTAAAGTGTTTGCCAGTCGTTACACGGTCAATATGTGGCGCAATCTCACTTCCCTGAGGGAAACGTAAGAAATAACCATCACATTTAAATGGCCACTTCAGCCGCCACAATAACATCTTGTCATAGCCCGATTGCTGACGACCACGTTGCCAGCGAAATAATTGATCAAATATAACTTAACCCTCATAACCTCAGTAAATTACATCACGACAGCGTCGCTATGCATCCAGCCAACTTCTTTAATCACTTGCGTTAATTGCTCACTCAGCCGTTTGTGTTTATAACGATCTTCGTTTTGGCTGGCATTGCCGCTAACGGCTAACTTTTCATTGAGAATCGTTGTCACTGTCTCACTCATTGTCTTGATTTTATGAGGCTTAAGACTGGAAAACGTTAATAATTTTTGTTGATAAAGCACATTAATAAAATCGCTGCACGTCGCGCGCTTGTTTTGATAGGAAGCCTGCTGCCAATTAAGTGCACTGGCTAAATGCAAGGTGCCACCGACGCGCCATGATCCAGCTTGATGCTTATCAAGCTGAGCCTTGGCATAATCCATTGCCGATTGTTCAAAAGTACTTGGTGGATTCGAGCAGCCAGCACATCCCAGCAACAATAAAAACATTAAAAATTTCATCATCTATCCTTCATCAACTTAGATATAGAAGAACAACAAGTAAACGCGTTTTTAACGACTATCTTCGACCTAAAATACGCAATATGCGTAAGAACAAGTTTATAATATCCATATACAGCGCTGCAGCGCTATCTATGGCATTATCATACGTTTTTGGGATCGCATTCGCACGCGCCCAATCATAACCGATGTAACCGCAAAAAATAACAGCGACAATCCAATCTAATATGCCATGATGTGTGTTAAAAATGAACACCTCAATTAGTTCGACAACGATTACGCATAATAATGCGACCATTAAACCGCGGCTTATCTTGCTAAAAAACGCCGGATACATCGAGCCCAACAACATCATCACAAAAGTGACCAAACCAGTCACTCTAATCGCTTCGAGTACGATATCAGGGTTATATTGACTGACGACCATATTGATAATTAAACCAAACGGTACCACCACAAAATTGTACCCAATAAAACTCACTGTTGGATTAGTTGATTTGCTAAACAAATAGATGCCAAAAAAGCATGAACCAAAATAACCGATAAAAAAGATAATGGGATTAATAGCAGCAATCGATTGCGCCGGAATATTTAATACCATTAACCAATTAATCGCAAACCCCCACAATAACGTAAGCCCTATCACTAAGTTATAGATCGGCGCGCTAATAATCTCGTCATCCGTTTCTGTCCGTTCAAATACGCCAGATTCCATCTGTTGTTCTCCTATTGAGTATTATTTGTATGAGCGACATGAGCACTTGCTGATGTCTTAATCTAATTCGCTGCTTTGCTGAACCTAATTTGGTCATAAAGCACTTGAACATCTCCATCTAGGTAGCTAATTGGGGTGAATTCCGAGGAATCATTTGATCTGATAACGTTGGGAACTGAATGGAGAATGTTGATATATATCTTGAGCCAAGCGTGTGGTTCTTGCTCTAGCCCCAGCACATCACAAACCAATTGTTTGCATGAAAGGCTTAACAGCTCCAATTGGCCATCGCTCGCAAGTTCCCCAATGACATCACGTAGATGCTGCTCCATATCGTAAGACCAATTGAGATCGTTGGCGCCATCTTGTTTTATCGGTGGCTCGGATAACAGCGTATTATTTTCTAGGATTTGTGTTTGAAGGTGCTTAGCGGCCGAGCCTGACATATGTGCCGTAATAAGCTCGTTTAAGTCATCAGTATGAGAAGCCGACCATTGTTGTAATTCCTGTCTTAACGCTTCGCGCTCCTCATCAGAGAGCTCAACGTCAGCATATTGTGCGACATCAGACGCTAACGTTGTGGTATCAGCACTGCTAGTTCTCACATCCGATAGCGCCTTGTTATTGGCGAGCTCCGCCACAGGTGCGGTCGAGGTTGCGACAACGGGTGAATTTTGAGTTTCTCGCGCTGTTTTAGCATGAGGTTGAAGACTTGGACCATCAGTGTGAGCAACAGGCGTACCAATGAACGGGCTAGGTTGAGCGGTATTAATCGCAGTATGCGCTGCATTGTTTAACATCGGATGCACCGCATAACCTGCGACGAAAGCGCAGAGCGCAACTAATAGATAGGATAAATTTTTCATAACACTTCCATGTTGAGTGAAGAAGCGGAGCCAGTTCCTATACTATTTAGCCATAAATAGTATGCTCACGCTTTTATCGAGATGCACTTGGGCATCGAACAAGGCAATATTATATACTTTCTAACCAATAAGATAGCGATATAAAATGACAAAACTGATTAGTGTGGCCATTCTTCAAAATCTAATTCCAAGTCATTATATTTGTATTGTAGTATTTCATACGATTGGTCGGCGGAAAAAGCCGTGCACGGCTTGTTGCGCTCTTTATGCATGAAATAGATTAACGCTCGCCGCCCTTGCGCTGAACTACGCATAAACGTAACCCACGACCAACTGCTGTAATAAAGCCTTGATACGTCGAGATATGGCCATTGTTGATAGTCAAAAAACTGCATCAGCGGATAAGGCGCTTTCATCAAATCACTTTGTTCAATCTCGATCGATATCTCACCATCGACTAGAGTCATCGCCTCATAAAACTCAGCCATTCCTTCGTTAAACATTCGTGGCGTCTTGCCAAGAATATGAGCATTTAAGGCATGGACACTTTCATGTATCGCCGTCTTTAGCGCCTTATCATCAGAGTATTGATAGTCAATGTAAGCCATATTAATGCCGCCGAAATAGACACCCAATGTCGGTGATTGTCGAGGCGAATAAAATGAGAGCTGATGATGATACTCTTCGCGATTGGGGGCGATCACTAAATGTAATACCATGGCGGTTTGCGCCGATGTCCCTAACATCTTTATGTAATCTTGATGCAATAGCGCCAGTCTAGTGATTAGCGTTTGCTCAAGATACTCAGAGAGTTCAGTCGCATAAAGGTTCAGTTCAAGATATGGTGAAAGGACATAATGATTAACCTGGTAGCGATCATCGAGTCTGCCGATAGCCTCGACGTGTTTATCCTGAAAATTAGCCCTAATATCACCGAAGCTACAAATTTTGTCGTCAAACACATGTTGCTGTGGATAGAGCGGTTTGACTTCAAAGCCTAACGTTGGCGCAACATCATTTTCAACCACCATCGGTTGTATAGCCTCATCGTCGGCCTTAAGCGCAGGAGCAGACGCCGGGCTATCGACAGCAGCTATCGCGGGCAAAGCGTGATCGACAGGCAATGATTGAAAGCCTAACCAGCCAATAATAACGACCAAAATATACAGTACCCAACGTCCACTTTTTTTATTTGCCATTTAGATTACTATTTAATGATAAAGGCGCGTAGACAACCGTAGCTTCGCGTCATTAGAGGAATATTCGATAATATAATATCAGCTAGAACTTGGCTAATATTTTATCAATTGAGGGTCGCGACAGTTCAATGTCGCGTACTCGAGAGTGATTGCGCGATGGCTCTAAGTGCGGCCACCGCAATACTCTT
>Ga0209396_1001963_pt1 | contig 22086 bp, 19 predicted proteins | sample GOMGulsemesocosm_6_FD_184638 | JGI IMG/M metagenome (GOLD analysis project Ga0209396, IMG submission 184638) | Methane-oxidizing microbial communities from mesocosms in the Gulf of Mexico - GOM8C Gulf of Mexico (SPAdes) (version 2) | ecosystem: Environmental > Aquatic > Marine > Cold seeps... | reverse complement strand
TGCTAATTCACCTAAGGGCTGTTTTATCTGTCTTAGTACGTCTGAAATGGCGGGCTCTTGTTTGCCTGAACAAACCGTAATTGAGATTAAAAGTATTAATCAAAAAACCTTAACCTTTCTACATGACTTCCTTGAAAAAGAAAAACAGTTGGGTAATCTAAATGGCGCGATAGATACAAAGGCGATGGCACACTACCTGCTAACTTTGCAGTTTGGTTTAGCTGTAGCGGCAAGGAATGGTAGTGATTTTGCTTTGCTTGCTCGAACTGTCGAGATATCTACTGCTGTATTTAACTAGTTCATTACGCTTGAATGGACTGGCTGTATATCAAGGTTTTAACTGCTGAATTAGCAGCTGATTGGTAAGTAATGTTGACTTAAAATTGTCGATATCCAGACTATAAACTATTTTAATACTGAAACAGTATTTACTCATTTAAATCAAACTAAAAGCGTCCCAAAAAAGGTGTATTTTGGCTTGAGGTGATTAATTCATTAACTATTTCTAAATAGCAAAAACATTATTGTTTACTTATTTTGTTATGATCGATAGCTCCATTACAGCCATAGCTATCTGAATACTCATATCGTTTATTAAAGTCACAAAACCTAGACTTTCAGAATTTTCTCAGGAAGATTGATTACAGCGAATACAACTTTTTTGATTCCCCCATTTTGATTCCTCCCATTTTACTTTCCCCGGCAAAAACTAACTTATTCAATATTAACAAACATTTACTATTCAAAGTTAAATTCAATTAATGTTATGGTATTGCACAATATACTCAAAGTTATCCATCAGGGCTAAAGGGACAAATTAAATGGCAAAAATAATGGACCATATAGTGATATTCGTATTATGTGTATTGCTGTCAGCTTGTGAGAAGGAAAAAATAGCACCACTGCCACCACAAGTCATTGTGAAAACAGTTAAGCAAGAAACTGTCCCCGTTTACGGTAAATATATTGGTGTTACCCAAGCCTCTTTAGATGTTGAAGTGAGGGCCAGAATAACGGGTTATGTTGAAAAAGTAGAGTTTGTAGAAGGTAGCTGGGTTGAAGCTGGACAGTTATTATATTTGATAGATGACAAACCCTACATAGCAAAAAGAAAACGAGTATTAGCTGAACTTGAGAAAGATAAAGCGGCTTATGAAAAAAGCAAACGTGATGTTATACGTTTAAAGCCGCTTTATGAACAAGATGCAGCGAGTCAGTTAGATTATGACACAGCCGTTTCAAATGAAGAGCAAGCAAAAGCCTCTGTGATGTCTTCTCAAGCTAATTTAGATGAAATTGATTTAGAGTTAAGTTATACCAGAATTAAAGCGCCAATCAGTGGCATGGTGGGTGATTCTCAAGCTGATATTGGTGCTTTAGTTGGCTCCGGTGGAATTTCTTTATTAACAACCGTTCAGCAAATAGATCCTATTTATGTCACCTTTAATATGTCATCGCTTGATTATTTAAATGCCCGTAGAAGAATAAATACCTTTATAGAAAAAAGAAAAGCAGAGGAGCAAGGCAAAGCGCTGGAAGGATTCGTCCGTATTACATTGCCTGATGACAGCGAGTATAGGTATTGGGGAGACGTGAGTTTTACTGATCCTAAAGTTAATCCTAAAACGGGCACCTTTAAAGTTAGGGCTATTTTACCTAACCCTGATAGTGAGTTATTACCAGGGCAATATACTAGTGCGCGTATCCGTTTAAGTGAGTTTACCGACTCCGTTGTCATTGAAGAGGAAGCTATTCGAGTCGAGCAGGGCGGAATATATGTCATGGTTGTAATGCCTGATAATATCGTTGAACATCGCTTTGTCATGGTGAAACATTATGGTGAGCAAGGGTTAGTGGTTGATACCGGTTTAAAAGCAGGTGAAAGAATCATCATTGAAGGCCAGCATAGAGCTCGTCATGGGCAACTGGTAGAGCCTTTAACACAAGCTGAATATGAAGTTCAAAAAGAAGCTGAGCAGCAAAAGCAACAAAATAAACAAAGCACTGAAAAAGTGGTAGGTGAGGGATAATGTTTTCTCACTTTTTTATTAAAAGACCCATTTTTGCCAGTGTAATCTCCATTGTCATCGTACTGACTGGTGGTGTATCTCTCTTTGGTTTACCTATAGATCAATACCCTGAGATTGCGCCTCCTCAAGTCAAAGTATCAGCCTCTTTTTCTGGCGCTACCGCCAATGTCGCTTCTGAGTCTGTTGGTGTTCCCCTTGAGCAAGAGCTTAATGGTACACCCAGAATGCTCTATATGGAGTCAAAATCTACCAATTCTGGTAGCACAAATATTACCGTGACCTTTGAGGTCGGCACCGATGTCGATTTAGCCGCTGTTGATGTGCAAAATACCGCGAGTCAGGCTGGCGGTGATTTGCCGGTGGATGTTCAACAAAATGGCGTAACGGTTTCAGCAGAGAGTTCAGTAGAGCTATTAAAAATAGCGTTAACCTCAAGTGATGAAAAATACAATGATATTTACTTAAGTAACTATGCTTCAATTAATATTCAAGCGGCGTTAAAACGTATCCCTGGAGTAGGTAGAGTTAGAAATACCGGGGCACGCAGTTACTCTATGCGTATTTGGGTTCTACCTGATCGTATGGCGGGTTATGGCTTAACGGTTACTGATGTGCGAAATTCTATTAAGGAACAAAATAAAGAAGCCGCGGCAGGTAATATTGGCGCACAACCGATGAATGAAGCAATAAAACTTAATTTCCCTATTAATGCTCAAGGGCGCTTCAATAAAGTTGAAGACTTTAAAAATATCATGGTTAAAGTTGACCCTGATGGCTCCATCATACGTTTACGTGATATTGCCAATATTGAGTTAGGCTCATCTGCGTATACCTTACAGTCAAATTTAAATGGACAATCCGCAACCATTCTACAAGTGTATATGTTACCTGGTTCGAATGCGCTTGAAGTGACTAAACGTGTCAAAGCGGAAATGGCCAACCTAGCTAAAGCTTTCCCTAAGGGTTTACATTGGGTCAGCTTTTATGATGCTTCTGAATTTATTGAGTTGTCCATTGATGAAGTAAAAACTACGTTAATCCAAGCGCTGTTGTTAGTTATTTTAGTTGTTTATCTATTTTTACAAAACTGGCGAACAACCTTAATACCTGCCTTGGCTGTGCCTGTTTCTATTATTGGAACTTTTGTTGCGTTAGCTGCCTTTGGTTTAACCATTAACACTATCAGTTTATTAGCTTTGGTACTTGCCATAGGCATAGTGGTTGATGATGCTATTGTGGTGGTGGAAAGTGTAGAGCGGCTTATTCAAGAAGAAAAATTGTCAGTCGTTGAAGCGACTAAAAAGGCAATGTCAGAGCTTTCTGGGGCTTTAATTGCTACCTCTCTAGTTTTAGCTGCGGTATTTGTACCAGTATCTTTTCTAGCTGGTATTACCGGGATCATGTACCGAGAATTTGCTGTTGCTATAACGGTTGCGGTATTAATTTCTACGCTTGTTGCACTCACCTTAAGCCCAGCGCTTTGTGTGATATTTTTAAAAGAAGATCAGCAAGTTAATAAGAATCGATTATTCAGTTGGTTCAATCAATGGATAGATCAATTGGCAGAAAAATATACCGGTTTAGTCAAGTTAACTTGTTTTCATGCTAAACGTAGTTACCTAGCTTTTATCGTCGCTATTATTGGTTGCTGGTTTATTTTTAGTAGTCTACCTACAGGCTTTATTCCACAAGAAGATCAAGGTCGTTTTTTTGTCGATATTACCTTACCTGATGCGGCAACAGTAACACGTACTAACAAAGTCATTAAAGAAGCTGAAAGCCTTATTTTGGCACATGATGCTGTCGCTTATTCTTTTTCTTTAGCGGGTGAAAATAGACGTGCAGGAAGTAATCAAGCGAATGGTCAGCTTGAAGTTATTTTGAAACCTTGGGTTTATCGCGCAGGTAAAGAATATAGTGTTGGACAAGTATTAGCAGCACTAAAAGTTAAGCTTGAAAAAATTCCAACGGCGCAGTTTAACGTTTATCAACCCTCAGCGGTGTCGGGTGTTGGTAGTGGCTCAGGAGTCGAATTTGCCTTACAAGACCGAAGTGGTGCTAACTTTGATGGTTTAATGGAAAACTTAACATTAGTGTTAGACGAACTAAATAAGCAACCTGAAATAGCCAAAGCATCTAGCCCGGTTCAAGCACAAGTTCCTCAGCTTTTCTTAGATGTAGATAGAGAAAAGGCCATGGCATTAGAAGTGCCTATTGCTGATATTTATAGCACAATGCAAGTCTTAACAGGTTCCTCAACTATTAATGATTTTAATTTATTTGGTCGAGTTTACCGAGTTAAGATGCAGGCTGATGAGCAGTTTAGGGCTAGGCCGAGTGACTTAAATAATTTTTATGTGAGAAGTGGCAATGGCGCTATGGTGCCGATGAATGTCTTAGCTAAAATCAATTTAACAACAGGGCCTTCTGCCATTAATCGCTATAACTTGTTCTCTAGTGCAGGTATTAATGTTGACCCCGCAGAAGGCTACTCTAGTGGTGATGCTATTGCCGCTATTGAGAGAGTTACTAATGCATTGTTACCACCGGGTATGGGGTATGAATGGACAGGTTTGACCTACCAAGAAATCCAATCATCAGGGCAAATGAGTACGGCATTATTGTTGGCTGTGATATTTGTTTTTTTATTTTTGGCTGCTTTATATGAAAGCTGGACGCTGCCTTTAGCGGTTTTATTAATATCCCCCATTGCCATGTTAGGCGCAAGTGTAACCGTTTGGGCTGTAGGAATAGAAAATAATTTATTTTTCCAAGTTGCTTTTATTGCCTTGATTGGTTTAGCGGCTAAAAACTCTATTTTAATTGTTGAAGTAGCAAATCAGCTGTATCGCAGTGGTTTATCAGCACAAGATGCTGCATTTAAAGCGGCAAGTGCGCGGTTTAGACCTATTATGATGACGGCCGCTTCATTTATTTTAGGTGTTTTACCTCTCATTTTATCTGTAGGTCCAGGCTCGGTGAGCAGGCAATCGATTTCTTATCCTATTTTGGGCGGCATGATCTTAGCAAGTACCATTGGTATTATTCTTGTACCATTATTTTTTATTACCGTTGCCCGATTTATGAAAGTAAAGCAGGAGGCAGACAATGATGAATAAACTTATAACTAGCTCGTTGTTATCACTTTTATTAAGCGCTTGTACGGTAGGTCCAGATTTTGAAAAACCGAGTTTAACTGTTCAGGATAACTTTCAAGGTACTGATGGTTATGACGTGAGTGAGAGTGCAGCACTCATTAATTGGCAACAAGCTTACCAAGATCCACAGTTGCAGCAGTTAATTGAGCAAGCACTGGCACAAAATTATGATTTAAATATAGCGATTTCTCGCATTAAAGAAGCGAGAGCTCATGCAGGCATAGCAGACTCTGCTTTTTATCCAACTCTGGGTTTAATGACTGAAAGTGAGCGAGTTTCAGAGGGGAGTTCCAGCGATTATGATGATACACATCAATTGAAAGGTCAGCTTGCTTGGGATCTCGATTTGTTTGGTTATAACCGACGAGCAAGCGAAGCTGCTTGGGCTGAATTAGCCGCATTAGGTCAGGCCCGCAATGTTGTTGAAATGAACTTAGTTGCAGATGTCGCCACTACATATTTTTCTTTGAAAGACTTAGAAGAGAAAATAAGCTTGAGTAGAAGTACGGTAACTTTACGAGAACGTGCTTTAAATATTGCTCTGTTAAGAAAAGAAAATGGCATGGTATCAGGCCTTGATGTGAGGCAAGCTGAGGTTGAGCTAGAGTCTGCTAAAGTGACCATTCCTAGCCTTTTATTAGAGCAATTAGAAACCACTAATCGATTGAAGTTACTCTTAGCCAATGAATTCACCGAAGTTTCATCTGGTATTAATTTAACAGATCAAGTTATTCCCGTGTCTATCCCAGTAGGCATCCCTTCGCAAGTACTGATGCGTCGTCCTGATGTCTTACAGGTTGAAGCTAAATTACATTCGGCAACCGCTGAAGTTGGCATGGCAACGGCCAATTTGTTTCCTAAAATCACACTCACCAGTGAGTTCGGTTTCGAAAGTGGTCAATTGTCAGGGTTACTCTCTGGCGATAGCAGCTATTGGGAGCTTGTTGGCGGAATTACACAACCTTTGTTTAATGCCGGTAAATTAAGAGATGACTTAACGGCTGCTGAAGAAAGAGCCTACCAAGCGAGTATGGAATACAAAAAAGTAGTGATGAATGCTTTTCTTGAAGTGAGTAATCAATTAATGGCCTTTAAATCGAGTGAGGCTATTTATTTTGCGCAGAAAAACTTACTAGTAGCCTCACGTGAATATGAAAAACTAGCACGTATCCGTTATCGAAATGGCGTGGCTAGTGCACTAGATTTCATGGATGCCCAACGAAAACTGTTTGATGCTCAGTTATCGTTTAGTTCGGCTAAAAAAGAACGCTTAATTGCTTTTGTTAATTTGTTTCGTGCTCTAGGTGGTGGGTTAACGGTTAACAAAGAAGTTGTTCCTGAAGTTGAGCAAGAAGTTGAGCAAGAAGTAAATCAAGAGATGAGTTAACTTAAATGAATGGTTAAGATCTAGGTTACTGCATTAAAAAGCAGCTTCTATAATAATATAGAGGCTGCTTTGTTATTTTGATTAGCAAATTGTTGTGATTTAAAATTTAACTACAGCTATTCAATGGTATCAATGATGATAATTTCACAGTCTGTCGTTGCCCTTAAGGTAATTGAGTTCGATTGGCTAACTTCCAAACCATCACCTTTGTTCATTGTTACATTGCCAGAGTTATTGCCAGCTCGATTTCCCGAGGCCCTAACTAAGTTATCTTCCACTTTAAACATACCATCTGAAGCTAGGATGTAAGCTTGGTTTTCAATGTTATGCTCAATAATGCTTCCTTTTGCTAACTTACCACCAAAGATACGTGCTTCTTGGTTGATAAAAAGGGCTTTGCCTTTATCCTCATCATAACCTGAAGCCAGTAAAGTAAGTGCTGACGATTGCTGGGTACGAAATATTTTACTTTCCCAACGAGGCTCAACATTTTGTTTATTGGTTTCAATCCAAATCTGATAAAAGGTTAAAGGATCTTTAGTGCGATTATACTCTGAGTGCACTATACCTGTTCCCGCACTCATCACTTGTACCTCACCGGTCTTAGTTACGCCGGTATTGCCTGTGCTGTCTTTATGGGTGATTGCGCCTGAGCGAATAAAGCTAATAATCTCCATATTACGGTGTGGGTGTGATGGAAAACCAGTACCCGGTTCAACCCAGTCATCATTGACGACACGTAACTTTCCAAAGCCCATACGTGTAGGGTTATAATAATGTGCAAAGCTAAAGTGATGTTTCGACTTTAACCAGCCATGATTAGCGTTGCCTAGGCTTTTATAGGGATAATGTTTGATCATAATATTCTCCTTTACGGGTAAATGAAGTTGCATAACTCATTGGCTAGTACTTAACCCTTACTCTTTAACTGTTAGTCGTCAATGTAATGGCTAAAGCTTCATTTGATAAATACACGCTACTGTTTTACTGCTAATATTGACGGTCACGATCATGTAGAACATCAAAGTGTTGAGCAGCCCCTAAAGGCACTATACGGGTAGGGTTAATGGTTAAATGACTCGCATAATAGTGAATTTTTGTATAGTCCAAATCGACAGTTTCTTTAACGCCAGCTACTTGATAAAGCTCATTTACATAATTACTAATGTGATGAAACTCACTCAACTTTTGGCGGTTACATTTAAAGTGACCGTGATATACCGCATCAAAACGTATCAAAGTCGTAAATAAACGCCAATCGGCTTCAGTGATATTGTCACCAACGAGGTAGCGTTGTTTTGATAATCGCACTTCTAGCCAGTCTAAGCTTTCAAATAATGTATGGTAAGCATCATGGTAAGCTTCTTGACTGGTAGCAAAACCAGCCTTATAAACACCATTGTTAATCGTGTCATAAATACGTGTATTTACGGCTTCAATCGCTTTTCTTTGTTCTATAGGGAAATAATCATCGACATTGCCTGTTAGTTCATTAAATGCAGAGTTAAACATTCTAATAATTTCAATTGATTCATTATTAACAATAGTTTGCGTTTTTTTGTCCCATAAAATAGGCACAGTTACTCGGCCTTCATAACTTGGATCAGCTTTTAAGTATAACTGGTAGGCATAATCCAAATGATAAAGGTGATCTTCGTTCTCACTGTCATTGCTAAATTCCCAGCCATTTTCCATCATTTCAGCTTTGACCACACTGACTGAAATAACGTCTTCAAGTTGTTTTAACTTGCGGAATATTAATGTTCTATGTGCCCAAGGACACGCTAAAGAAACATATAAATGATAACGCCCCATTTCGGGTTGAAATTTGCTTCCAGCCTCAGGTGATATTTCATCGCGAAAGCGACTGTCTTGACGAACAAATGTACCTTCACTTTTATCGGTGTCGTACCATTGGTCGACCCATTTACCGTTAACGATTAATCCCATGACAAACTCCTAAATATTCTTGGTTGAGCCAATAGCTTTTCTTTTTCTATGGGCTGGTGATACTGATTTATGTTTAGCATTATTGTTGCTAGACCAAGCGGATTAATTAGTCCGCTTGGTCTTAATTGTTCTAGTTTAGCGATTGATAAATTTTTTCATCAACCGAATACTTACCGCCGCCTTGAATAAATAGCGCAAGGGTTATAGCGATTAACGACAAGCCAAATTCATAACCGTTATTACTCATGAATAGGCCGTTATCGATGTGCACTGTAAAGATGGCAACAAGCATGGTAATGGCTAAAACAAAGCTTGTTGGTCTAGTTAGAAAGCCAATGATTAATAATAAGCCGCCGAAAAACTCGGCACTGCCTGCCATTAATGCCATTAAGTAACCCGGAGCAAGGCCTATAGACTCCATCCATTGGCCAGTACCTTCTAAACCATAACCGCCAAACCAAGCAAAAAGTTTTTGCGCGCCATGAGCGGTAAAAAGAAGTCCGACAATTAATCGTAACGGTAATGAAGTTAAAGATTGTTCAGTTTTTATGATGCTGTTAGTAATTTGTGTAATGTTCATAGTTTTTACCTTTGATGTGTTGCTAATTGAGTATGTAGCTATTGTATAAGTTGAATTTATATTGAATAACCCCTAGTATTTGTTTGGTATGTTCAAATTATTTGAACAGTTGTTCTTAGAGTAAACACAATTTTGGATCGACATGTATGAACACTCCACCTATTAGCATTGAAGCGTTATTGGTATTAGACGCTATTGAGTATCGTGGCAGCTATGCTGCAGCCGCAGAGCAATTAAATAAAGTGCCATCTGCGCTTTCATATATAGTGCAGAAGCTAGAAGAGCAGTTGAATGTCACTCTTTTTGTACGGCAAGGGCGGCGAGCTGTACTTACACCGGCAGGTAAACACTTATTGATAGAAGGGCGTAAAGTCTTACATGCAATTAACTCACTTTCTGAGCAAACTCAAACCATTGCTAATGGTTGGGAGCCAAAAATACGTATTGCTTGCGACGCAATTGTTGATATCAAGCCAATATTTAATGTGATAGAAGGTTTTTTAGCAGAACATAGCAATATTGAAATTGATGTAACAGAAGAGGTGATGAATGGTACTTGGGAGTCGTTAATCCACGACCGTGTTGACTTGGTTATTGGTGCTCCTTCACCAGTGCCTAGCCAAAAGGGGGTTAGAGCTATAAAGACAGGGCAGTTAGAGAGTGTTTTGGTGGTAGGTAAAACTCATGAGCTAGCAACTAGCTTGGTTGAGCGAATAAATGAAACCCAGCCTATTCAAGCGAATGAACTAGCCAAATATCGCAGTGTTATTGTTCATGACTCGTCGCAACATGAAATTCCATGGTCGATAAACTTAATTGAAGGCAGCCAACAATTTTTTGTCAGTTCTATTACGCAAAAAATTGCTGCTATTGTAGCAGGAATTGGTATTGGTCACTTACCAAAGTGTATGCTGCAGCATCATATCGCATCAGGCCAACTGATTGTTATTGAATCACCGGATAAACCAGCCCCACAGGATCTTTATATGGCGTGGAAGATAGCAAACAAAGGTAAGGGATTAAAGACCTTAGTTACTCTGCTGTCGGCGTTATAAAGCTAGCACTTTAACTTCGTTTAGCTTTTTTTCGGCGAATATAGAGGGTTCTATTCAATTTCGCGACGATATCTCCTTGTTCGTCTTTTACATAGACGGGTAGTTCGGGTAAGTATTTTTCACCCTCAGCAGTATTGGTAATGATATCGTCGATGAGCTGTTGATTAATTGAAAAGTCGGCAATAACCTTACCTCTACCCGGCTTTATAAAGTCGATGTCAGCTGATTTATCCCAAACTACGTAGTCATCACCTAATTGTGCAAGGAGCATCAACATATAAAAAGGATCTGTCATTGCAAATAAAGAACCACCAAAATGGCTACCAACCGCATTCTTATTCCATGGGCGTAATGTTAATTCGACACGGGCTTCTTTAAAGTCAGCTGAAATATGTTTGATGCAAATACCAGCAAAAAGCAGGGGAGGCCACAGATTCATAATAAGGCGAAAAAGCCAAGATTTTTTAAAGAGTATATTCATTTATGACTACTTGATTAATGAGAGTTACATTGAGTTGAATGATTTCTTAACTCATTGTACCAGTTGGGTTGAGCATAATATAAACGTTATTACTTTCAAAATCTAGTTAGTCAGCAGGGCACTGAGCAGAGACTTTCCTATTTAACTAATTTACAGAGTTCATCTCTTGTTTTAACCACTGGGTAAAAATGTTTAAACGTGCGATATTGTTAGACTTGTTATCAAAGACAAAATAGCGTTTTACCGTATTAGGATGGGGAATATTTACCGGCATAACAAGTTGCCCTGACTCAATAAGATCTATACATAAGTATTTAGCTGCTAGGGTAAAGCCATGGCCGTTTAAAACTGCATTTAATGCCAAATCAGTGCTGTGCACTTTTGTCCATTGTTGATGTGTTTGATAACCTGCGGTATTGGTATGTTTAAACCACGACGGCCAATCGTAACATCCCGGTTTTTCTAAAGTCACCAGCCAAGTTTTCAACAAGTCTTCGGGATTATCAAAGGATATTTCTTTAGCCAGAATTGGTGAACATACAGGGTAGACTGGGTCTTCACCAAAATATTCGCAACTAAGCTCAGGGTTAGTGCTCTCTTTAACATGAGGACCAAAACGAATGGCTAAATCAATATGCTGTTCCTTCAAGTCTTCAAAATGAGCGGAGGACTGTACCCTTATATTTATATTAGGATATTGAGCGGAAAATTTACCCAATTTGGGCATGAGCCATAACGTAGTAAAAGCTTGAGTAGAGCTGATGGTTAAACTTCCCGCTATTGCCTTATTAGCAATTTCATCAATACTTTGTTGAATTGTCTGAAAAGCCTGTTGTGTACCCGTTAATAATAATTTTCCTTGCTGAGTGAGTTGCATAGTTTTGTCTTTACGGGTAAATAATTGTATAGCAAGGTTATTTTCTAACTGTTTCATTTGTTGGCTTATCGCCGCCTGTGAAATACATAATTCGATTGCTGCCCTGCTGTAACTTTGATGGCGAGCAGCACATTCAAAAGTATGTAATAAATTAATATTCTTTAAGGCTTTCTTTATCATTAGCAGGTAAACATTAAGGGGAGTGAGAACAGTATTATAAGCAATGCTTATAATACTAGTCGAATTTTATCGTTGGTTTTTAACTTAATATACAAGCAAAATTATCGGCAATACAAAGTGCATAACAAATAATACTAGCGGTTAACGTTAGCTATTATCAGCAAAACAAGCCTGATTTTAGGGCGCAATTACCGAGGTTCATTATGACAACAACTACAACAGCAAAACATTTCGCATCACTACATCAACAAACTAATCCATTAATGATTTGCAATGTATGGGATGTTGCCAGTGCAAAAATAGCAGAACAAATGGGCTTTAGCGCCATTGGTACTTCCAGTGCAGCAATTGCTAGCATGCTTGGTTATGCCGATGGAGAACATATGGATTTTGATGAGTTACTTTTCATTGTTAAACGTATCGCTGCTTGTAGTAACTTACCGTTAACCGTTGATATAGAAGCCGGTTTTAGTGACAAGCCAAGCACAACAGCATCCTATATTAAAGCGCTGGTGGAAGTAGGGGTTGTTGGTATTAATATCGAAGACAGTAAAGTAAATAAAACGGATGGTGTACGAACGCTAATTGATGTTGACAGCTTTGCTGCTTTTATTTCAGATATAAAAAAATGGCTGGTAAAAGCGTCTATCAATGTATTTATTAATGTCAGAACGGATACTTTTTTACTGGGTGTTGAAGGGGCTTTAGAAGAAACGCATAAACGCGCTGCACTCTACCAAGCCGCTGGCGTTGATGGTCTGTTTGTGCCGTGTATTGTGGAAGAGGGCGCAATTGAAGCTGTGGTGGCTAATACCAACTTACCCGTTAATGTGATGTGCATGCCAGACTTACCAAATTTTGACACACTAACAACGTTAGGGGTAAAACGAATAAGTATGGGGAATTTCCTATTTGATGCATTGCAAACTGATTTTTCAGCGAGATTAAGTAAGATTCAACAAGAAAAATCATTTCACTGCTTATTTATTAATGAGTAGAGAATTAAATCCCCTTAATAAGTTAAATTAATTATTGAAGTCAATTGCTTATCGCATTATCTTAGACGGATATGAAGCTGTATATTCAAAGAATAAATTACAGGACGTAATAATGAATGATAAGCCGTTAACTCAACTAGATGCTCAAAATAGAGTTGAACAAATACAAGCCTTTAAGCAAGAGATTACTCAGCTAGAAAGTGATGAAGTATTTCTACTCTCCCAAGAGCAACATCAAAAAATACAAAACTATCACCACGCGTTAACTAATCAGCTTTCTAAAAGTTTTGATATTGATGTGACTTCACAGGCTAAAAAGTTAACTTTAGGTATGCAAATAGCCTCGTTGTTCGGCGCTTTAGCAATGGCAATTAGCCTTTTCTTTTTGTTTTATCAGTTTTGGGGATATATCAATACCTCCTTGCAAGTGGTGATATTAATTACTGCGCCAGTGATCTTGTTAATTCTGTCTTTATATCTTTCTCAAAAAGAAAATAGTGCTTACTTTTCCAAAATAGCAGCACTGGTTAGTTTTGCATGTTTTGTTTTAAACCTATCAATGTTGGGACAGATATTTAATATCACGCCTTCACCCAATGCACTTTTCGTTTGGGCCGCTTTTAGCTTTTTACTCGCCTATGCTTGTAACGCTCGCTTATTAGTATTCTTTGCTATTGTCAGTCTAAGCAGCTTTATTGCGATGAAATTTGGTACATGGAATGGTATGTATTGGATAAGTTTTGGTGAGCGTCCAGAAAACTTTTTTTTACCGAGTCTATTGATATTTATCATACCCCAACTTTTTAACCACAAATGTTTTTCTGGTTTTGCTGTGATTTACCGTGTTATGGCAATGAGCATGATATTTATACCCATTCTAATCCTGTCTAATTGGGGACAAATAAGCTACTTAACTTGGTCTGTAGGCCTTATTGAGGGCTTTTACCAAATCGGTGGGTTTTTATTTTCTGCTATTGCTATTGGCATAGGAATAAAACGTCAGTGGAAGGATGTTGTTAATACAGGTAATGTCTTTTTTATTTTATTTCTTTATACAAAACTGTTTGATTGGTGGTGGGACTGGATGCCTAAATATGTGTTTTTCTTTGTTTTAGGCTTAACGTCCTTGCTCGCATTAGTAGTATTTAAACGTGTACGTTTGAGTTGTATAAATGAGGACGTTTCCGCATGAAAAAATACTTATTTATTGGCTTAACCATTATATTTCTTAGTAATTTAGCTGTTCTGGGCGGTGTAATGCATAATCGCTCAGGGGAAATAACATCACAACTAACATTAACCGAGCGAGAATTGTCTTTACCCTACAATATGGGCGCAGAGGCAGAGAACTCAGGGATTTCAGTAAGGTTGAATTGGCGAGTGCCAAGCGAGGAAGGTAATTATTCGACTAACTCCAGGCAAGTAAAAATAGATAAGCAAACGTTAATAGCCTTAGGTTTTAATGAATCATATGAAGGAGGAAGAAGATCGGAGTCATTAGCACTGTATTGGGCGTTGGAATTTAATGGCGTATTACACCGGATGGAACTGCAAAAAGCAGCTCGGAAATATGGTGAAGCATTACTTGCTCATAAAGAGCAGCCTAGTGATGAAACTAAACGTATAGAAAAGCGATTTAATGAATACCTTACCAAGGAAAAAATGACTAACAGTCGATTGTTTTTTGTTAAGGCATCAGCGAATTTAGCAGCATTAGATCAAGAATTTTCAGGCCGGAAAGATATTTTGATCGTAAAGGGGCTAGCAAAAACTTATTACAATGGTCAGAATAAAAACTATATTTTACAGTTAAATAAATTCTTAGTTCCAAAGATCATGGTACCTCTACAGTACACTGATATATTCACAAACTTAGAGCCGATAGCTAGGTATAAAGATCATGAACCACGTTATAGTTTAAAGGTGTTATGGGGGGCAAGATTAGAGCCGTGGATAATAGAGGCCAATAAACTAGGAAAGTAATCCTTATGGGCATTGAAATCTTTATTTTAGTAGCACCTTTTTGATATCAAAAACTGATAAGTACCGTTGTCAAAGAGAATGTAAATTCAATAGGATAGATTAAGCTAAGCACTCACTTACCTATAGGTTAAGCCCATAGGTAAGCTTTTATTTTTATCAAGGCAATGGAATGAAGAATGTTATCGCGCAAAGCGCGTTAGAAGCAGCAGTAGTTAACAAGCTGCTGAGTAAATCCGCCCCTAATTATCGGCAAGCATACAGCGATAGGACTTCATGGCTGATGGCTTGCTTTTCAGAACTAGTCTACCTTAGGTTTAATCCGCTATTTACTAACAGTAAACAAAAAGAGCTGATTACCTCCTATTTAGTGGAGTTTGCGGAAAAAGAGAATAAATCGAGTTTACTCACTTTGCTTGATATTGTCGGTTATGACCATGAAGTGGAGACTGAAAGATTAATAGCTGAATTGACTTCGTTAAATGCTAAATTGGTAAAGACCTTTGATTCAAATGGCACACAGGCCATATTAATTTGCACAGAGCAATTTATTACCCTGGCTTTTAGAGGCACAGAATCCACCAGCATTAAGGATATCAAAACGGATGCAAAAGCCACAACAACCAAGTGTGACACTAGTGGCAATATTCATAGTGGCTTTAAATTAGCCTATGAAGAAGTCGCTATGGACATACAAAGCACGTTAAACCAAAGAGAATTTACTAATAAACCGTTATTCATCACAGGTCACAGTATTGGTGGAGCGTTAGCTACCATTGCCGCTAAAAAGTTAAACCACACTGGTGGAATAGCCTCTTGTTATACCTTTGGCTCGCCACGAGTTGGTGATGAAGATTGGATTTCAAATATTAAAACGCCGCTTTATCGAGTGGTTAATGCATCTGATTGTGTCACTATGATGCCTCCAGGCTCGGATACAATATCTGCAGTAGCTTGGCTATTGGGCTTTATTCCACAAATAGGTAAAAATATAAGAGGCTTTCTACTTTCTAAGTTTGGCGGCTACTTGCATGGCGGAAATATGCGTTACCTGACAAATTGTATGAAAGGTGACTATGGCAGGGTAAAGCTACTTTATTCAGTGACCATTTTTCACCGTATTAGAATGTTATGGGTTAGAGCATGGAAATGGAATAAACCCTTTGCCGATCACTCTATCAGCATATATCGAAAAAAATTAGCGATTGTCGCTACAAATAGGAATTGGGACAAGGAGTCTTAACATGCTTAAATATATTACGGTAATCATTTGCTTGATAACATTTTCAGGTTGCTCAAACATCCCACCCGAAGCACCCGCTTTATCAAGCGAATTAGGCAATAGAATATCCGCTTTAGAAAATGCCAATGTGACATTATTAAATCGATATTTTGATCAGAAAAGAGTGGAGGTTGATAGATTCATACAAGAGGTTTGGTTACCTGAATTTGCCAATGAATTGTTTGAAAAACCATTTATGGTTGATGCATGGGATACCATAGTCAAAGAGGATGATAAACAACAGCGGTTGACGTTTTTGTTAAAGACAGGTCCAAAATTGCAAGCACTTGTTAATCAAAAACGTATTGAGTTAATCACACCTATTGATGAGTTAGAAAGACGTATTGAGCGCAATATAAAGGCAGAATATGAACAAGCAAAAAGTATTAATAACAGTATTACTAGCTTTTTGACTTCAGCAGCCAAAGTGACAGAAAACAGAAACCGTTACCTGACAATGACGGGGGCTACAGATGATAAGCTTTCAACACTTATCGATAAAACGGATAGTGCGGTGAATACCCTCCTATCATCAGGGAAAAAGGCAACAAATAAAACTAAATCGGCTGATAAATTTATAAAGAAAATCCAAGGTATAAAAGAATCAATTAAATAAGGAGGTTTGTATGCCTATTAACTGGCAAGAGTTTGACAAAAGTTTAGAGAGCGCCATCAATGAATCTGCAGATTCTGTTGATACAAAGCTGGCCTCTCAGATATCATCTATCACCACATTAACAGACGCTGAAGTGAATGAACTATTTCCAGAGCCGGCAGACCTTGAAAAGTTAGCTGCATTGCTTAAAGTGGTGAAATCGTCTGAAACACAAAGCAATAAGATCAATTCAATTGTTAAAAATGCTGAAGAATTTGCAAGTACCATCCTAACGTTACTATCAAGAGTAACGTAGCAGGGTAACGACTAATCAATCGGTTAGCGAGGTTGTCATGTAAAGTGAACAATCTCGTACTTACATGGCAACTTATTTTATTCACATAAATTAAATTTATTTGACTACCTTTCTGATTTGGCTTGCACACTCCGCCATGACGATTGCGCCAGCGGTTGAAACATTTAAGGAGTTACCCATGCCAAACATAGGGATATGTATGGTTTGATGGCTTAATTTTAATGCTGCTTCACTGACTCCTTTACGTTCATTACCCAACACTAATACCGAAGGAGAAGGATAACTTACTTCTTTATAATCAATAGACTTATCACATAACTCAACACTAAAAACAGTATAATCTTGCTCTATTAATGCCTGTAAGCTTGCGGTGGTGCTATCGCTATATTCAATGCATACCCATTTAGCTTCATTTCGAGAGGCTTTCTTTAACTTTTTATCTGAAATGGTTAGCTCACCACAAACGATGATTTTCTCAATAGCAAAAGAGTCAGCTAAACGAATAAATGACCCGATATTATAACTATTAGTGACATTGTCTAATACCAATACCAGCGGAGTTTTAGGCTGTGTGAGGTATTCATCTCGTGTCGGTTTATTTTTTCTAAGATCTTCTTTACTAAGTTGTATTGCTGAAGGCATGTTATATATTCCTGTTAAGTTCTCATGACTAGAGGCTTAACCTAAAACACTCATTAATGTTAGTGTTCACCAAATGCGCGCATGATAACCTTTACAGCATTTTTTACATACTTTTTGTCGTGTTTTTTGATGGGCGACTTAGATATATAGTTGTGGACTAGGGTACTTATAAATAGGTCCCTGTTGGTAATGCTGCTTAATACGTTAGGACAGACTGTTCTACATTGCTCACTGTTGTTGTTGTTGTTGTTGTTGTTGTTGTTGTTGTTGTTGGACTTATAAAATGGGCATAGATATAACCAGCCTTACTAGGCTGGCCATACCTATAAGGTTACCGTGAGAATGAGATAGTATTTGCCGCTTCTAAAGGTATTAAGTCATTTACCATTTGATTGCCCAGTTTTACGTTGTTAGACGAACCCTCAACAGCGTTACGTGTATCTTCAACAATATGAGCAATATTAGATAATATCTCTTGCGTATCGTTCACTTGATTCTGAACCTGTGAAATAACAGCGTCTGCTGCAGAGCTATTTTCTTTTGATAATTCGTGAACGTTAGCCAAGTTATCGACGATAGTTGTCGTTATTTCACGACTTTCTTCGATACTGCTTACCACCATTTTTTGCTGAGAAATGATATTTTCTGAAATCCCCATTATTTTATTCATTTCTTCATGAATTTTTTCTGCAGACTCGTTTGCCGTACTGGCTAAGGCTCTAACTTCATCAGCAACAACAGCAAAGCCTCTGCCATGTTCACCAGCACGCGCGGCTTCAATGGCAGCATTCAGTGCCAATAAATTGGTTTGACTAGCTATATTTTTAATGGACTCAACCAATTGAGAGATGGTTTTGTTATTTTGAGTTAAGCCTTCAAGTAATGCTGTGAATTCAGATATATTTTGTTCTGTGGTTGTGATTTTTTTGGTTAAACCCGTGAGTTGCTCGATACTTTGGCTTGTTTTTTCTGCCGTTTGTTGCGCTGTAGAAACGGATACTTCGGACAAATTAGCGATATTTTCTGATTGTTCGGCAAGTTGACCGACTAATTGGTAATTGTTTTCTACATTAACCAACCTTTCGGAGGAGGATCTGTTTACTGAAGTGGCATTTTCAGTGATCTGAAGAGCGGTTTGTTGAAAGTCACTAGCAAGTAATTGGTCTAAAATATTAGCCTTTGCGGTAAGGGTTTCGAGTGTACTTTTATTAATTATCGTTTCGTTTTCTGCGATTGAATTATTTTTAAAGAAAAACATAAGTAGACTCACTTTTATATGCGTTGATAAAAATTAAGGGATTAAGGAGAGCACTGTGACTCAATTTTCTTTGTGAGTGCGCTTCGATTCAACACTACTATAGGTTGAAACCAAAAAAGGCACCACATAAGTTAGTGCTATTTTGAAAATATGTGTCGATGTTAAATTGCCAGCAATGATGATGTCGCCATGGTTAATAATCATGAGGATTGTCCCTACAAAAGCAGAGACCATTACCGAACGCTTGAATACACTGGCTTCAAAAGCTATTGACAACCAATTCGACATAGTTATTACTCTATAAATTAAGTATTGTTATTAATATGTTAAGCAACCCGGTAACACTAACGCCAAACAAGTGACTTGTATTTGATAGTAACATATAGAATCAAAATACCAACTAACGTTGCTTAAACCTTAAAGATTGTTAAGAAGGTTAGCTTTAATAAGTGATCATTCCAATCTAAAGCTGGATCGGACTTCTTAATTTTTCAAATAGTTAGGGAGGTAGTTCTAATTTAGGACGTTCACTTTTCTAATTAAAACCTAGATTACTGGAGGTCATTCTATTTAATTTGATGAGCTTATCTTGAAATTAATGCCAGTCAATTAACCTTGACTGGCATTTTTGTCAGAAAGACTAGTTAGGAAATGTTATAGCGTTTTCATGTATTCAACTAATTCCCAGCGCTGGTTATCATCAAATGTTGGTGTTGTAGAACCGTCAGCGTGTTCAAACATAACAGGGCCGTAATTGTGACCTACGTTGGTATCACCTTCTCTGAATGTTTTGAATTTAAAGCCGCTATAACCCTCAGAAATAAATCCTACTTTAGTAGTATCAAATTCACGACTACCTACCATAAAGGTATCTGGACGGAATTTATCACCAACATCTCCTTTACGCTTTTTAGGTAGCAATAAGTCGTATAACGTTGGTACCGAGCCATTATGTAAATAAGGAGCCGTTGCCCAAATACCATTGAGAGCACGACCTTTATATGCTAATAAGGAGTTATAGGGGTTAGCGGTAGTATCTACTTGGTAATTCCCCGACTTGATTGTATTGGGTATTTTATTCTCAAAAAAAGATGAAGCTAATACATAAAGTCGGTCTAACCAGCGACGAATAAAAAACTTATCAGGGTCTGGTGTACCAATTACGCCTTTTGTGGCCGATGTTAATATTTGCACCACAGGTGCATTTTCACGAATAACGACATCTCCAACGTCGGTTGACTGCACCGTATGTTTAAAGTTACCCGATTTTCCCATTGCCATTACCCCATTCATGGCGGCTTTTTTATCTGTTTGAACGACTTTTATGTCAGACATGTTGGCAATAATCATACGATCAGCATTATTACGGTCAACAACTTCATGACAAGACTGACAGTGTTTTGCATAAAGGAGTTCACCATTTTTTGCTTTATCTTGATCAATATTACCTAATGTTTGTTGTGGCCAAACTGGAGATTGTAATAATTTTAACTGCGCTTCTAAACGGTGTAAATTTGTTACATCAATAGATGATTTAAAATTAACGACTTCGTTTTTATTTTCTTGATCGGTTAAGGTTGTGGACAAATCAAAACCACTTTTTTTATGAGAGCTCCAATCTAACTGACCAAATACGCCAATGACTTCACCGGTATTACGACCTAATGGACCTACACCACTGTTATTGGCTAAGCCATTCCACTGGGTATAATCGGATTGCCCTACATCCCAAATAAAGGGATAACTTACGGGTGCATTAGGTTCGTTAAATATTGCGTTGCGCACGCGTAATAAATCACGTTGATTAAGTCCCGGATAGCCGTCGTTTGATGAGGCTAAACGCTTTAAAATCAAACCAAAATGTTTGTCGACAATAATATTTTCACTGATATTGTGCAATACAAGGTCAATTTGCTTGCTGGTTAATACTCTACGACCACCAGGGGCCGTAACCATCGACATTGCTTGTGCTAATTGTGGTTTGTTAATCATGTGCTGTAATACGCGATTATAAATACGGCCAAAGGCATCTAAACGTGCGTAACCATAATCGATATGGCTGTGGTTAACAGTGTTATAGAGTTTTATGGTGTTGAACCACTGCATCAAGTCTTCCTCGACCGCCACTACATGCTTATAATTATTTTTACGCGCAATAACATTTTCAATAAAGCGCATTTTTTTAACATCGTCTGTTATGGTCGCTTGCATTGATTTTTCTAAAGCGGTTAAGAAACCCACCATGTCGGCCATTGATGGACCGCCATCAATACGAATAGCATGAGTGATCCCGTTTTTTGTGATGTTTACTTGACTGGTATGACACGCAGCACAGGTATAGCCAATGTAGTCTTTACCTTGATAACTGTCTTTTACAATGCCTACGGGTAATCCTTCAGGATTTAAGAAGGTTGGCTGTTGAGGAAGGTAGCGATATTTATCAATATGTTGATTGTCGCGAAACAGTGTTGCTGAATCAGCTTGCTCTAACACCATAAATAAATCATAAGGCATTAAATTTGAGCCTTGCGTGGTGTTATAAAACCACAATGACTGTGCTTCTGACCAACCTTGATCTAAATAAGTTGGCGTTTGATAACTTTCACCAAAGGCTCCATTATTAATGGCGATAGCACCACGTTGTGGGTGGTCATCCCAATGTTGGTAAGCTTTACCCGTAATAATGGCAATAACCATCAATCCTATAACAAGCCCAACAACGAGCCTGATATGTTTGAATAATTTTCGGAAGGTTGAATAGATGAACGTGAGTAGCGTCGCCATATGAAAGTCCTTTTCCATGCCTGTTCTACGAGGACATGATGCTGTTAAAAGTTGTTTTATTATTATAAGTACTAAAATAGCCATTTATATAGCCAAGCTAGATGAAAATAGTATTGTTAAGTAGCTTGGGTATAGATCGAATTCTACAATTAATTTTTAAATATAAACAGAGGGTTTTTGGTTAAGTAACTATTTTATCTCAAAATTTTACATAGAAAAGGCATCTGAAGATGGTTTTTGATCGTATTGGTTTGAATAAATCACCTTAATATTGATAGTATGTGCACAATTTTTTTGTTTTTTTGTAAATTACTGATCTCTAGATATTTAGGTTATTCCTAAATAACTTCCAACCGCTTGTTTCATAATCTCTACTAGCTCAGTATCCATATACTGATATTCATCAGGAATATCGAGTACTTGAACATTTTTGTGGTTCAACAGTCGAGTAAATTGCGCCTTAAGCCTGCTTTTATGTTTTTCTTCCATAACAAAAATCACATCAGCCCATTGAATATCTTTGGCATTTACCG
>Ga0209396_1001962_pt1 | contig 22095 bp, 15 predicted proteins | sample GOMGulsemesocosm_6_FD_184638 | JGI IMG/M metagenome (GOLD analysis project Ga0209396, IMG submission 184638) | Methane-oxidizing microbial communities from mesocosms in the Gulf of Mexico - GOM8C Gulf of Mexico (SPAdes) (version 2) | ecosystem: Environmental > Aquatic > Marine > Cold seeps... | reverse complement strand
AAGCTCGATCGTGGCTCACCAGCAATATAGTGCCTTCAAACTTACCCAGGACATCCTCAAGCAGTTCGAGAGTCTCTACGTCCAAGTCATTGGTCGGCTCATCGAGCACCAGCAGGTTGGCAGGTTTACTGAACAACTTAGCCAGTAAAACGCGGTTGCGCTCACCACCAGAAAGGGCTTTGAGCGGGGTTCTGGCTCGCTCACCGGTAAACAGGAAATCGCTCAGATAGCTGATAATGTGGCGTGGTTTGCCATTGATATCAATGCTGTCACGCCCCTCGGAGACGTTTTCAACCGCACTCTTTTCCAAGTCAAGCTGACCGCGCAGCTGATCGAAATAGGCAACCTCAAGCTTAGTCCCGTATTGCACAGAACCTTCATTAGGCTCCAGTTCGCCGAGAATAATTTTTAGCAGGGTACTCTTACCGGCGCCGTTCGGACCAATAAAACCAATGCGATCACCGCGAACCACCACACTGGTTAGGTCACGCACCACCAAACCTTCACTCCAGCCGTGACTCACACCCTGCAGCTCAGCCACCAGCTTGCCGCTCAGGCCCGAGGTTGTGACGTTGAGGTTGACGTTGCCCTGGCGCTCACGACGCTCTCCGCGCTCCTCACGCAGAGACTTAAGCGCACGCACTCGTCCCTCGTTACGGGTTCGGCGCGCCTTAATACCCTGGCGGATCCACACTTCTTCTTCGGCCAAGCGCTTGTCGAACAGGGCATTGTGACGCTCCTCTTCGGCCAGCTGTTGCTCACGAAATACGAGGAAACTGGCGTAGTCGCCGTTCCAACTGCGAATATGACCGCGATCCAGCTCGACAATACGAGTCGCCAGCGACTGCAAGAACGAGCGATCGTGGGTAATAAACACCACCGCGCCCTGAAACTCCAAGACCTGCTTTTCCAGCCATTCGATGGCAAGGATATCCAGGTGGTTGGTCGGCTCATCGAGCAGCAGCACATCTGGGTCGATCACCAACGCCTTGGCCAATGCCACACGGCGACGCCAGCCACCGGACAGCTGCGACATCAGTTTGTCAGCCGGCAACTGCAAACGGGTGATAATCGTGTCGACACGCTGCCCCAGCGTCCAGCCATCACAATCATCGATCGCCTGCTGCAACCGCCCCAGACGGTCCATATCGTGAGGCTCAGTCTCCAGACAATGGTGATATTCAGCCAAGACCTTGCCAGCCTCCGGCAGACCACTGGCGACAACGTCGTAAACACTGAGCGTCTCAGCCTCGGGCAGATCCTGCTCCAAGCGTGCGACGCGCAATTCTGGCTTACACCAAACGCTGCCACCGTCGAGTGCCACATCACCAGTAATGACCTTCATCAAGCTCGACTTACCGGTGCCATTTCGGCCAATTAAACAGACCCGCTGGCCCTTTTCGATGGTCAGGTCGACCCCGTCTAAGACGATTTGGGTACCGTATTGAAGGCTGGCTTTTTTCAGTTCGATCAAACTCATAGGGCGTTGACTAGGTGGCGAATTAAGGGGCGCCATACTACCCGAATTAGGTCACAGCTCAAGGAGTGAAAACCAGAGCCCCCTCTTTCGCCAGTACAGAGATAAAATAATAGGATTGACCTTAATAAAGTATGTGAAGCGGCCGAGATCTGACTTAGACTGATAGCAACAATAATGAAACATCATAACTCGGTGATTGAATGCACATAACCAGAGCGGCTAATGTGGCCATCTCTAGCGCACTCCACCTACGACACCACGCCTTAGGCGTACTATGCCTGTGTTTATTAAGTGGTATGAACAGTGCCAGCCAACTCATCGGCACTGAATTACCCAGCGCCCTGCTCATACCGCAAGAGAAGCTGCTGCAACAGCAACGGCAGCATTACCGTCAAGCCCGCGACACCCTGCGCAAACGCCAAATGATTAACTACCGGAAGCACCGCGACCGGCTACACGGCTACCCGCTGGCAGTGCACTTGGATTATTACGAGCTGAGCCGACGCCTACACCGCCTACCGCATCAGGATGTCGATCACTTCCTCAGTACTCACGCTGACAGCTACCTGGCTACTCGACTGCGCAAGCGATGGCTGTTCACACTGGCCAAGCGTCAGCGCTGGCAGGATTACTTAACGTATTACAGCGCAGCACTCAGCAGTACCGAGCTCACCTGCCATCAACTTAATGCTCGCCTACACACAGGTGACCTAACAGCCCTGAGCGAGGTAGAACCGCTCTGGAACGTCAAAAACTCTCAGCCCGATGAGTGCACCCCAGTATTCAACCAATGGATTGCTCAGGGTAAACTGAGCAGCGACGTTGCTTGGCAGCGTTTCTATAAAGCCATTAATGCCACTGAGACAAGCCTCGCAAAGTACGTCAACAAGCACCTTTCCACAGAGGATCGACACTACGCGGCACTGATCTTGGACCTACGCTACTACCCGCACCATATACGCAAGCGAGGGGACTACGCCGAGCAGAGCGCAAAAATGCAGCAAGTCATCAGCTATGGCATTGGCCGCTACGCACGCAAAGATGTCCTATCAGCCTTAAGTCAATGGCATAAATACGACGCCCAACAGTTGTTTGACGACGCATTGCGCCAAGTTACCCAGCAAAAGCTGTTAGCCCAACTAGTACGTCGGCACCAACACCAAGCGGCGCAGAACTGGCTCAAACAAATGCCAGAGGTCAACAGCGAGCAGCTCGTCGAAGCGCTCATCCGTGACGCTCTGCGCCAACAGGCTTGGGAAGAGGTCTATGCAGGGATTAACCGCCTAAGCGCAGATGCGCAAAAGAGCTCACGCTGGCTTTACTGGCGAGCGCGCAGTCAGCAGACCCTCAAACTCAGCGACCCCACGCGACCGACACCAAAGCAAACCTTCACCCAGCTCGCTCAAGGGCGTGGTTATTACAGCTTTCTAGCCGCCGACCGACTCAAAAGCCAATACAGCTTGGGTGACAACCCAGTAACCCCGAGCCCTGAACGCGTGCTTGAGATAGCTCGGCTGCCTGCAGCACAAAGGGCACGAGAACTGCTCGCTGTCGGAGAGATCAACCCCGCACGGCGGGAGTGGTTAACAGTCACCAAGCAGCTAGACGAAGAAGGGCACCTAGCGGCTGCCAAACTTGCACATCAGTGGGGCTGGCACCGAAAAACGATTCAATCATTAGCCGCCGTCAAACAGTGGGATGATTTACAAATGCGCTTTCCTCTGGCCTATAACCGGCAGGTACTCAAGGTCGCACAGCAGCAGCGCGTTTCCCCGCCACTGCTATTTGCCATTGCTCGACAGGAAAGCGCCTTTGCCGCCGACGCTAAGTCCCCAGCTGGCGCCCTCGGTTTGATGCAGTTGATGCCCAGCACCGCGCGCTACACAGCCCGAAAAGCGGGTGTACGCTATCGAAAGCATGACCTGCTCACACCTGAGACCAATATTACCTTGGGCAGTCACTACATCAATGAACTACTGACACAGTTTGACGGTAACAGGATCCTTGCCTCTGCCGCCTATAATGCTGGCCCGAGCAGGGTAAAAAAGTGGCTATCGAATACTGATAAACAGCTCGATCATGATATATGGGTTGAAATTATTCCGTTCAAAGAAACACGAAAATACGTACAAAACATACTCTCTTACTCGGTCATTTATGGCTACCGCATGGGGCGTGAGCTCCCCCTTCTTACAGAGAAAGAATTACACCAACGCCTTTAATCTGCTGAGCTATGCTTATAAAACCTTACAAGCTCTAGGGCATTACATTCAGCGGGCGCACACTACCGCCACATACACTAAGAAAGATGCAGGCCCTACAGCCAATGCCAGGCCGGCATTGAAAGCACGGTAAAGTACGAGCACGATCACTAAGGATATAGAGTGAATACTAAGGATACAGCGTGAATACGATGACCCCTTCACAACCCGTACAGGCAAGTGAACAGCCGCCAAACTGGTGCCATATTCAAGAAACCATCACCATGTTGTACTTATCGGTGTGTCAAATTAAGAGTTCAATGAAAGACAGTGGCAATTCGGTCGACCAACTCACCCAATCCTTTACCGAGTTAGCCCTGCACTCGCGTGAGGTTGATGAGCACGTCCAGAACCTATCCGACGTCTCCGAAATCCAAGCGTTCAAACACGAAGTCAGTAGCACTGCCCGTGAGATGCAGGAAAAGATAAACCAAGCCATCACCGCCTTTCAGTTTTACGATCGCATAAGCCAACGTTTAGAGCATGTATCCCAAAGTCTGGAGAACATGAGCGACCTAATGGCCTCCCCTTTGGACTTAAATGACCCTAGCGCTTGGCAACATATTCAAGATCGTGTCAAAAACAGTTACACGATGGAGTCAGAGCGCTTAATGTTTGAACACATTTTACGCGGCGCGTCTGTCAATGAGGCTCTGGAAATTTATCAACACCACTTTGAAGAAGAAAAACAAGCACAGAATGAAGATGATGATGAGGTGGAGCTATTCTAAGCTATAGAAAATCAACGTAGCCTCAAAGAACACAGCAACAAGGCCCTATTGCAGGGCCTTATTATACTTCTCGTTCAATATTAATCCGCACTACAAGCTATCCACGCTCTGACAAATAAACCCGAAAACGTTCCTGTACAACTTTCGCCAGCTCGTCAGGTTGAAACTTCGACAAAAAACCATCACAGCCAACTTTTTCAACCATCGCCTCGTTGAATGAGCCAGACAGAGAGGTATGTAAAACGACGTGCAGGTCCGCTAGGTTTGGGTCCGAGCGTATCTCATGGGTCAAGCGGTAACCGTCCATTTCCGGCATTTCGGCATCAGTGACCACCAGCAAGAAGTCCTTGTGAAGATCAACACCCGCGGCAACCTGCTCCTTGAGGTAATTCAGCGCCTTTAAACCATCCTCTTTATAGACAGTCTCAAAGCCTAAATTAGCAAACGTCCCACTCGCTTGGCTCATGGCCGTCCTTGAATCATCGACTAACAATATTTTCAGCCCGCGATCGCTCGCTTCAGCCACGAGATTAACATCCAAGACATCCTCAGAGATGGACGTTTCATAGGGCATAATGTCGGCCAATACTCGCTCAACGTCTAAAATCTCTACAATTTCTTCATCAATTCGCGTAATCGCTGTCAAAAAATGACTGCGTCCCGTGCCCTTAGGCGGTGGAAGTATCAGCTCCCAGTTCAGATTAACGATCCGATCAACAGGGCCAACCAAAAAAGCCTGCACGCTGCGGTTATATTCTGTAACGATCAAATTCCCTCCCTCGCGCCCCCGTAGCGACGGCCCGCCGATGGCCAAACTGAGGTCAATAACAGAAATAGTTTGATCCCTTAAGTGAGTCACACCACAGATAACTGGATGGCTGTGAGGCACGGCCGTCAGGGGAGGAACTTGCAGAACTTCTTGAATTTTAAATACATTGAGCGCAAAGCGCAGCCTGCCCGCCAAGCGGAACGTCAGCAGCTCTAAGCGATTTTCACCAACCAGTTTGGTTCGCTGATCTATTGATGCCAAAAGCTTCGACATGTATACCTCGCCCTCTGAATTAAGCCACAACTGATGTTAAGTGTAGTTTAAGACGTCAACATCGATGCGAATTGACGACGTTTAAACCCACCCATGGGCTGTCGGCCGAGCGAGGAGAAAGATGAGCGGGGAATTGCCTAAAGTTAGCCTGCCGCTTGTAGGTAAGCGGCCAGCTGCTGCTGATCAAAGGGCCACCCTATGTCACCCTCACAATCATCACACTTAAACACAGGGATACGAATGCCGTACGCCTCAACCAACGCGTCATCGTCGGCAATTTCAACTTCAATTAAACGACAATTAAAGTGCTCCAATACCGGCCAAGCCAATTGCTTAGCGTCATCGCATAGGTGGCAACCAAGTGTTGTATAAAGTGTAACAGGGGTCATATTGGGTCATCTGCAAGCGTAAACTGGTCAAAGGTTTATGGGGGCTGCACGATGCCAATACACAAGCCGCAAGTAACCGTACGGCCCAACAGCATTGTAACCAAAGATGGACGCCAGCGCTTGCCGTCAGTGCCCGACAAAAAAACGCTCTATACTGGGTTACATATTCTCAATGCCTTCAAGTAGCTGTGTCAGTGTCGACTGAAAACGAGGTTTCTCAGCGTTATCGAAGAATTCTGCCAGCTGCTCAATGAGGTCCTCTGGGGCAGAGAAGTGCGAAGCGCTCTCTAGAGTATCAAGCAGCCCCTGAACAAAACTTCCCAGCGGTTTCATACGTTCTGCCAAGGCCACCGGCGCTTGCTCTGGCGCTTCAAGAGTGGTGACGGCCGACGGAATAAATTGCTGATAAGCTTGGGTCACACGCTGTACTGAGCTTTGACTTAGATTCAGTGAAAACTGCACTATTTCAGAGCTGTCATAACCTAGATTGAGCGCCGATTCAAAAGCTTGATCTAGGTCGCCCGCAAAAAACGACACCGATAAATCATTCATCTGCCCCAGCAGGTCGCTGATGGCCGCCATCTCGGCATCATCCAGCTCGCCCTCAACTTGTAGCGAAAAGTCACGGCTCTGAAAAGACGCTTGCGTGAGACTGTGACTGAACTCACGAGCACCCGAAGACTGTGATAGTGACTCGATAATCTGGGCATCAAGGCTACTGGCCTGTATGACCACAGTATCGCCATCGGCCGTGGTCAATTCGAAACTAAAGCGATTACTTTGGGCAACTTCACTGCGATTTGAGACGGCGGTTTCTGCTGTCATCGGCGCGGCTAAACGGGGTTCAGGTTTATCGATCGAGCCCCCCTCAAGGAATTTCTCCTCGAACCCCGCTATCCCAGCCAGCACAAGGTCATAGGTACCCTGAATTTCCGCCTCCATGTCATCACTGAGTAGACCCAGGTCATCTAACTGGGCTCGAGCCTCCTCGAAACCCTGTAAAAATCCATCCAGCCCCGCTTCTAACCGCGAAGCCAAGTCTTCAGGCGTCGCACTGGCCGCCAGATCAGTCTGCAACTGGGCTTCAATGAAATTCAAAATATTACCCGCCGCCACCTCCGCGTATTCAGAAGGCGCCAGTGCCGCCGCCTCGCCTGAGGGTGCCAAATCATGTGAGTTGATCGAAGAGGAGGAATAGGTTTCAACCCGCTCATAGCGCTCGCTGTGGATATAGACCACCGAAGGTTTAGCATCGCGGTGATCGGTAGAGGGAGGCGTGATTTCATTCAAATCAGGCTGCCCCCTGCCTCTGTGAGCAACAATGTCGCGCGGCTCATCAATGGTCTGCCGAGGATTAGCATCCTGAGGGGCTTTACCCGCCTGATTATTCGGAGCGACATAATGGCTATGAGGGTTAGACTGTGCGGCTGGCGCAAACATGAGGTATCTCCGGGAGCTATACCAAGATGTCGGCAACATGACTCAACTCTATAGGAACAATAGGTTCTAAGAGTGGCTGTGCATGTAAGATATCCGCACAAGACCATTAACACTGCACCCTTAGCTCAGCTTAACCTGAGACCATTAAGACAAGCTTAAAACTTGGCAAAGCGTATGACTTTCTCCCGGTTGCAGGCTTACTGGCGAAGGCTCAGTATTTGCCGCCTCAACGCACAGCATTGTTTGATAACCCTCGTCTGAGAAGTCAGCTAGCGCTTTCGCCTTATCAATCCAAGGGTTCCAAACCACCGTTGCACTACTGCCCGACGATTCCACTTGAATGCCGCTACCAGCCACCGAGTCAGAAAGCACACATACTCGCGGGGTAGCCTGCTGCAGGCCGACTTGGTAGATACGATCCACCTCCCCCGCCACCAAGACATCGCCGGTCTGGATGCGTAGGTCCGTGTCAGGAAATAATTTATCTTGATAGCCAAGACCCGAAAAACCACTGAGACGAGCCGTGGTTATCGATGGCACCGCCAAATACGTGTGCAGCGCCTCTGTGAAGCGCCATTCCTTTGCTCCCACATTCTTCGTCCTCAGGCTCAACGCTAAACTCTGCCCAACAACGACACGGTATTGCAACTCAAACGGGTGTGGCCACCACTGCACGATTTCATCACTCGCAGCCAAGGTAAAAAGCAGCTCGGTAGCGCCACTGTCTAGATCCTTCACTTCGTGCAGTTGCCACGCCAAATTGCGGGCAAAACCATGGGCTTGTGCCTGAGATGGTTCGCTCGAAGCCCCAAACCAAGGCCAGCAAATAGGCACACCACCTCGTACAGGCCTACCCTGCTCATAACAAGCATCATCACTGACCCACAACAGATCTTGCTCGCCTTGAGGCACAAACGACAACACTTGGGCTCCTTGCAACAAAATCTTCGCTGACGCCAAAGCATTATCGACCCGCACTAAAACCAAATCCTGTTCGGTCATCTCAAAAGTTACCGAGTTCGAAGGGAACGCATCACACCACTGCTTGTTCATAAAGCTCCAAAACAAAGAAGGCCGGCTAAAAGCCGACCCCACTCATAAATAAATACACATTCAAAACCATTAAGGCGAAAACAGCCGTTACAGAGGAAGAAGCCCTTGACTGATGGCCAGATAAACACCTGCTGTCGCAACCAGCACTATGACACCCAGTGCCACCACCCCTTTCGATCCACCACTGCTGCTCGGCTGAATGGTTTCAACCGAGTTTCCACGCGGCGCAGTCTTTACCGGCGGCGCCTTTACGGCGGCACGGGCTTTGAGAGCGGGTTTCACCGGCGCGGGATTTGGGACACTGCGCACGGTGGTCTTGTCCAATTCGTCCGCCGGACCGATGACACCAAAGCTGAGGGAGTCAAAACGCAACTCATCACCACGCTTTACTCGCGCTTCCGCTATGCGCTTACCATTAACATAAGTACCGTTGGATGAGCCCAAATCTTTAACGTAAAGCAACCCATTTTTAACCAACAACATCGCGTGCCGGCGGGATAAGTGTGCAGCAGCCAACGTAATATCACATTCCTTCGAGCGCCCAACAACCATCTCTGACTTAAGCGCAAACATGCGGTTAGCCAGCGCAGAGTGGTTAGCTTTCAACGCCCAACCCGAGGTTTCGTTTAGACGGGTAACAGTAGGCGCAGCACCTCGCTCGACCTTTGGGTCAATCACTTCCAGTTCAACGCCGGCGATAGTAAAAGAATCGTTTACTTTCAGCGGTCGAGCCACCGTGTCATCAACCCTTTGGCCATTAAGAGACAATACCTTACTGGCAACAATGGGGCGCAATTGAATGGCTTCGTGCTCCACAAGAATCTCTAGGTGCCGCGCCTCAACCTGAGGGTCATCCAACACCAAATCACAGCCACTGTGGCAGCCGATCACAACCTTCGGTTCCACCAACCACACCGCATTATGCTTATTGTTTTTAAAGCGGAGTTTCAGCATTCACACACACCTTCTAATAGATATTTTCATGGTCAAGCGGCGCCCTGACGCGACTCACCTTAAAATTTACTGATATTTTCACCCAACAGAGCTACTAAAACACCAATAAGTTGTTTGATAGTGCTATAAAAGCCTTTAATTTATCAATAGCTTAGATGCAATTTATTAACTCAGCTTCTAAGATTTAGCGGTACTCGACAAAAAAAACGGCCAAGGCATTACTTTGAGGACTAGTAAGGTAGTATCGAACAACTGAATTATGAGCGGGCTAACGCCGATAAGTTCTGTGTAGCAGCAAAGCACAAGCTTCAACGACCACAAGATTTGAAGACTAGAATAATGGGCGCTACGAAATACCATAACAGCCGGATCTTTATCGGCACACTCACGCGCCCCACTCGCGGACCGAATCTATGCCACCCCTGATTTCCCACTCCCTATCAGACAAAGGTTTGAGTCGAGACAATAACGAGGACTGCTTCCTCAGCGAGCCCTCATCCGGGCTCTGGGCAGTGGCCGATGGCATGGGCGGTCACGAAGCCGGCGAAGTGGCCAGCGCAATTGTTCGCGACACCTTAGCTCAAGCCCCCAGCTTGCATAAAAAGCTAGAAGACGCCATTGGCGACGCACACAGCGCCGTATTAAAGGCCGCTGAAAATGGTGTTGGCGCAGAGGGTATGGGGTCTACCGTCGTCGCGCTCAGCTGCCAGGGGTTTGACTATCAAGTATCTTGGGTCGGCGACAGCCGCGCTTACCTATGGAGCATCGACGGCAACGGCGGTCGTTTAGAGCAGCTCAGCACCGACCACTCCTATGTTCAAATGCTGCTTAATTCAGGGGCTATCGGCGCTGATGAAGTGGACCACCACCCAGATAAAAATATCATTACTCAATGCATTGGCTCACAAGACATTGCCGAAGTACGCGTCGACAGCGTGCACGGTGAATGGCAAAAACAACAGTGGATCGTGCTGTGCAGCGATGGACTGACAGACGAGGTAGAGAACTCACAAATTGCCCAACTGCTCTGCGACTCAAACACGCCCAAGGACGCGGCACAAAATTTGATGACCGCAGCACTCAATAGTGGCGGGCGAGATAACATCACCATTCAAGTAATAGCTTCGCCACTCAACAGTCGCTCCCCGCTGTCTCATTTAAAGCACTGGCTGCCCGAAATTAGTGGCCGTCCCTGGTTAGATACCTGCCTGTATATTGCCGCCCTTTCCAGCCTTGCGCTGATTGTTTACTGGAGCGCGGTGTAAAAACGATGCAAATTCCAGGTTATCGCATAATACGAAAGATCAATCAGGGTGGCATGTCCACCGTCTACCTCGCAATCCAACTCAGTGTAGGCCGCGAAGTAGCGCTCAAAGTGATGTCACCAGCACTCAATGCCGACCCCATATTCAGTGAGCGCTTCCAGCGTGAAGCGAATATCGTCGGCCAGCTTTCACACCCGCACATCGTCGCCATTTATGATATCGGGCGCTACAAGAACCTCAACTACATCGCCATGGATTACCTGGCGGGCGGTTCAGTGCACGACAAGATGGCCAATGGTTTAAGCGCACAAGAGTCACTGCGGATTATTCAGGAGATTGCTAATTCACTGGACCACGCCCATGAAAAGGGCTATATCCATCGCGACATAAAACCCGAGAACATCCTCTTCCGTGAAGATGGGGCCTCAGTTCTGTCAGACTTCGGCGTTGCCAAGACCGTCAGCAGCGCCTCAAAGATGACCAATGCCGGCACGGTCGTCGGCACGCCCCACTATATGAGCCCAGAACAAGCACGAGGAAAACCCGTTGACGGTCGCTCGGATATTTACAGCCTGGGTGTGGTGTTCTACGAGATGTTAACCGGCAGTGTTCCCTTCCGCGCCGAAGAGGCGGTGGCCATTGCCATCAAACACCTCACCGCGCCTATTCCCACGCTGCCGCCACAGCATTCATTGTTTCAAGCGGTGCTCAATAAGCTATTGGCCAAAGACCCAGATGATCGCTATCAGCGCGGGCGTGAAGTAGTTGAGGCTATTGGGAACATTAACAATACCCTGTCGGGAAACTCGGCCCGATACCTCACCGACACAGAGCCAACGGCAGTACAAATATTTTCACTGTTTAAAGCCCTCTTACTGACGAGCTACGCGGCACTGGCGGCGCAGACCAGTGAAATGTTCAGTTATCTTTTCAGCTGGCGCTGGAACCCCAAAAGAGGCCTCTACCGCCACCCTAAAGTCACCGTCACCGAGATACACAGTGGCAGCTCCACCGGTGAAGAAAACCGCGCCACGGTTGTATCCACCCGTATACAGAAAGCGGCTCACTACCAGGCAATGAAAAGCCCGGGGCTAGGCTGGGGACTGCGCCTTGGGGCTCTTATATCACTACTCTGCTTGATTTGGAGTGCGTTCAGTATTGCCCTGCAACGCTACCAACTGCCCGGCGAGGAGCAGTTACCCAAAGCGATGCACAGCGCAGCGCTGAGTACCTCACAGCAACTGCAGCTTTGGTTTAATCCTCCAACAGTAGAAACCAACACTCATGCCGATGAGTCAGTGCGTAAAGCGGTCGCGGCAATAGACGTCGAGAAAAAACAAACGACACGGCCTCTAAAGAATGAACTCAAGGCGCTAGACGCCCCCTTACCAGCCCCGATTTTCGCCATCAACGTAAAGGTTGAACCCGAGAATGCCACCGTGCGCATACTCAATATCCGTGATAAGTATTACCCTGGCATCAAACTACTGCCGGGCCGCTACCATATTGAAGTATCCAACAAAGGCTATGACAAAGAAGAGCAATGGCTGACGCTTGAAGATGAAGACCTCAACCTAAAAGTCAGCCTGCGTAAAACGCCCGTGCCCGGCGCTTTATTTCACAATCAACTGGGTAAACAGGGCAAAGGACCAACCATGGTCATCATCCCGGCTGGCAGCTTTAACATGGGCAACAGCAGTAACAGCGAAAGTGCACCCGTGCGCCGCGTACGCTTCAAGCAGCCGTTTGCAGTGAGTCAATACGAGATTACCTTTGCCGATTTCGACAAATACAGCCAAGCCAGCGGTACAAAAAAACTCAGTGACAATCGCTGGGGACGCGGCAGCCGACCGGCCATCAACCTCAGCTGGCAACAGGCTCAGAGCTACGTGAAATGGTTGCGAAAAAACACCGGCCGCAAATACCGATTGCCCAGCGAAGCCGAGTGGGAATATGTCGCCCGCGCAGGAAAAACCGGTGACTACGCATGGAGCGGGGATGGCGCCAAAGGTCGAGCCAATTGTCGACGCGGCTGTGAAAGCAAATACAGCGGCCTATTCAACACCAAGACCGCGCCGGTTGGCAGCTACAAAGCCAACGATTTTAAGGTCTTTGACAGCGCAGGTAATGTCGCTGAGTGGGTGGCCGACTGCTATCAAAATCACTATCTGGGTGCGCCCAGGGATGGAAGCGCTGTCAGCAGTGGTCAATGCACATTGCGCAGCAGTCGTGGCGGCTCAATCAAAAGTACATCACAGGAACTGCGTGTCCATCAGCGCGACAAGCGTGAGGCGGCAAAAGCCTACAGCGATGTAGGCTTCAGGGTTGCCGTAGACCTTTACTGAGCAACCACCACGCCATCACTAATGTTGACACTTAATAATCGAGTACAGCGGAAATAAACCTATGACAGAAGCGAATCATAATTATCTGCAATATCGCCATGATATGCGCGATGGTGATGTACTGATGTTCAAGGGACAAAGCTGGCTGTCGAAAATAATCAAGTGGCGCACCCAGTCGGCCTATTCACACGCGGGCATCGTAGTCTGGTGGAACGACCGGTTGATGGTGCTCGAAGCCATCGGCCAAGGCGTGTTGGCTCGCCCCATTTCTTACAACCTTCATCACTACACTGGCGACATAGAATACTTTCGCCCCTCTCGAGAGATAGCGCCTGAAACACGCACCAACATGGCTCAGTTTGCTCAAGCACAGCTCGGCAAAAAATACGCCTCACGACGTCTGATCGGATTTTTTTTCAAGTTGCTGTTTAACCGCCCCATGCAATCACAAGACAACGCGGAGGCAGCTGGGCGCTACTTCTGCTCAGAGTACGTGGCGGACATTTACGCAAAAAATGGATTAGATTTAGACATTGAGCGAAGCAGCGGTTACACCTCACCGGATCGATTAGCCAGAGCAGAAGGCCTGACGTTTGTGGCAACACTTAACCAAGCCAAAATCAACAGATCAAACGCAACAGCAGACTCAAACAACAACGCTTTACCAAATAACGCCGTAGAATAATCGCACAGGATCACCCTATGACATCGCCTAAAGATGCACTCTCACACTTTCAGCAACGAGCTGGACGCAGCCAGGACGTCAATCGACAGGCCGCCTTAGAAAAACGCCACAGCAAAGGTTATCGCAGCGCACGCGAAAACCTACAGGCTTTGTGTGACCCAGATACTTTCATGGAATACGGGCAGATGGCCGTTGCCGCCCAACGCCTGCGTCGTGATTATGAAGATCTGCAATCGGCGACCCCCGCTGACGGTATTATCACCGGTATCGCCACCGTTAACGCCGAGCTCTACGGGCGTGATAAAACTCAGACCGCTATCATCGTTAACGATTATTCTGTGTTGGCCGGTACACAGGGCTATTTTCACCACAAAAAGATTGACCGACTTGTTGAACTGGCTACGGAACAAAAACTGCCCGTTATCATGATGACCGAAGGTGGTGGTGGCCGTCCGGGCGATACTGACGTCATGACACAAATAGCAGGGCTTCAGCTTACCTCCTTCTCATCTTGGGCCGCACTCAGTGGCCAGGTACCCACCATCGCCATCGCTAACGGCTATTGCTTTGCCGGTAACGCCGCTCTGTTTGGCTGCGCCGATATTAAAATTGCCACCCAATCGTCATGGATCGGCATGGCAGGCCCTGCAATGATTGAAGGCGGTGGTCTCGGCAGTTTTAAACCCACTGACATTGGGCCTGTTGAAGTGCAAACTCAAAACGGGGTGATCGACCTGCTCGTAAAAGATGAAGCCGAAGCCTGCCAGCTTGCACGAAAAATTCTTTCATATTGCCAGGGTGATCTACTCCAATGGAATTGCAGTGATCAAAACACACTTATCAATACCCTGCCGGATGACCGTCGCTACGCTTATAAGATTCGCGAGCTGATTGAAACACTCGTCGATCACGACAGTTTTATTGAACTAAAACCCAGCTACGGCGGCGCCATTATTACCGGCCTCATGCGTATTGAGGGCAAAGCCTTTGCCATTATGGCGAACGACTGTCGTGTGCTGGGAGGGGCAATTGATGCCCAAGCCGCGGCCAAAGCCGGCGACTTTTTAAGACTTTGTGATCGCCTAAAACTGCCACTGGTCGCACTCGGTGACACTCCCGGCTTTATGGTTGGTCCAGAGAGTGAGGCACAGGCCAGCGTGAAACACTTCTCCGACTTTTTTCTCGCCGGCGCGCAGTTACAAGCACCACTGGTAACGATATTTTTGCGCAAAGGTTATGGGCTCGGCGCCATGGCTATGGCTGGTGGCAGTTTCTCTAGACCTCGTTACTGCGCATCTTGGCCCACAGGTGAGTTCGGCGGCATGGGTCTAGAAGGCGCGGTACAACTGGGCTTTAAAAAAGAACTCGAAGAAAAAACCAACCCTGAAGAACGTAAAGCGCTGTTCGATGAACTCGTCAACGAGTCCTACGAGCGGGGTAAAGCCACCGAAGCCGCAGCGCACCTAGAACTCGACGCGGTCATTGCACCGAAGGATACACGCAAAATGATTCTCACCGCTCTACGCTAGCCCAAGAGAAAACGCGAAACCTAAAGCTTACCCCACACATTTATCGATTCAGCCAGCAATTCACCACGCTGGCTGATCGGACCTCCACGTTTACCTTCGACATCTGATTTAAGCCGCGGCAATACCATTTCCGGCGCTTGTGTTTGCGCCGACAAGAGAAGTGGCATAGAAGCGGTAACACGAGGGTAATAAGGCCTGCCGGTGGAGGTGACCTGAGGTTCAACACCCGATAGTCGAGCTTTCATTCCCGTCGATGATTGCAGCTCCCTCACCAGCGGTGTGCTATCAGGCAATTGCGATAGACGTTGATACTGCGTTTGATATAAACCTTTGCTATCTGGGTACTGCCGCATCAAGCTCTCAAGTAGTTCACAGGCCTGTAGCGGGGTAATTTTTTTAAGTGCCGGCTTGGTAACCCAAGCGAAGGCAATGCGCTTGAGTTCAAAATCTACAATAGGGATTCGCCGATAAACCTGCTGTAAACACAGGCGTCCCGCGCCCGCCGCCTGCAATAACGCCTGTACTTTCTGATTGCGGCGAAACACATTTTTCATCCCGCGGTACTGGGTCAGGCTTACAATAAACCGCTCAAAATCATACTTGGCCTGATTAACCGCCTGGGCAGCCACGACCGCGTCGGCGCCTACCATTACATAACCTGCTGCCATGGCCGTTTGCCGGGGTTCCTGAATCGGGGAGCGATAATGAAACTGCGAGTAGATTTTACTGGCCAAATTATACGCTTGCTTGCCCTGCACAAGATCACGCCTCGTTCCCACAAGACGGGGCTCACACAACTCAAACCAGCCCGCCGCATTGGCTGATGTCGACAAAGACTTATCCAGCATCAATGCCTCATGCAGTGAGGCCGATACTTCTAGCAAGTGCTGCAGGAGCCCTTTAAGCGCCTCCTGTAAGCGCCGCTCGTCCATAAGTCCTGACGGCTCTAGTATCTTTTCAAGCATATTGCTGTTGCTCCGGATGAGCTTCAAGAGAAAACCACTGCACCCTTTGTGCTACTCGTCATTTTCTCGGTTCGCTTGTCATCTCGCCTGTTGACTAGATTCACCAGCCGTTTAGCACGCCACTTCATTCGACCGAAGGTCGCACGACTGGCCATCACCATATCGTACATAATGGAATCATAATAGTGATGTGAAAATATAGTTCGGGGTACAAAAGACAATTGTCAGAACGGTTAAAAAGGTAAAACCCTGTGAAACAGGGTTTTTGACCGCCAGCTAGGTGCGAACCAACAACTTATGCCATTCGTTCAGCGCGTGGTTTTAACCCATGTAAGCTTGCCCGCCATCAATAGCTATACTCTGGCCAGTGATATAAGCGCAGTTGTCGGTACAAAGGTTGGCCACGAAACGGCCGATATCTTGCTCACAGTCGCCGATGCGCTGCATGGGAATACTCGCCACAAAGGCTTCAGCTTCTTCAGGGTAAAGCTTGGTCCACATATCCAGCCCTGGCGACAGAGCGTGAGGCAAAACCACATTGACACGAATTCCCTCCATGGCCCACTCCGATGCCGCGGCGCGACTCAAAGAACGTATGGCCTCCTTCACCGCCGAGTAAGCACCAAAGCCTTTGGCATCCCAACGCTTTGCCGCCGTCGTGGCGAGGTTAATAATATTGCCGCCATCTTTTAAATACGGACGACATAATTTCATCAAGCGCAACACCGCCATTGGACCGGATTGAAAGCCCGCCTCAAAATCTGCATCGCCAATATACTGCAGCTCCCCGAGTGGGACTTCTTGAGCATTATTGACCAAAATATCAATGCTGCCAAAGTGCTCAACCACCTGCTTCACACAACTCTCTAGTGATGGTCGGCTCTTTACATCACATACTACGGCGAGTGCATCGCCGCCCCGCTCGCGAATCAGCTCACACGTCGTTTCAAGTTTTTCCAAGGTGCGACCAACCACGGCAATGCGTGCGCCTTCACTCACCATGGCTAATGCAATACCCTGCCCAACACCTTGGCCTGCACCTGTAATTAACGCGACCTTGCCTTCTAACGTCATTGTCTCTTCCTTACGATGGGTTCATCCAGCTAAGTGCTGATTAATTTGGTAACATCACAGAACATCAGCTTAGCGGTTAGTGAAATACGCAGACATCATCCGAATGGATGATTTCTAGAAAAGATTCAATTAGCCACCGGCAAAGACAAGCCATAAAGACTGCGCGGTATGAAGCAACACACTGAAGAGCAACAACGCAATCACCTGCTGGCCGAGCTTTATCGCGGTGTACAAGATGCCGCCCCCTGGCAAATCTTTTTGCAAACACTAGAGGATCTACTCAATGCGGACCTAGTCGCTTTAGGGCTCAAGCGACCCAGCCCCTACCACCCAGGACTGGTCTTTGTCAGCAACCCAAAGGTCGCCCAACGCGGTCAACTGGATAACCGTTACGGAGAAGAGGTTGCTAGTATTGACCCTTTCGTGGAGCTACCGGCAGGACAGGCGATCACGCTGCACGAACACATGCGAGGCGAGGCACTCGAACAGCACCCGTTCTTTCGAGATTACATGCGACCCAGGGATTACTTCTACCACCTCGGACTCGACATTTACCAAAACAACGAGGTCTGCGTTTATATTCGTGCGGTGCGAGGCGAAACTTCTGAGGATTTTGGCAGCGAAGAAAAGGCATTGCTCAGCAGCCTGAGCCCTCACCTAAGCAACATCATGGCAATACTTGAGCGCGAAGAAAAATTGATCGCCGAGCGGGACGCCTATCAGCAGGTAACCAACCAGCTAGCCCTTGGCTGCATTGTGCTCGACAAATGCGGCAAGGTCGTCAGCACAAACGCCAGCGCAGAGCAAATGCTCCAGCAAACCGACGCCCTGCAGATTAAACAAGGCCAATTATTTAGCCCCGCGTCTGCAACCAACCAAGCATTAAAAGTTCTCAGCGCTGGCTCGGCAAAAGAAGATGCACCCGCGCATCATCCCATGACCCTAACCATTGCCCGGCGCGAACAGCCACAACCCCTACACCTCATAGCTAAACCGGCACACAACGGCAGCCTTAGCAGTGAGGCACTTGGCACCCATCGCGTTTTATTACTGCTGGCGCCAGAACATCAAGCCAGCGTATCTGCGCCAGAAGTCAGCCGCATGCTGGGCCTGACCCCCAGTGAAACACGCCTGGTCATTGAACTCGCCAACGGCCTGAGCCTGGATGAGATTGCAGAGAAAATAAGCGTTTCACGCAACACCCTGCGCACTCACTTACAGCGTGCATTTCAGAAGACCGGCGTCAACAAACAGGCCTCACTGGTGGCCCTGGTGCTGCGCGCTATGGCCAGTTTAAACGCTTAAAAGGCACCCAGCTAGTAAGAGCTAGTGTCCCGCCTTAAGTCTGGTGATTTGATCACGAATATTAGCAGCGGCCTCGAATTCTAAATCCTTTGCCGCTTGGTACATGCGCTCTTCCAGCTGTGCTATGTGCTTGAAGACATCGCTGCCCGTCAGCTCGGCATCGTACTTACCGGCTTTATCTGCAACCTTCTTATTGCGCCCGCGCGAGCCTGGAACCGCCGCACCTTCAAGAATATCCGTGATGTCTTTTTTGATACCCTGGGGGGTAATACCGTGCTTCTCGTTATGCTCCATCTGCTTCTGGCGGCGGCGATCGGTTTCATCGATTGAGCGGCGCATGGAGCCGGTAATACGGTCTGCATAGAGGATCGCCCGGCCCTCTACGTTACGCGCGGCGCGGCCGATGGTCTGGATCAAGGAGCGATCGGAGCGCAGAAAACCCTCTTTATCGGCATCAAAAATGGCCACCAAAGCGACTTCAGGCATGTCTAGCCCCTCTCGTAACAGGTTAATACCCACCAGCACATCGAACTCACCAATGCGCAGATCGCGGATAATCTCAACACGTTCGACCGTATCGATGTCCGAATGCACATAGCGTACGCGCACACCGTGATCCTGTAGGTAATCCGTCAGGTCTTCCGCCATGCGCTTGGTTAACACGGTGATTAACACACGCTGGTCTTTGGCCACACACTTGCCAATTTCCGACAGGCAATCGTCCACCTGTGAGGTCGCTGGACGCACCTCGACAATGGGGTCCACTAAGCCGGTGGGCCGCACCACCTGTTCAACCACCTGACCGGTGTTCTCACCCTCATATTTACCCGGTGTGGCCGACACAAAAATCATCTGCGGGGCTAAACGCTCCCACTCATCGAAACGCATAGGCCGGTTATCCAGTGCCGAAGGCAAGCGGAAACCATACTCAACGAGGGTTTCTTTTCGCGAGCGGTCGCCCTTGTACATGGCGCCAATCTGCGGGACCCCAACATGGGACTCATCGAGCACCAAGAGCGCGTCATCTGGTAGGTAGTCAAACAAGGTCGGCGGTGCATGGCCCGGCTCACGACCCGAGAGGTAGCGTGAATAGTTTTCAATGCCGTTACAATAACCCAGCTCTTGCATCATCTCGACGTCGTATTTAACCCGCTGCTCTAAGCGCTGCGCCTCTACCAGCTTGTCATTGCTGCGCAATTGATCAAGACGCTGCTTCAGCTCTAGCTTGATGTCATCAAGAGCATCGATGATCTTCTGACGCGGCGTGACATAGTGGCTCTTCGGGTAGACGGTGAAACGCGGTTGCTTGGAGAGCACTTCGCCGGTGAGTGGATCAAACACCGACAGCTGCTCAATTTCCTCGTCGAACAGCTCAACGCGCAGCGCTTCCTGCTCGGAGTCGGCCGGAAAGATATCAATGACATCCCCACGCACTCGGTAGGTCGCACGCTGAAAGTCCATATCGTTGCGCGTGTATTGCAACTCAGCCAAACGCCTTAGCAGTTCTCGCTGATCAATCGTATCACCCCGCACAAGGTGCAAAACCATCTTCAGGTAGGCATCGGGATCACCCAAACCATAAATAGCCGACACAGTGGCAACAATGATGGCGTCCTTGCGCTCCATCAACGCCTTAGTCGCCGACAAACGCATCTGCTCTATATGCTCATTGACCGAGGCATCCTTATCAATAAACGTATCACTGGAGGGTACGTAGGCTTCTGGCTGGTAGTAGTCGTAATAGGAAACGAAATACTCGACCGCGTTATCGGGGAAAAACTCTTTAAATTCACCGTAGAGCTGAGCCGCCAGCGTCTTATTAGGGGCCATGATCATGGTTGGACGCTGGGCGTTTTCAATCACGTTGGCAATGGTAAAGGTCTTGCCTGACCCGGTTACTCCCAGCAAGGTTTGGTGAGCCAACCCAGCCTCAATACCCTTAGACAACTCGGCAATGGCCACAGGCTGATCGCCTGCGGGAGAGAAACGACTGTGCACTTTAAACGGCTTACTCATAATTTTCCTGCGCTAAGGGTTTAACGCGACAGCTTAAAATCAAACGCACAGATTACTGGCTGAACCGACGATAAACAAGGCAGGCGAGCTTCTGCCTTGCAGAAATGAAAGAGCCGCCCAGTGGGGCGGCTCTTTCGGACGGCTAGGTTAAGGGCTATCTAGCGCTTTGGTTTGGTAATGGACCAGCACTGATGAATTTTCTGATTGCGCTTGAAGTCAACATCGAGTGTCTGCTTCGAGATATTGTCCACGGAAAAAGCCCTCAAGGCCTCATCATCGAGCTTAAAGCTGCGCAGATTATTGGAGAACAACAAGGTGCCGCCTGGGGTTAACAGCTCCATACAGCGCTTGATCATCTGTACGTGGTCACGCTGTACGTCCAACACCCCCTCCATGCGCTTGGAGTTTGAAAAGCTCGGGGGGTCGAGCATGATCACATCAAAGCCTTCGCGGCACTCACTGAGCCACTTAAAGCAATCGGCCTGCTCTAGGCGATGGCGCGATAAGTCCATATTGTTGAGTTTGAAGTTGTCTTCGGCCCACTTAATGTAAGTCTTCGACATATCCACACTGACCGTCTCTTTCGCGCCGCCCATCGCGGCCTGCACTGTCGCCGTAGCCGTGTAGCAAAAGAGGTTCAAAAAACGCTTACCGCGCGCCATATCGGCAATGCGCAGACGCAGCGGACGGTGGTCCAAGAACAACCCCGTATCGAGGTAATCCCAGAGGTTAATCTTCAGCTCAGCCTGACCTTCCATAACGGTAAAACAGTTATCGCCCATCTCGACTTCGGTCTGTGCTTCCCACTTACCCCAAGCAGACCCCACCGCGGGGGCATCGGTTGCCACAGCGCCGCTGGCTTTACGCGCCTGGCCCTGTCGGTTGCTCGAGTCCTGCTTCTCGTACTGGGTCTTACCGCGGGTGCGGCGACGCTGCTTGTAGCTGATATTCTCTGGCTGCACATTGAGCGCCACTGGCACGGCTTTTTGAATCTCTTTAAAGCGCTCAATGGCCTTTTCTTCGTCGATCGTCTTAGGCGCCATGTACTCCTGTACGTGCACATGCTCCCCGTAGATATCGATCGCCGCCGAGTATTCTGGCATATCGGCGTCGTAGAGCCGGTAAGCATCAATACCCTCACGCTTAACCCACTTACTCATTTGCTTGAGATTTTTCTTCAAGCGATTGGCCAGCATCTCTGCGCCGCCCTTGAGTTCAGCTTTGGTCGCATCGAGACTCTCTGGCGCGGCGTTGACGTAACTGCTCTCCTCGACATCAATGAGGATCAACTCGGATGGCAGGGCACCATTGAACAACTTATAGCGTTTACTGGCACGCAACCCCATCTGCCGACCGAGTTCAGGATTACCGGTAAACACAGCGGCCTTCCAGCCCTCTAGCTCTTCACGGCACTTATCACCCAACTGGCGATAGAGCGGCCCCAGTTCGGTCACTTCACCTAGGCGTTCACCGTAAGGAGGGTTGGTGATCAACAGGCCGTGATCGAGCTGACGGTGCGTCGGCTTGACGAAATCACACAGGGGCTTTTTTGTGATGCGGA
>Ga0209396_1001959_pt1 | contig 22119 bp, 14 predicted proteins | sample GOMGulsemesocosm_6_FD_184638 | JGI IMG/M metagenome (GOLD analysis project Ga0209396, IMG submission 184638) | Methane-oxidizing microbial communities from mesocosms in the Gulf of Mexico - GOM8C Gulf of Mexico (SPAdes) (version 2) | ecosystem: Environmental > Aquatic > Marine > Cold seeps... | reverse complement strand
ACTCACCAACTTAGCATGTCCTCTTTACTCACCCTAATATTCTTAATACATTTTGTTTTTCTACACTTATTGATAAAATCCCTGTAGATGTATAAATGCATTCTTTGTGATTTCTCCAATTACTAGCTTTTTTAGTTCGTAGTTCTTTTCTAGCTTCTCGCACTAAAATATCTGGTTTCACTAATTGCTCGGTAACTTCTATAAATTTTGGGTATTCCGTTTCTATTCCTTTTGAAATCCGAGCTAGTTTACTGAGAATATGCTCTTCTTTTCCTTCAACTTCTCTATCATCTAAAGAAATTTGAACCTCTTTATCATTGTCTACTTTTGGCAAAAGAACTACTTTAACCTGCTTACCATATTGTATTTTTTGCCAATGCCCCATTTTAGGTAATGGAATATTATGCTTCTTGCAAATTTTGCGTAAGCCATTATCTGAGATATTATAATCTTTAGCCAGATGACTTAAGGGTTTTGACCAAACTAAATCATACAATTGTTTTCGGGTGAATTGGGTTTTGTTTAACTTTTTCATCTTTCCAGTTATCTCATTCTTTAAACGTTTTTTCATTAAAAGATTTACTTTCTTCAATGGATTTTGTGAATGATCTAATAAATCAATAACAAAACTTAAACTTAGTAAATACATGAGTCCTACTAATTGAAATTGCAAAAAATGTATTGGACATTATTTTTTGCCAAATATGAAACTATGCTTTCCATTTAATATATCCAAAATTAATCATATATCATGGATATTAATCTAAAAATTTTGCTAAATTGGTTACATAAATTAACACTATGAGAAAAAAAGTTATTGAGGTTTTAAAACAAATAATTATTTACCTATCAAAGGTTGACAATCAAAATAAAATACACACAAATAATTATACTCCGCTTTCTCCAATAAATGATGTAAAAGACAGTACTTATTGTGATGCATTAGGCTGGGCTATCTCGACAAGAGAAGAAAACAACATTAGAAACATTGCTTTAACAGGACCTTATGGCTCTGGTAAAAGTAGTATCTTAAATACTTTTAAAAAAAGCAATGAATACTCCAGTTTAAATTTTCTTAATATTTCTTTAGCTACTTTTAAGGAGGTTGATGATGATAAAGATGAAGAAACATTACGATTAATTGAATTAGGAATATTACAACAGTTAATTTACCATGTTAAACCAAATGAAATACCTGATTCAAAGCTTAAATTAATATCAAGTATTAGTAAATGGAAAAAATATCTTCAAACTATATCTATATCGATATATTTAATATCAATTGCTCAGATAGCTTCAGTAAAACTAGATTGGTTTATAATTCAAAACAGCTTGTTTTTTGATAATAAGATTCAATTTCTTTATAACGTTTCCATTATCTATTTTCTACTATTCTCTTTTATACTAATAGCAAAAAGTATTCTCTTTTTTAAGACAATTAAAACATTTAAACTAAACATTCAAAATAATCAAATTGAAATTAGTAAAGAAGTGAATAACTCTTTACTTAACCAATACATTGATGAAATAATTTATTTCTTTGAAAAAAGTAAAGTTAATGTAGTTATCATTGAGGACTTGGATAGATTTAAGAAAACTGAAATATTTACTAAATTAAGAGAAATTAATTATTTACTCAATATTTCAGCAAAAACAAAAAAGAATGCAATCGTATTTATTTACGCTGTAAGAGATGAAATTTTCAGTAATAAAGAGAGAACAAAGTTTTTTGATTTTATAGTACCTGTAATTCCAATAATCAATTCATCTAATTCAAACAGTAAATTATTTGATTATAATGATCTAAAAAATAAATCAACATTAAATTTAGGCTTAACAGATAATTTCATTAATGATGTGTCATTTTATATAGATGATATGAGGCTACTACATAACATCATTAATGAATACTTAATTTATAAAAAATCATTAAATAACACTAAGCAAATTGTAAAAAACGATCAACTTTTTGCAATAATTATATATAAAAATATTTTATCAAAAGATTTTTCACTACTTGAAAAAAATGATGGTGACTTATTTAAAATTCTTAATTCAAAAAGTACAATTATTGAAGATGAAAAGACAAAACATTTAGAAGAAATTGAAAATCATAAAGAACATCTAAGTCAAATTAAATTAGAAAATTTAAATAATATTAAAGAATTGAGGAAAGTATATTTATTTGAAGTCATTTCAACTTTAGTTTCTCCTCAATACTTTTCACTAAATAACCAACATGTTTCTTTTGAACAGGTACTGAATGATAATATGTTTGAAGCTTTAATAAATGACCAGTTACTTTACAAAAGCAATAATTACAACCCTATAGGGTTACCTCAAAAATTTAAAATAATAGAGGGAAAAACTTCAGATAACTCATATAAAAAACGAGAGGAACTTATAGCTCAAAAAAGTGAGAAAGTAACAGAATCTATAAAAAATTCAATTGAAACATTAAAGTCAAAAATATTCTCTTTAGAAAATAAATCCATTTATGAATTAAATTTTGATACTATTGAACTAAAAAACATAACCGAATCTAAGTATAAAAACTTACTCTATGTTTTATTGAAAAATAGTTATATCACTGAAGACTATATAGAATACACTTCATTATTCCATGAAGGAGAGATTACTAGAGATGATAACACATTTATCACTAATGTAAAAAGTAAAATAAAAACACCATATGACCATAATTTAAATAAAATAACTAAAACAATTCAAAAAATAAATGACAAAGATTTCCTTACCATTTATTGTTTTAACAATAACCTATTGAAATTCATTTTAAGTAATGAAAATTATAAATTAAAAAAGAAAAATTTATTATTGAAGCTCTCTGATGAATCTGATGAATCTGTAAAATTTATAGATCAATTTATGGTTAGTATGGAATTTAATAACGAATTCATTAAAGAAATTTGCAAATACTGGCATAATATCTGGGAATACAACCTTAAGACTTCAACTAAAGAAAAACTCACTAGCCTTTTATATTTGATCCTAAATAATGCGAGTATCAATGATATAATAGCAATTTCAAAAATTTCACGTTTGAATCCATCTATTGAAACTGACAGTAGCTTTTTTAATAAAGTAGTTGATGAAAATAGACAAAAAGAAATTATACAAAGCTTGAATATAAAGTTTTCGGAAGAATTAGTTCTTACTGACAAAATAAACGCGACATATATTTATGAGAATAATCATTACAAATTGAGGATTCAAATGATTAAAAAAATCATTGATATTTTTGGTTCGTATAATGTCAGTGAGTCAAAAAAACTGACTCATTCTTATATATTAAACTCTAGCTGCGATAAATTAATTTCATATATAAATGAAGAGATTGATGACTATATGGATAACGTTTTTCTACTTATAAACCATGAAGAGATAAACGAACCTGAGAGCATGATTATACCTTTACTTAATAATAAAGAAATAGATATTAGTAATCAAATAGAAATAATAACAAGGTTAAACTATAAGATAAGTACAATTGACGAAATTGAACTGGAAGATGTAATAGAAAGTCTTTTTAATGAAAATAAAATTAAGCCTAGTTGGGAAAGTATTATAAGAAGTTATTCAATTAATAATCATAATATAAGTGAAGGGGTTTTGAATTATTTAAACAATATAGATAATGTAACAATCTTATCAGAATCATTTTCATCTGAAGTAAACAAAGAGTCTCTAAAAATATTACTTGAAGATTTCTGGTATGACATTTTAATAAATGAAAGTATAAGCGAAACTTCTTTTAAATTGATAATAAAATCAAACAACAAAATTTATGAAGACATTTCTTTAGAGGATATATCACTTTCTAGAATTATAATTATAATTAAAAATGACAACTTAGAATTTTCTTTTGAAACTTACAATCAATTAAAAGAACTAAAAGGTGACCCACATCTTATTTTTCTTGATAAAGTGGATAAAAATACACTAATTGAAAATAGTGATGCATTTGAATTAGCTGAACTAGAAATGAATCACATCCTAAACTCCTCTCATTTTAGTTCTCGAGAAAAAATTAATATTGCAAACGGAATAGACTTCTCAGTAATTAGTCAAAATAAAAACATGTCTAATTTATTAATTAATCTTTTATTAACTTATGAGCATATTAATTTTGATATCATTTCAATTCAAGATTTAATTTGCAGCAAATTTATAGACAATGGAAGAAAAATTAATCTATTTAATAGTCGAATAAACAAAGTTGTAAACTTCAATATTGCGAACATTTTTTTTGAAAGCTTAGGGAATCCATATAACGATATTTTAAAGAAGAATAAAAACCCTTTAATTGAAAATAATAAATCTAATAAAAAACTTTTAGATAATATTTTAGAAGCAAAATTGATATCTTCATTTTCTAAAAGAACGAATGGTTATAGAGTCTACAAAAAAAATGAAAACGATTAAAGTATAAGACGTCCTAACCGACACCCAGCTATTCTAATAAGTTATATTTTTTTTTGATACTCATAATTATCAAATATAATTTGATTCAAATGCAATAGGATAGAAGATAAAAATATATGAGCATTTTATACCTCATGAAAATAAAGCGCTTTGTATAATTTGGGAAGATTAATTATTATTTTTTTCAACATCAAACCCAATCATCCAAAAATGCATATCCACCAATTTCATAAGTGGGTAATGTGTACCATTATTTGAAATTTCTTTTTGAGTTTTTAATAAACTTGTTTTGTTCTCAGTTATAAACTCAAATAAGTTTTCCAATGACCGTTTACTAAGACTATAACCAGACATGCCTGACGCTCTTAAACCATCAATAAAATACCGATCATAAGCAGGTAAACAACCTAATGTACCTAATATAACTTTTGATATTAAGGTATCAGTTGCGGTTACATTTTTTGTATTATTAGAATGTGTTATTCCATTATAATGATTAGACAACTCTTTTATCAATTCTAAAATCAAATCAGCATTATCTACACCTACTTCAGTACTTAAACAATGCAAAGCTTTAAATTTTGGTTTGGTTAGTATTTCAACAGCACCAATGTGAATTTTATAATCTTTTTGTAATAAGCCACTCGACCCTCTATACATACCCCAACTCGCTAAATAAAACCCTAAATGTAAAGCCAATGTATCAATATCATTTATTTTTTGAAAAGCTTTAAAACAATGCTCCCAAGATTTGTATCTATGGGTTTGATCACTTTCTATTGAACTGTAAAAATCATGAATTAGGCTAGAGTTGAATAACATGTTATTAGATTTTGTTTTAAAATTCACAAATGAGTTTATTTCTATTTAGGAGAATTTAAAACATCCAATTGCTTTTTTAAATCATTAGTTAGTTTTGAGAAAACACGTAGATTAATATCTTTATCATCCAAAGTGGATCCAAAAATCATTCTATTGATTACTTCCTCATTTGTTCCTATTAACAAATCAAAAGAATTAATCAATGAAGTGACATAAGATTTATTATAAACCTTGTGTTTTCGGAGTAAATCAACAGCATAGTCAGTGTGATTCTCATAAATCTCTGATATTTTCAAGACTTTTTCTAAACTAGATGAGCCCTGATCAAATTCTATTTTCACATCCGAATCCTCAATGTTTTTAAGGTAAAAATCAGCAACTGTTGCATCATCTATACTAAATCTAAGTTCTCTGTTTGGTTTGATATTGTAATATAAGAAGTATTCAACATCTTCTTCTTTCTTAAGGTGATTACAATTATTACATGAAGGATATAAATTCGCTAAAGAAATAGATAAATACGGGTATTTCGCTTTAGGCAAATTGTGATCTGCCTGCAATCTCGCTACCTTTGAATTCTTCAAAAGAATAACATGTTGGCTATTACAGTATACACAAGCCTTAATATTAAGCTTGCGATAGAATTGGAAAATAAGTTTCCCTTCTCCACTCCTAAAAGTCTTATATTGAAGTAATTGTTGAATTCTAGAAATAAATCCTTTAAAAATATCAGGATCCAAATGACTTAGATCGAATACATCAAATTGATTCTTCCAATCTAAAAGCTCTTCTGAATCGGCACAGATTATCTCTTCAATTTTACTAGCTAGCAATGAAACGTATTTTGAGATCTCTTTATCCGAGTTAAAATTACACTTCTTACTTATTTTCTTTCCGCTAGCGTCCAAAGTTTTGTAAGTAAACACCTTTTTTTTATCAAAATTCACTAAGCGTTTTTTGCAGAGTCGCAAGAATTTTTTAAATTCTTGCGTTTTTTTTAATTCGCTTATCGCTTGAACTAAAACCGTATTGCTAATTTGCTCCATTCTGATTTTTATTATAGAAATCAAGTAACTCCTTAAAACTTGGCGACTTAAACTTCTTATTATACAATGATATTAAGCTATTTCTAAGGATATCTTCTCCAATTAAATCAATAGTATTCCAAATATTTTTCTGGTACCCTTTCGAGAATGTTTCTTCCCCTTGTAAGTCGCGAATAACTGTTTCTATTTTACTTTTGGCAAACTCACCCATGGATCCCTTTTTCAAAAAGAAATCATTTGTCAATAAATCATGAATATTTGCTCCAAATGTTTTTCCAAATAATTTATCGGAAGGTTCTCCATTCTCTAACCTTAATATATTTTGATCAGGAATATCAGACAAAATAAAAGGTGAGTGAGTAATGAATGTAATATTGATTCCTTTAAAATTATTTAGATTTCTAGGATCCATTTTTTTTAGATATTCTAAAAGATCATATAAATAAGTTCGTTGCCACTCTGGATGATAATAAAGTTCAATTTCATCCAATACTAAGTTGATGTATTCAAAATCTTTAGTTTCCTTTTTTTCTTCAACGGAGTTTAGGTTTATTAAATGGTAGACTAAAGTTGTTAAACTATGAATTTTTTGCTTTTCTCCAGAGCTAAAACTATTTATCAATACTCTTTCTTCTGGAATAACTTCTATATTAAAAAAAGAAGGCATGGCCATCATGTATGTATTAACGAAATAGCCTTCCTTTTCTTCAATTGAATGTACCTTTAATATACCTTTTTCTTTGTCTTCTTTATTACCAAATATATAATTTGAAAAGGTATCAATATTGATTTTAAATTCATCTCCATAATCTTTCCAGTCCGCGGGATAAATATCTTTAAAATACTTTAGATGTAAAATTGCACCTTTAACTTTAAAGGTTATATGACTATTACTTTTTTTAATAGATGCTAATAAACTATTAATGTTTTTAATTCTTTTACCTGGATCATCCCATTTTAAACTATTGTTTTCATCAGTCCTGTAAATTCTATAGGTCGGATAATTATAAACAATTTTAAGTAACTTATAATAAATATAATTAAGAATTAAAGTCTGATTAACCTTCCTCTTGTCTAGATCTATTCCGTACTTACTTTCAACTATTGGTCTGATTAATAAAATATTTGGCTTACCTGGTAATTCCGATACAAATGATTCTTTTATGGCATAATAGCAATCAGTCAACTCATTCCCTTCTAAATACCCAAATTTCTCAAATAATTTCTCAAAATAATTTGGATTGAATTTGATTTCAAATTTTTCAGCAATTTTATTATTAGCTAAATTTCTTAAGCTATTTTTAGGGTCACCTTCTATCTTCTCTAGTACATTTGCCTGCAGCCTTCTTGATAATAATAACCGTTCTTTGTTAATATTGACATTACCTTCTGTCCTCATTGGATTAATTACAATGGGTGTTTGATAACCATCATTTTTATGAAATAATGGATTAATCCATTCACCCACTTCAAGCGAATTCAAAGCATATTGGGACTGATTTAAAACTACCGTATAGAAGAAATTCATTTCTCTTAAATTTCGAATAATTTTCCATTTTTCTAAAGAATTAATAGATTCAAAATTATTTGAATTTTCAATAAATTTGAATTCTTTTTGTTGTATTGAACCTCCATTAAATTTTAATATATAATGAACGTTTTTCATTTTATAAAAAACTTGTAAATCTAAATCAGTGTGTTTTTCATATTCCTCTCCATTCCATGTTTTAAGCTTATCCACTTCACATCCAATGTTATAATTCATCCAATATAACAACTCTATAAGTGAACTCTTACCAGAACCATTTTCACCTACCACTGCTGAAACATTGACAGGTATCTTTGTACCATCCTTTAATGTAATATCATAGATATTAGGCACTTCATTATCTAGTAAGTTTATTTGATCAAAATCATTATTTGGAAATGCATATCCTTTAGTAAATGGAAATACATTATTCGGCTTTATATTCTTTAAATAGCAAATCTCAATTTGTTTAGAAGAAGATTTTAGAAAACTAGAAGGAGTTTTTCCTTTAGCACCAGTTTTTATTGCAATTATTTTAAATTCCTTTGTGTTCATAGGGTTATCAATTATTTTTATTTCTTTTTACCACTACCAAATATTCCAACTAATATTAACCCTAATGCCAGTCCCAAAAGACCACCAATAATACCTGCTTCAATACCACCGTTTCTTTTCTCTTTTCTTTTTCTTGCTTTAACTAAATCTTCCCAAGTGTTAAACCCTGCTTTGGAGAGATTTTCAAATATGTAATCGTGAGACATACCACCTTTCAATAAAATGGTTTCATAGCGTTTGTAATCAGTTAAAGAAGCAGAATTATCTTCAATTTTTTGAGACAAAACCTCTAACTCATGTGTTAAATTATTTTCCATTTTGCTCTATTTTTAAATTGTTCGATTCTGATTGTTTATGGATAACATACTCTATCGCTCCAATAGCTTTAGATGATGCCATATTTGCATCATAAACACGTTTATCTATAACTTTTAAAGTATCTTGATTGTCCTGCATAGATTTAAGCAATACTTCATGCTTTTTTTCCATATCAGCGATACGCTTCTCAAATTCTTCAATTTTAGATTTATGAACCTCTGCTGCCACTTTTCTGGCTATTTTCTTAAACCATTCCGTCATAATAATCAGTTTTCATAGGGTTATTTATTTTATAATTATTGTTTACATCTTATTTTACACTAACCTGCCCATTCATTAACATTGGCAATAACCAATCTCTTAGTTCAGCTAGTTTTTGGTTTTCTTTATAGATGTTTTTCCTTTTCTTGTCTAAAGCACCTATTTTTTTATCAAATTCTTCAAGTAGATTTTTGTTAGGCTTTGCAATTTTCAACTTTTTTATAGAATCTAATGATAAGTTTTTGATTGTAGAGCCTGTTGCAGTATTCCAAAATAATTTGGGCATATGAGGTTGTTTTAGAAATTGATAGCAATAGCTTCTGTAATTACTTTTACAATTTATATATGCTGAACTCTTTCCTAACATTACTTTTTCGTCAGTATAAACTGCTAGATTACCTAAAGTTCCATTTATAGATAATAGTATTGATTCGTCATTCAGGTCAATAAAGTATTTTTCATACTCTTCTTTGCTAACATTCTTTGTATCATCATTCGTTTGTATAAATCCGTTTTTTAAATTATTTCCATTAATAAATTTATACTCTGATTCTTCCACATATTTAGGAGTACCATGAATACCATCACCTATCTTATTGCATAGGTCAATTAATCTTTTACCCTCCCACCCCTCAGGAATCTCACTCTTCAACTCTTCATTAAAAACCATTTTACCACCAGACGTTTTGTAAGGCTTTCCATTCTTGTCTGGAAAATCAAACTGAACAAACCAATAATCATAAATGGTTTTTGCCATGGCTTCTAACTCACTATTTATTTTATTGTTGAGTTTTATTTTGGCGTCTAAATTTGAAAGGGCCTTGGCTATTTTTCTCTGAATTATTATATTTTTTAGAACAACAGGAACTAACTTCAACCTATTTATAGGTAGTTGTGGTTGAGCCGATCCACTGCCAAATCTTCTAATTATTTCTAAATAATATGAACTTGAGAAAAGATAATATAAAAATTCAGAATTTAATTCATTGGGATTAGTTCGAATAAAAGCAAGTTGGGCATTGATATTGCATTCTCCAATTTCATCCTCAAAGTAGCCAACCTTTCCAATACCATTACCACGTACTACAATCAAGACATCATTTATTTTGAGGTGACCTTTGGTAAGTAAATCAAAATGCAGTTCGTTTGAAACATGTTTTATTCCCTTATAATTGAATATTTTGCCTTTAAAGTCAGTGGCAGAAATAAAAGGTATTCCTTCTTTTAGAAAGTATTCCTTACTCGGGTAAATATTCCCATAATTTCCATCATTTATGTAAATTTCAAACTCTCCTAAAGGTTTAGTTCTCATATCTAATATTCTTTAAGTTTTCACTTATTAAAAGTTCTAGACCCTTAGATTCTGAAAATAGGCTTTCTAGACTGTTCTCAAATCCCTTCATTTTAGTTTCAAAATCTTCAGGTGTAATATCTGTGTATTCAACTTTCACTTCAAAATATTGCCCTGCACTTAAACTATAGTTTTTAGCGGTAATATCATCATAAGATACTACAACAGAGAAATCTTCTTTGGCTTCTTTTGTATTGAATACATCTATAATTTGTTGTTCTTCTGTGTCAGATAACAGCGTTTTTTGATTTTTACCTTCTTTGACCTTTGTACCTAATTTGGAAGCGTCAATTAAAACCACATCTCCTGTATTAGTAGCATCTAAAAACAAAATACTTACATTAGTACCTGTAGTAGCAAAAATATTACTCGGCATACTGACCACACCTGCTAACATTTTACTTTCTACCATTTTTTGGCGAATCTTTTTGTCAATTCCACTTTGAGCAGTAATAAATCCTGTTGGTACTACAATAGCCGCCTTTCCTTTTGCACTTAAACTGTGCATTATGTGTTGTAAAAACAACAAATAAATGGCCATTGAACTCTTTTTGGTTTTAGGCACATTAGGTATCCCTGCAAAAAAACGATCTGCATTGGCTTTTGAGTCCAAATCTGCTGAATAATCAGAAAAATCTAACTTAAAAGGTGGATTAGATACGATATAATCAAATTTTTCTAATTGTCCACTAGTCTGCTTATGGTAAGGCGTTAAAATGGTATTACCTTGAATAATGTTTTGAATAGAATGCACTAAGTTGTTCAGTATCAAATTCAAACGCAATAAACTTGATGATTTTTGAGAAATATCTTGTGAGTAAATCGTACATTTTTCTTCTCCTATAGCATGTGCTAAATTCATTAATAACGTTCCTGAACCTGCAGAAGGATCATAACAGGTCACGTTACTCACCGTTTTATCTGTTACTAAACAAGCAGCCATAATTTTTGCTACGGCATGTGGTGTAAAATACTCGGCATACTTACCTCCACTGTCATTATTGTAATCAGAAATTAAATATTCAAAAATAGCGGCATAAAAATCGTACTTCTCATTAAAAATACGTTCAAAACTAAAGTTGATTAATTTGTTTATTATCGCTTTACAAAAGGCGTCTCGTTTAGATACTGTTACGTATTCACTAATACGGTTAAACAGTACTACTTTTGCTCCACCATCTTCTTTTACAGAAAATATGTCGGTGTTTATTTTGGCTATATCTAATAAGGTATCGTCAAATAAATTAGCAAAATTAGGTTCGTCTTGTCTATGGTAGAGTGTAGTTATAAAATGCTCTGAATTTAACATGGCAGTCCCTTCACTCACTTGCATTAACAACATTTCGTACTCATCTTTCGGGTAGTTACTTAAAGTCGTTTGCCAGTCTTTGTCTTTTGCTAATTTGGGTTCAATTAGTTTTATTTCGTGGGCAAATTTGTCATTTAAAAATTTATACAGAAATACCTGTGTAATAATTTTAAATTCATTACCGTCATTTCCTAAACCGTAATTCGCACAAACGCCTTTTAAGTCGTCTATGAGTTCTTTTACTTTTATTTCGAATTCTTTACTGTTCATTATGTTTCGTTTTCATCCCAAGGGGATGATATATTTATAATACTGTACTTTCTAATTATACATTCGACCCTTTCGGGGTCGCATATTTACTCGCACTGTACTTTTGTTATAAGCATATAACCCCGTTGGGGTTGTTAGTCTAGCCAATCAAATAAGTATTTATCTTCATGTGCTACATTAAATTTAATTAAAAAGTCTTTATACTCTTCTTTAAAACTTTTCTTTTTATGGTGTTCTTTTTGGTTGTTTATATATTTAATTACATTATCCAAAGCTGAATGACTATATGAAAACGCACCATATCCAGCTTGCCATTCAAATTTATGTGATGTAAACCCCTTTTCTTTTATAAATGCATTAGACGCTTTTTTAACTTCTCTTACCAAATCTGACAAACAACAGGTTGGTTTCATTCCTATTAAAATATGAACGTGATCTGCCACCCCATTTATAGCTAACATTTTTTGCCCTTTATTAGTCACTATTCCAGTAATGTATTTATACAACTCCTCATCCCAATCACTTGAAATTAAAGCTTGGCGGTTTTTAACAGCAAAAACGATCTGAATGTATATTTGTGAATAGGTACTCATTTATGCGATTTGACCATTATATTCGTTCATGTATTCTTTAGTTACTAAATTGATAATTCGTTTTGATTTATCCAAATCTAGTGGAATGTTCTTCTTTTTAAACTCTACTATTACTAACCTTGAAATCATTTTATTGACAAAGCTTTCGTTTTCTAACATTTTGGCATTTTTCAAAATGTTATTATCCACTTCCTCTTTTAATTCGCAAAGTACTTCAAATAACTTTCGTTCACTATCTGTCAATGGATTTTTCTCCATTAAACGTTTATGAATTCTAGCGTATTTTTCGTCATTTTCGTATTTTGCTTTTATCAAGTTATTGGTTCTTGCTAATTCGTTAGATTTTTCGTGTATCTTTTTTAAGGCTTCAATATTGGCTTCCATTTCTTCCTTAGTCACTTCATTTAAATTTTTCTTTTTAAATAAGCGTTCTAATTCTTCTTTTAAAGAAATGAATACAGGATCTTTTTGATCAAAATTACCTGCTAAGCCTTCTCTTGTTTTTCGCAACGTATCTTTCAATTCGTCTGCCAACACCATTTCAGACTCTCCTACTTTAGTAAACGCAAAAATAACATCTTCCAATGCTGTGTTTAATAAATTTGTGGTGTCTGCTGTATTTTCTAAAGCTACTTTGGTATTAATTAATGATAAATGATTTTGTGCCTCACGAGACAATACTGTTAATTTTCTAAAGTCTAATTGCTCTAACAAATCATAATTACCACTTAATCTAATCAAGTTATATAAACTTTTGGCGTTATTCAAAGCCTTGGTAATCTTAAGCATTTCTACTCTGTCTTCAATTTTCGATATCTGTTGTGAAAAGGTTTCTGCATTTGAGGTATCAAAAGGAAACAAAATATCTTTTATAGCTTCTATCTGTTCTTCAATTTCTGAAGCTGATAAAAACAAGTCAGAATATAGTTCCATTTCGTCTCCTAATTCGGCTTGTAATTCGTTAAAGTAAGCTTGATTAGTTTTGTCAAATTCGCCTTGTATATCTGCAAAGTCAACTACATAACCGTATCTAAATTCTTTATAAGTTCTGTTAACACGGGTTAAGGCTTGTAATAAATTATGTGATTTTATTACACGTCCTATATACAGCTTTTTTAATCGTTTGGCATCAAAACCAGTCAATAGCATATTATACACAAATATAATATCAATTTTTCCGTCTTTAAATTCATCTACCCATTCTTTTCTGTCTTGCTTACTACCCACATCATGCAAAATTACGGCAGACGTTTTTATTTTTCTATCTTCTTTTCTTTGCTCACCATAACTTGGTTTAGGTTCAGCCGCAACAGATAATTGAGCAAATTCTGATTCAACTTTTGGTTCAGCATACTTTTTGTTAAAAATAGTTTGCATTTCTTTAGCTTGATCAGAAGAATCACAAATAACCATAGCACCAATGCTGTTATCATTCATTGAGATTCGTCCGTTTTCAAAATCCTCTACAATATAGTCTAGCATAGGTTCTACAAACCTAGGGTCAGCATATAGTTTCTTTTTCTCTACATTACCTTGTAATACCTTAATCGATTCTAAGGCTTTTTGTAATGTTAATTTATAACTGGTAGCAATTTCTTCTCTAATTAAACGCAGTGTGTAGCCATCCGCTATAGAACGGTTATAATAGTATTTATGAATGTAATCTCCAAACAACATTTTAGAATTTAAATCGTCTCCAATTAATGGTGTTCCCGTTAATCCAATTTTAACTGAATTAGGGTCAGATTCTCTTAAATTTGCTAAAAAACTTCCTTTTGGATTATAACTTCTGTGTACTTCATCTAAAAAGTATACCCTTTGTAAATTTAAATTATAGTCTGTATTTTTAACTACAGTAGGATCATCTTTAAATTTTTGAATATTGACCACAGTAATTTCTGGCTTACCAGAATTGTTTTCAATTGCTTTAGTTGATTTAATAGTACGTGCAAATTCGTCTCTTGAATTTACATTGTGTACCACCAATCCTCTACTTCTAAATTCTTTACCTGCTTGTACTAATAAATCAAGTCTGTCTACAATAAAGTAGAACTTGGGTACTATTCCTTTTTGTTGGTAATAATCAGTTAAATATTTAACATTAAAATACGTTAAAGCCGTTTTTCCACTTCCCTGCGTATGCCAAATAATTCCTTTGTTAATACCATTATCTAAACTTTTTTCAATGGCTTTTGTAGCAAACAATTGAGGATAACGCATGACGTGTTTTTGCAAACCACTAAATTCATTAACATAAGCCACAGCATATTGTAAAACAAAAGCTAATCTATCTTTACTAAACAGAGATGTGCAAATTCTATTCGTTGGTGAATCGGAATTTTTATTAGTTAAAAATTCAGCACTATTTTTAATACCAACTAAGTTATTGTCTTTTAAAACTATGTTCTCAACAGTATCATTTTCTGGACTCAATAATTCAGCAAATTTTAAATCATCTTCCTCTCTAAAATAATTAAATACTGGTTTGTGGTATGATGTCGTGGCATAAAACGCACCTTGTATCGGTAACGGTGAACCGTCATCATATTCCATATTGTTAGAAAACACCATCAATTGAGTGATGTTAATGAATTTTCTAAATTTCTTATTTTGAAAACGAGTTGCCATTCGTTTATGTTCGGCTTGTACACCATCTAAATTATTAGGTTTTTTAACCTCAATAAAAACTAATGGCATTCCATTTACTAAAAGAATAATATCAGGCCTGAACTCGTCTTCATCCTTTTTGTAAGTTAACTCTGTAACTACATTAAATGTATTGTTCTCAAAATTTTCAAAATCAATTAATTTAACCCCAGATTGTTCAGTTAATCGTTCATAAAATGCTTTACCTAAATCTTCATTGTCTAATAACAAGCTAACATCATCTAATAATCGCTTGGCATCATCCAACGCCAATCCTTTATTAATTTTAGTAACACTCTCTATAAATACATCTGTAAATATATTCGTATCAGTATTCCACACCGCATCTTTCAATGGTAAATAGTCATACCCTAATCTTGTTAAATGTAAAATAGTTGGGATTTTAACCCTTGAATCTTCATTGAATTTTTTCATCTGATTTCTATTTTACCTGATTTAACTGATTAGAATTGGCACACTTGATTTTATATTTTTTCATAGGTCATTGTATTAACACCCTAAATATAGTAAATCCCTTAGTTTAATTGAGATTCTAAGAGGTTTTTATAAACTGAATAAAATCAGGTCGCTCAAACATTTAACTTAAACCATTATAAATCAAACGGTAAATTCATAAAGGGCAAACAACCCTATTTTACAGGAGCGTTTACCCCTTTTTTATTTTTATGTTATAGTACTGTTCAATTGTTATACTATTGTGTTGTGCGAAAATTATATTATAGTGCGAGAATAATGAAAATATTTGAATTCAATTTGTTTAATTGAGTTTCAGTTTAGAATTTTGTAAGCGATTCTCAGTGACTATAATTTTTTAATAAAATAGAGAGAAGTCTATACTTCTCTCTATTTTACTATTTAGCCTTAGCCTGCTCCATCTTAAGTCTTTTTTTTACTCTCCAGGGGGCATTTTTAGCATAATCACCAGCCATAATAGAACCATAGGGCACAACTTCATCAATTACTTTCCCTAAACCAAATTCTTCCATTTGATCCCTAACCATTTTAGCACTTTTGTAAGCTGATGGTAATTCTGAAATATCAATTTCACCAGAGAAAAACCGAGCATCAAGCCCCTTTGTTTCTTCAGCGAAAATCTCTTCTATAGGAATATCACCTTTTGATTTTTTATGCTTCGTTCTACTAATATTTCTACCTGCTCCATGAGGTGCAAAACCTAAATTTGATTCAGTACTTTCGCCTTTTACAATTAAAACTGGCTCTGCCATATTTAAAGGAATTAATCTAGGCCCTGTAATGTCAGGCATAAATTTTTCATTTAATGGTGTTGCTCCTTTTGCGTGGTAAAATAAATCACCATCTTTAAAAACAAAATTGTGTTCATTCCAAAATCTATTTTCAATTTTCGCTCCTGCTTTTTTAGCTGTTTCATTATGAATAGAAACATGATTTTCTTTCGTCCATTTTCTAATTACTTGTAAAGCATTCCAGTACTCTTTACCCTCTTCGGTATCAAAAGGAATCCATGCATTTTGCTTCAAAGTGTCTGAGGACAATTTCTTTCTAAACTTTTCAGCAATCTTCATTCCCTTAGAATATAGTTTCGCACCTACTCCTCTTGAGCCATGATGAGTAATCATCATTGTGTTTCCTGTTTTCTTAGATTTTCCAACAAACAAAAAATGATTCCCATCTCCTTGAGTTCCCAAATGTTTTCTTGCTACCTGAATTAAATTATTATCATTAAGAATTCTATTTCCTTCAAATGCTTCTAACAATTCAGTAGGAAATTTATATTGGTCATTTCTGTCTCTTCCTCCAGGTCCAAAATGGGTTGAAGCATACGCTGCATCCATTACAATTTTAGGGTCAATATTTCCAAAATCGGACAACATAACAGAACAACAAATATCAGCACTATGCATTCCTGGGTGGATTGCGTTTTTAGTAACCACTACGCCACCTACTGGAATTGTTCCTATTACGGATGTTGGACAAGCATCAGGCATAATTGAACCACCCACAACCGTAGGCGTTCTCATTACCTCATTCATGGTAGCAATTACTTGGTTAACGTTTACATGCTCCTCTTCATTTTCTGCCTTTAAGTTAATCGAATATGGAATGGGTTCTGCATGTAAAGGAAGCATTGGTTTAGTTTTAAATTGTGCCAGATACTCCATCATTTCTACCTCTATCAATTGATTTTTATTAATATGTTCAATTGCATCTCTAAACCATGAATCAGGCGTAAACCCCAATTCAATTAATGTATTTCCGTTTATATTTTGTTTATTTTCCATTGTCTTTTTTTTAATACAGTACAAATATCTTTTACTACTGCGCAGTCTTTTTGCGCAACAATAAAAAGTTTACTTTCTAGTTGTTTTTTTTGCTTCCAATACAGAATTCAGCCTGCGGTTATTATTACTTAGTGAATATTTGTTTCAATTGGTCTACCACTTGATTACCACCAGAAACATTGATCTCACCGATTTTACCTGCAATATTTTCTATGTATTCCATCTCTTTTAACTTATAAAGCATGGTATTATCCTCCATTAATTTTGCTGTATTTAACAAGCTTCTAGTGGAAGCTGTTTCTTCCCTTCTAGCTATAATATTTGCTTGTGCCTGTTTTGTAGCAATCAATACCTGGTTCATGATATCTTTTACATCTCCTGGTAAAATCACGTCTTTCACTCCACAATCAATTATTTCTACACCTAATTTATCAGCTTTACCTTTTAAGGTTTTAGAAACATAATCAGCTATGCCTTCTTTATTATCTAACATTTCATCTAAAGTCATTGTACCTATGAATTCTCTTAATGCCAATTGTATTAATATGTACAATTGTTTTTCGAAATCTTTACTATTTAACAACGCTTTTTGAATTTGAGTAACTTTGTATTGCGTATTAAAATTTACTCTCAATGCCGCTTTGTCTTTAGTTAACATTTCCTGCCCTGATATTTCCATATTTAATTGTCTCGTATCAGTTTTTAAAACCTCTATTGAGATTGCATTCTTCCAGAAGTAGTAAGTCCCTTTTGATATTTCCTTTACAAGTTTCCCATCAACAAATAATAATGCTTCTTCATAAGACTTAACCTCATATGATCTTATATATTTTTCTACCATGGTATTTTTAAGAACAGCTAAGTCAATTTGTTCTGTAATTTCAACTTTACTTAAATCAACTATAATAAATTTAAAATCCACTAATCCTTTCCAGTAAAAATATTTCCCAGGAGAAAAGACAGATTTAAAATTTCCTCCTTCATATTTCAACGCAATTTCATTGTCTTTTACATCAAGTATTTCAATCAATGTTCTCACTTTTTGATCGGTTAACATGATAGTTAAGTCTATATTAGATTCATAGATACTAGACATATTATAAGTTCTTACTGATTCAGACATACCTAACCAATAAGTACCAGCTGTAAGTGATCTATTATAATCTCCATTTTTAGTTATCACGCCTATTGTTCCTACATTAATTCTTATTCTTTTCATAACATATAGTTTTAAATTATTATTTATTTTATTCATTTACCTATTAATAGAAAACAGACAAAGCAAGCCGTCTTTTTACAGTGGAAATCCAATTAAGTTTAGAATCTTTAATTAGTTTATTATACTGTTAGCTGTCTGATTCTGATAATTATTCCTATCAAAATGATTCAGGTTTGAGTATAAAAAAACAATTCAATTTTCTTGAACGGTATCCTTATTTTTCAATCTGTAATCCAATTGTTTTGATGATAAAAATCATCTCCACTGGATTGCTTTGCACTATTTTCATTTGATCATTTTTACAAGTGATCAACTTTTGTTGAGTTTTTAAATCAACACTCATCCAAAGAATTACTTTTTAAGAGTAATGCGAGGGATCGAACCCCGACTTTTTTTGTTGCTTTACCGGACTAAGCTATCCCGATTTTCGGGAGAAGGATTCGAACCTTCGTAAACAGGCTTGCTGCTCTAACCTAACTGAGCTATCTCAAGTTAATGAGAGGAGGACTCGAACCCCCGACACGCAAGGTTTGGTAGTTAATATTGAAGTGGTTAAGTAGCATATTGCAAAACATAGCTTTACAACACTTTAGCGTTATACAGAAACGCTAATCAGGTCTTACTCAAATCAACAATCAACTGTCTTTAGTGCATTTGCACAATATTTTAAAGAACATTTTAAATTTTATAGCTCATCATACTTCTTTATTTGATGAGCTGGTTTTATGTGGTAATTACTGTTTTACCAATTAATTCTGAGACAAAGATTCGATATTACTGCGCAGTCTTTTTGCGTAATGAAAAATATTTTATATTTTTATTGAAATTTCTTTAAAATGCCAGCAAATAAAAACGCTTTAGTCAGATATAAAACAATAGATAAGTGCCTTCAAAATCGGTATAGACAATGGAGCTTAGATGATTTAATTGATGCTTGTTCTGATGCTTTGTATGATCATGAAGGAATTTTAAAAGGAGTTAGTAAAAGAACCATACAAGCTGACATTCAATTAATGCGCAGTGATAAATTAGGATATAATGCCCCTATCATTGTAAGTGATAAAAAATATTATAGTTATGAGGATAAAGACTATAGTATCACCAATATTCCAATAACAGATCAAGATTTAAGTCAGTTAAATGAAACAGTAGAATTCTTAAAACAATTTAAAGGGTTTTCCCATTTCAAAGAATTGGACGGTATGGTTCAAAAGTTAGAAGATCACGTTTATTCCAAAAAAACGAATCAAACACCTGTTATTGATTTTGAGAAAAATGAAAATTTAAAAGGATTAGAATATCTAGATGAACTCTATCAAGCAATTATAAAAAAGAAAGCAATTAAGATGACTTACCAATCATTTAAAGCTAGACAATCTAGTTCTTTTGACTTTCATCCCTACCTTTTAAAAGAATTTAGGAATAGATGGTTCATATTTGGAACTAAAAAAAAGAGAGAAGGGATACTGAGTTTAGCTTTAGATAGAATAATAAATATTGAAAACTGTGATGCTTTATATATTGAACAACCTGCTACCTTTAATGCTCATGACTATTTCAAAGACACTATTGGTGTTTCTGTTTCTCCAAATCATGAACCTGAAAAGGTAATCCTTTATGTAATACACAAACATGCACCATACATACTTACAAAACCGTTTCATTCTTCACAAAAAGTAATTGAAAGAGACCATTATGGGGTTACAATATCATTAGATGTACAGCATAATTATGAATTAGAGAAAGATATCTTAGGCTTGGGTGATGGTATTAAGGTAATCTCTCCAAGAAGACTAAGAAGAAATATAAAGGATAGACTACAAGGAGGTATAGATCTCTATAACACTGAGATTAACGAATCAGGTCTTGCAACTGCAACCAAGAGATTAGAGCACAATGGCTTTGGATTACTTAATTACGTCTATGCTAAAAGAGAAATAAGAAATATCTTAAAAGTACTAGATACCTATTTTTCTAAATCAGATGAAGTTCCTTTTGGGAAAAGAACATTACTGAAAGATATACCATCTTTAAAACCACTTCTTTTTAACAAAAACCTTCGAACTATTGTTCGAGCAATTGATCCAAATGCTTTTTTATCAAAAGCGATATATTTTGATAAACCTCCTAATTCTAATTGGTACGTCACTTGGCATCAAGATATTCCAATTAATGTCAACAACAAATTAAAATTGGATGGCTATTCGAGTTGGACTAAAAAAGGCGATATAAATAGTGTTTGTCCACCAGAGGAGGTATTAAAGAATATTTTCTCCATTAGAATTCATTTAGATGATACTGATAGTAGAAATGGAGCGTTAAAAATTGTTCCAGGATCTCACAATAAAAGATTATCCAATGAGGAGATTAATACAATAACTGAGAATTGTATTCCTTTTATAAGTGAAGTACCTGCTGGAGGAGTACAACTAATGAAACCATTACTACTGCATTCATCTTCTAAATCTAAAAAACAAAAAAGAAGAGTCATACATTTGGAGTTTGCTTCTTTAAGTTTAGCCAAAGGCTTAGATTGGTTAGAAAAAGAAAATATCGAGTTTTTTGGATAGTATTAATTGGAATCACTACATTTTTTTAAAAAAAATTAAGCTGAAAACACTTTTTATTCACTACCCCCTATCAATACGGTATCTAATAACAGTTTTATTTCTTCAATAGATTTGTTTTTTTGAATGGCTTCTCCTAATTCATTCTGTAAATGAATAAAAGTAGTTTTGATCTTTCATGTTCACTTATTGAAACCGTTCATGAAACATGAACAAACATATACTAAATTAATTTTCACACCTGAATCCCATTCGATTGTCCCACTTAATTGCGACTTTATTTTTCTTCACCTCTTTAATAAAGTCTACATAGGTGAACACATACTTTTCTAAAAATGTATCAATCGTACACACTATATCATTAGCTATTTTCAGTATTATTTCCCAATCCTTAAACCAGCCTAAATTGTCAAGTTTATTGATTCAAAAACTTGACAAAATAGTATTATTTAAATCTTACAAAAACATCAAGATTTTGAATAAAAAAGGTAAGATTTAGCAAAAAAGTAAAAATAGTTTAGCTGAACTCACGTGAGGTGACGTGAAGTTATGTGAGGTTTTGTGAGGTTTCATGGGGTTATGCTAAAAAATAGTATTCTCTTAAATGGAAATTATGGTAGATTATTTCAAATGGCTTCAAAAGGCTGCTGACAGTAGCTCTTTGTAAAATGAATCGCAGCGTATTCCGCTAACTTTTACGAAAAAAAGTATGAAGACTAAGAAAAATAACTTATCAACACCTCAATTACCTAATGAAAGTAGAATAGCAAAAGCTAAAGAAAAGCTTAGAGACGCCTTAAGTTTCGACAATTTAAAGACCAAGAAAAAATACAGGCACCTTACTAAAGAAGAACATAAACTGTTAGTTAATAACATAGAAAAATTCACTTTTTTAGTTTTAGAGGTCTA
>Ga0209396_1001958_pt1 | contig 22120 bp, 13 predicted proteins | sample GOMGulsemesocosm_6_FD_184638 | JGI IMG/M metagenome (GOLD analysis project Ga0209396, IMG submission 184638) | Methane-oxidizing microbial communities from mesocosms in the Gulf of Mexico - GOM8C Gulf of Mexico (SPAdes) (version 2) | ecosystem: Environmental > Aquatic > Marine > Cold seeps... | reverse complement strand
TAAATGGCTCTGGTCTAGTCGCTGTTGTTAATAACTCTGGTCAACTGAGCATTCAAGTTGATTCACATAATAAGAGAGATATAACAATGAATAATAAACATCTACATGCCGCGCTAGTTCCAATTTTGTTGGGTGCAGCCAGTCAAGCTGCGTTAGCTCAAGAAGCACCAAAAGCACAAGAAGAAGAAGTTGAAAAAATTTCGATTGTAGGAAGCCGCGTTGCCGGCCGTTCTGCTGATGACTTACCCGTCCCAGTAGATATTTTGACGGCTGAAGCCTTAGCAAATACGGGGCAAACCGAAGTGGGTCGTATGTTACAAGCTATAGCCCCATCTTTTAACTTCTCTAGCTCATCGATTAGTGATGGCACTGATGCATTGCGACCAGCTACATTGAGAGGGTTAGGACCCGACCAAACTTTAGTACTTATCAATGGTCGACGTCGACATCAAGCCAGTTTAATTCACATTAATACTTCTGTTGGCCGTGGTACCGCGGGTACTGACATGAATGCTATTCCTGCCGCTTCAATCAAGCGCATTGAAGTATTACGTGATGGTGCAGCAGCACAATATGGCTCTGATGCTATTGCCGGTGTTATTAACATTGTACTTAACGATGCTAGCGAAGGTGGCAAAGTTGCAGTTTCTTACGGTGAATACTCTGAAGGTGATGGTGAAACAACCAATGTCGATATCTCTAAGGGTTTTAGTTTAGGTGATAACGGTTACCTAAATACTACATTAAACATTAGAGACCGTGGTTTTACTGACCGTTCTGGTTTGCATGGCTCATGTCAATTTTCAGGTTGTACAGATTTACCAAACGGCAATTCATTATTAGGTGATCCAAGAGAGGCATCTGCTTCACGTTCCACCTTTAGAATTGGTGATGCCGATTCAAGTCAAGTTGGTGTAACCATTAATACCGGTTATGAAATAGGCGACGGTGAATTATACGGTTTCTTAACTTACTCAAAACGTGATAATGAATCTGCGGCTTTCTTCCGTCATAACAATAACAATGGTGGCAATGCCCCGTTACAAGATGGCGATGCAACAATTCCTGCTGGTTTTTTACCAAAAATTAATACTGACATTAAAGATATGTCCTATAACTTTGGCTATCAAACAGAATTCTCTGACGGTTCAACTTTAGATTTATCTTATACGTATGGTAAAAATAATATTGATTATGTGACCAGTAATACTATTAACTCTTCTTTTGCAAACTCACTTCGCTATGAATCAACGTTAAGTGCCGATGAAATCCGCGCTTCTATTCCACGCCAAGCTTCTGCATATGGCTTAGAGTTATCACTACAAACCTTAAATCTTGATTACACCCAAGACTTTGATTTATTTTCATTAGCTATGGGTGCTGAAATTCGAACAGATGAATTTAAAGTGACCGCAGGTGACGAATATTCATATCGTGATTATGATACTGATGATAAAGGTGTCAGCTTGTATCCGGATGACCGCTCTGCGGGTACCCAAGGATTTGGTGGTACTGCCCCAATGCAAGAAGTTGATGAATCACGTGATGTAATATCATTTTATCTAGATGCTGAAACTGAAATCATTGAGGATGTCATTGTCAGTGGTGCTGTACGTTATGATGATTACCAAGGTTTTGGTGATAGTACTAACTTCAAACTTGCCGCTAACTGGTCAATTTCAGATAGCATAGCAATACGTGGTGCTATGAGTACTGGCTTCCGTGCTCCTTCAATGCAACAGCTATACACTGACAACATAAGTACACAATTTCAGACAGATCCAAATAACCCAACAGGTGACCAAGTTGCCGTACAAGTTGGTACTTTTAGAAATGACTCCAACTTAGCTAAAGCGATTGGCATTCCTGAATTGAAAGAAGAAGAAGCGACCAACTTTAGCTTAGGTACCGTTATTCAGATCACCGATGAAATAAACTTAACAGTAGATTGGTATTCAATCGATATAGATGACCGTATTGTACTAAGCAACTCATTGGGCCAAGGATTATCCCCTGCTTTAGATGCTGCGTTGATTGCCTCAGGTGCTGGTGCTGGACAGTTTTTCTTAAATGGTGCTGATACTGAAACTACAGGTATTGATATTATTGCGACTTGGAATACTGAACTGTTAGGCGGCGACTTTAACCTAACGGCAGCAGCCAACTTTACAGAAACAGATGTAGTGAATATTTATACTCCACCTGACAGTGCTCTTGGCGGTATCGACCCTAGTGATGTGTTTTCAGATCAAGCGATATCAATTATCGAAGAGTGGCAACCACAAGACCGTATTAGCTTAAATGGTTTATATAGTATTGGTGATCTGAGCATCAACTTAGCCTTCAACCGTTATGGTGAATATACGGTTACTGACGGCGGAACGCAAACCTACGGCGCTGAAGTATTGACGGATTTACGTATTAATTATCAAGTAACTGAGAACTTATCGTTCAATGTTGGCGGTAATAACATCTTTGATGTATACCCTGATGAAAATACTATCGGTAACTCACGTTCAGGAACAATAGAAGATGCCAATGGCAATATAGTTGTAAGTAGCCCAGGGGTATTTACTTACTCACGTCGCTCAGCTCCTTTTGGCTTTAATGGTGCATTTTATTATGCAGGCGCTGAATTTAAGTTCTAAGTACTAATGTAATACTAAAGAAACAAAAAAGTGCAGCGTAAGCTCAGGCTATTAAGCCAAAATTTGGCTATTCAAGAGATTGAATAGCCATTTTTCGTATCGTAGCAAGATACTAAATGCATACGGCCGATAGCGCTTTAACAAATTAGTACGAAAGACACATAAAAAACAGTAATCTAGCCTTTAAATTATAATTTAATGCACTAATAAAATCCCTCAGAACCTCTGTAGATAACTTCTGTTCCACTTCATTGTTGTCTTGGGTGTTTTGCCTCTTAACGCTAACTAATACCACAAAGCGGTCAAAATTATTAGAGGAATAAACTCCACTTTTATGTCAAATATCTTCAGTGATAGCTGACTTTATAGGAATTATTCTATGGCGCTAACGCCCCGAAAACGCCATAAAATACAACGTCAGTCCCTTGTATAATTCATCTGCTTGGTTGGATGAAAGAGCACATGATGGCTGATTTTCATGTGTTCATATCATAAATTAAAGTCCCTGAAAAAGCGCTATTTAGCCGAAGTTAGAATCTTAGCCACTATATCTAAAGTTAAATCACCGGTTTCAGACAAGTGTGTTAGACCCATTTTTTCCATGTTAGCCACTAATTGTGCTATTTCTTCATCACCAATACCATGATGTGAAAGCTTGGTAACTATGCCCAATGAATTGAAGAATTCTTCAGTTTTATCAATTGCAGCAGCAATTTTTTCATCGTCTGTGCCATCAGTAATATCCCAAACACGTTCAGCAAATTGTAATAATTTAGCGCGTTTTTGCTCTGTTCTTTCGCGCAACAAACTTGGCAGTATAATAGCAAGGGTTCGACCATGGGCAATACCAAACATCGCTGTTATCTCATGGCCAATCATGTGTGTAGACCAATCATGCATAACACCAACACCAATTAAACCATTTAATGCTGATGTTGCCGACCACATAAAGTTTTTACGCGCTTCAATATTAGTATTGTCATTATAAGTAACAGGACCATCTTCAATTAAGGTCTTAAGCAAGCCTTCAGAAAATCTATCTTGTACCTTGGCATTTTGTGGCTGTGTTAAATATTGCTCTATCACATGAATAAACGCATCAGCAACACCATTAGCGATTTGCTCTTTTGGTAGCGTTAATGTTAAATCAGGATCTAATACCGAGAACTTTGGAAAGACTAACGGCGAAGTGAATGGGAATTTTTGTTGGTTATAAGTGATTACCCCAAAAGTGTTCATTTCAGAGCCCGTGGCAGGCAGAGTAACAACACAACCTAATGGTAATGCTTCTGTTGCAGGAACAGGTTCAAAGCCATTAAATAATATCTGCTCATGTGCAGTTTCTTGTTTAGCTGCAAGAGCAACAAACTTAGTACCATCCATTACCGATCCACCACCAACGGCAAGTAAAAAATCTACCTTTTCTGTGCGAACTAAATCAACCGCTTGCATCAAAGTTTCAAATTTAGGGTTGGCTTCAATACCACCAAACTCAAGTACTTTTCGCTCTCCTAAACTCGCTTTAATTTTGTCTAAAGTACCAAAACGCTTAACGCTGCCACCACCAAAAAGTACTAATACTTTCGCGTCTGCTGGTACTAGGTTATTTAATTCATTTAAGCGCTCTTGGCCAAATACAATTTGTGTTGGGTTATAGTAATCAAAGTTTTGCATAATTCATCCTCTCTTTTAAGATGATGTCATTTTACTCAACATTTAAAAGATAAGAATGGGTTATATTGTCAATTTCATGCCTAAAACTCTCATTAGTGGTAATTATTATGATCAAACGATGACTTTTAGTTATACTCTTTCTAACAAATACAGCCAAGCTGATTGGATGTAATTAATCACTTAAACAGGAATCACCATGAAAAGTGTGATTGACAACCTAGCGATACTCGCTATAGAAGAAGGTTATAATAAAACACCACTTTCAGGCGTAGGTATCTTCAAAGCGAGTGAATCAACAAAGCGAGAGCCCTTATGTTATAGCCAGGGGATCATCATCATAGCGCAAGGCCAAAAACGCGTTCACTTTAATCAACAAGAATTTAATTACAACCCTGATAATTACTTAGCACTCACCTTACCGCTACCAGCAGAGTGTGAAACCATAGTTGAGGTGGGCAAACCGTTATTAGCATTGGTGATTGATCTTAACCTAGCCATTTTAAATGAATTAGTAAGAGTATTAGATGATCATGGGGAGATTAAACAAAGCAATAGCCTAGCTGAAAATAAAGGCTTATTTATTAGCCAAAACACCGAAGGTATGTCATGTGTGGTGAGCCGACTCGCGGACTGCCTTAACTCACATTTGCAATGCGATATTATTGGCCAAGGCTTACTTAGGGAGATCTACTTTCACATTCTTAGTGGACCACAAGCAGCACCTTTATTTGCGCTAGTATCACACAACACACATCTCTCTCGTATGGAAAGAGTGCTGAAGCATTTGCATAATAACTTTCAAAGCAGTCTGGATGTAGAGCAGCTGGCCAGTATGGCAAATATGAGCAGCTCAACCTTCCATAGAAACTTTAAACAAATTACTGCCTCATCACCGATACAGTATGTCAAAAAAATTAGGTTAGGCCGAGCACGTGAATTATTGCAAGACCAAGGTCTTAAAGTTAAACAAGCCGCTGCACAAGTTGGTTACGAAAGTCCGACCCAATTTAGTCGTGAATTTAGCCGTTACTTTGGTCAAAGTCCAAGTGAATGTGCAAGTCGCTAAAAGCATATCAAGCTAAGTAGTTATTGATAAATAGTAGCCTATTGCCTAGCCTCACCGCTAAGCCTTTAATACGATAAAATACTAAAAAAATCTGAAATCCCCTTAGTAACCCCATCAATTTTTTTAGTATCCAATGGTACAATTAACACAGTATCATCGCCTGCTATAGTACCTAATATACCAAAAGAGACCTCAAGAGAGTCCAAAACACGCGCGATGATTGAAGCTCCTCCCGCAGCAGTTTTCAGTATAATTTGAGTGCCATTATTTTTGATGCTTAATACTATAGTATCAATTGGAAAGTTCACCCTTGGAATGAAAAGCTCTTCAGGTAATTGATATATGACATTATTTTTAGCATTCCTTATCTTAATTGCACCGACTTTTGAAAGCAATCTCGAAACCTTTGATTGAGATATATTGTTAAAGCCTTTAAGTGAAAGTTCATACACTAATTCATCTTGAGAGCGGTATTCTTTTTCTTTTAACATGCTTTTAAAGGTATTAATAAGATTGTCATTTTGATTAGCTGGTATAGCTGTCATTACATTTATCCTCCACACATTCATTTAAAAACATAAAGTCACTACAGCGCTGCCTTCTATTGTATATATCCCTTCAATAAGAAATTTTCTCGCATATAATTTCTTCGTTTTACACCTAGAAAATAATTGGCGATAGCATAATCGTCATGGTATATATTTTCCAATGCCTATTCAGCGCTGACATTATGCTAATTTTGCATAATGTCATCTGGCAAGAGTTTTCTTAAAGCTTGTTAGTGGTAACAACTAAGAACAACCTGCTGAAATATAGGATAATAATTAAGGTAATACCTGAAAACATTCGCTTCACTTAGCTATACCCTTGCACAATTTCACTTGTTGAAAAAGTAGCCGAGCTATGTAATTCTGATATTGCAGTCTTTTCTGCATAATAATCACTTCCCAAAATCAATTAGGAGACGTATATGACTTATCTAAATGCAATACTCCCTAGTGATACTAAAGAATGTTCAGTTAACTATCACTTAAGTGAATGGTTCGACGAATAAACCAACCTGAATAAAATAATTAAATAATAAAATACCTCGTTCTCTTACTTAGCAGAGCGTGCATAACAATAATTATATATTCAGGAAATATTCCAATGAACATGCAAAAAACTATTCTTTCAGTATCACTGACCGCACTTTTTTTTATTTCTACTAACAGTTACGCTTGTTTAACTGATGAAATAGAATCAAATGACGACGAAATCTCTGCAAATACGGATGTATGCAGCAATACAACAATCGCAGGGAGTTTAAGCAGAAATGACATCGACTGGTTTGAGTTTCAAGTTTCACAAGCTGGTACCATTGATATCTCATTGGATCATCATCGTAGGGATGATTATGATTGGTCTTTATATCAAGAAAATGGCTCAGCTGTTGCCCAAGCTGAAACAAGTAATTATCCTGAAACAGGAAGTTACCAAGCAACTGAACCTGGTACTTATTACCTAAAGCTAAGTCGATATAAAGGCTCAGGTTGGTATGATCTTGATATAAGCTTTCCTGATGACAGTACTGCTCCTCCAAGTGGGGATTGTGGCTACGGCAGCAGGCCGAGTAAACCTGGTTCATTAGAAGCCTACGTTGCGGGTAGCAATAATGATAACTGCTCTCCATTAACGCAAAATAATGGTGCAGTGTTATTAATGGGCGGTGGCTCAGATGTTGATTCAGCATTTAGTAACAGAGTGGCTCCACATATTGGTACTAATAGTGACATCGTAGTTATCAGAACTTCTGGCACAGATGGTTATAATGATTATTTACTCGGGCTAACGAATGCCAACTCTGTAGAAACCTTAATTATTGATAATCGAAGTAAAGCAAACGACCCTTATGTTGACTGGGCAATTCGTAGCGCTGAATTTGTCTGGGTTGCTGGTGGTGACCAATCAGATTACCTCAACCAATGGCAAGGAACCTCAGTACAAAGTGCTCTACAGCATGTATTTGACAAAGGTGGTGTAATTGGCGGAACTTCAGCGGGTATGGCATTAATGGCAGACAGTATTTACGATCCGGATGGTGTATCTGGCGCTGTATCATCTGAAGTAGTGACCGATTTTTGTCATGAAACGCTACAATTTAGTAGTCAGTTTGTGTCGATTCCAATGCTGAATAATTCTCTTACCGATACGCATTTTCAAGAGCGTGACCGAATGGGAAGAGCGACAGTTTCTCTTGGCCATCATAGTACAGACTTCTTCTCAATTGCAGCGAGTGAAGCTACATCCATATTTATAAGTAGTGACGGAAGTGGTGTCGTTGATGGTAGTGGTGAAGTTTATATTTTAAGAGAAACAGTGCAAACACAAAGACAAGCCCTAACCTGTGGCCAATCAGTTATTTATAACGACATATTAAGAACTAAACTAACCTCTGGTGATAGTTATAATGTTATTACCCACAGCCATAATGGCAGTGAAATAAATATCTCGATTAATGGTAATAACAGTAACTTTTATAATCCAACTAGCCCTTATTAACCCTTATTAGTTAAGAACATCAATGGAGCCGATATCGGCTCCATTATTATTGGTAGAAAAGTTATGAACTTAGTTATACTGGTATTATGTATTTAAAAAAAATCACTGCATTTTTTTTACTCTTCTTTGTCACCCCTTTTTGTCTAGCAAAAAGTGACTATATGTTTGCATGCATTGATGATTATCCCCCTTATCAATTTCTTGGTCCCACACCCCATGGTATTCATATCACTGCATTAAAAAAATTAGCACAAATATTTAATAAAAAAATACGCTTTATTCAATCACCAAACATTGCTCGCTGTGTGAGAATGCTAAAAAATGGTGAGGTTGATGTTATTGCAGGATTAAATATCGATAAAAAACGGGAAGAATTTGCTTTTTATGCGCCTTATAAAATAGAATAGAGACATGTTGTTATTTCAAATAAATCGATGGAAATAAATGACTACCCAAGCTTGCAAGGGAAAATCATTGGTGTACCACGAGGCACTACCTACTTTGAAAAGTTTAATAACGATAGTACCTTAAAAAAAATACCAATTCAAAATGTTAGAGTAGGCATTAAACTCATTGTAAGACAACGAATAGATGTGATTATAACCTCTAGGTCTGTCGCCGAAAAACTCTTAGCTGACATGAATCATCTCCAGCTAAAAACGACTATCATTAAAAAAGAAGGTAATAATGAAGAGCTGTCCTATTTTGGTTTTAGCAAACTAAATAAGCTAGGCTTATCTCAAAATGAGATTATCGACCAAACGACTCAAGCGTTCAAACAAGGACGCTTCGTTGATAACGAAAAATAACAGCATAATAACAGCCGAGTTCTAATTTATTATAAGCATATAATGAAATCAAAAAAGGTTGAATAATTGATATGATACGTTTACTAATACTCATCTCATCTCTCATACTACTTAGTTGTGTAGATGCTCAAGTATATACATTAAACGATGAACAATTACATTTTAGGCGTTTCTCGAGTAAAGACGGATTACCTTCGGTATATGTTAATACCATTTTACAACGTAATAATGGCACCATCTGGATTGGTACAAAAGGAGGTTTAACAAGGTTTGATGGCCAAACCATGTCAAATCATCATTATACCCCCAATAACATAAACAGTTTGACAAGTAACGACGTCACTAGCTTATTCGAAGACAGCTCTCATCAATTATGGATTGGTACAAGCAAAGGACTTAATGTCTTAACTGATGAAACAAGTGATTTTACCTACATTCCCCTAACAAACCAAAATATCCCTCCTCTTATCTATCATATTTCACAAGATGAGAACAAAAACTATTGGATCGGAACAAGTCACGGTGTTTACGTGTTAAATAAACAAAAACACGTTATTTGGCAGGGGCTAGAGGGTCATTCGGTTAAATTTATTGGTCAGTCAAGTATCGATAAGATGTGGATTGGCAGTAAACAAGGCGTTAACCTAATTGATCCAACTAATTTTAAGTTAATTCCGCTTGCAGAAGAAAAAGCAAACCAAGAAGTAAGCTTCAGCGATTTGTCTGTCTATGATGGTTTATTTGATAAATCTTCACTTTGGCTTGCAACGTCGAAAGATGGCCTAGTGCACATTGATACCAAGCATAACAAAATTAGCCAACATTACTCTGGGAAAAAACAATTAATTAGTGATAACAGCATTTGGTCACTTGCCAAAAATGGCAAGGATTTATGGCTGGGTTATTTTTACGATGGCATTAGCCGTTTTAATATTGAAACAAATGAAAATAGTCAAAGCCTCTATCACCCGCAAATTAATTATACAATTCCCTATGATAATGTCAGTAAATTGTATTTTGATAACAGCGGGTTACTCTGGGTAGGCACAACAAATGGTTTGGCGGTTACAGATATTAAAAACAGCGTTATCAAGCAAATAGGTGAATATCAAAACATCACTAACAAGCATGTATGGTCTGTAGCTAAAAAGCACCATAAGATTTGGTTTGCTACCGAAGACGGGCTAAACATGATTGATTTACAGACAAAAAAATTAACAACGTACCCAAGTTCAAGAAACCATGGAGCCTTACCAAATACAGTAATTTGGTCTATATTTCCTGACGAAAAAAAAATATGGCTAGGTACTAATCAAGGATTAATTAAGTTTTTACCAGAAGAAAACAAAAGCATATTAATTGAGAATAAGTTCTTTGACGGACGAGGCATTCGAAATAAAAGCGTATACACAATGCACTATAACAATGGTGAATTATTACTGGGGTATTACAACGGCTCTATCGCAAAATTTAATACCAAAACAGAGTTATTCTCTAACACTGTGCTTGATGTATCGACTGGTTATATCACGAATATTATCGAAATAAAAAAGGATAATTACTTAGTTGCGAGCCAACATGGAATAATCCATGTGAACAAAGGTATATTGACTAAAATAATGCCTGGGTCTGACTTAGTCAATTATCACATCACCGCTATGAAATTAATTAAAAATCAATTATGGGTTGCCACTTTAAGCAACGGTTTATATGTATTAACTAATATTAATGAACAGTGGCGTATAATAAAGTCCCTTACTGTTGATAATGGTTTGCCCGAGAACAGTGTCAAATCTTTATCTATTGATTTAGATAACAATATTTGGGTAACAGGTCGAAAGTCTGTCTATAAAATAACCCCAGAAAGCTTCAAGGTTACATTATTTACCAGTCAATTCCATTGGCTAGATATAGAGTTTCATGATAATGCTGCAAACAATAGCCAAGATGATGTAATCGCAATGGGCGGCAATGAAGGTTTGGTCTATTTTTCAACGAATGAAATAACTCCGCAAACTACCTTTCCTGCTCTAAAGTTATCTTCAGTTCAAATAGCCAATAAGAAATATAACCAACTTAATAACAGTAATAATATCACCATAAAACCAGGTGAAAACTTCTATTCTTTTAACGTCAGTGCTTTAGAGTTTTTATCTCCCGAATCGATCAAGTATGAATATCAACTATTGCCAGGCCAGGACGCTTGGCAAAGGCTCGAACAAAGTAAAATCATGTTGAGCAACTTGCCCTATAATCAATATTATTTACGTTTAAGAGCAACTAACTCTGATCAAGTTTTCAACAAAGAAGAACTGCAAATCAACTTAAATATACCACCTCCTTTTTGGTGGGCAACAATAGCTAAAATTATTTATAGCCTTGCTTTATTCCTCTTAATAATGCGCTTTATTATTTCTCATAAAATCCGCCTAAAAAGGATGACATTTAAAGCAAAACATGATGCTTTAACAGGTTTGCCAAACAGAGATTTTTTGATAAATGAACTTGGTATAAAATTAGAAAAAGCAGCAAAAGAGGGTTATAAAGTAGTGGTATTGTTTTTTGATTTGAACGGTTTCAAATTAATCAATGATACATACGGGCATGATGCCGGGGATAAACTACTAAAGCATGTCGCTAACCAAGTTAATCATTGTATTAGAGAAAAAGATTTCTTTGCCCGACAATCTGGCGATGAATTTATTTTAGTACTTGATAATATTTACCAAGAACGTGATATTTATCATGCTTTAACTAGAATTCAATCAGCCTTTAATAAAAAGTTCACTCATAAAGATAAAGAGATAAGCTATGGTAGTAGCATTGGCATCAGTATTTTTGATGAAAAAAACAACGCGAGTGGAGAAGATTTAATCAAGCAAGCCGATACTGCTATGTATAAATGTAAACAAAGTAAACAAAGTAAAGCAGACTATTGTTATTATTAATCCTATTTTTAATGGTTATATTAGCGGGGTTGCATGAACTATTTTTATTCCAAATAATATTGTGGATAGTTATATTGAAAGTCTAAGATAATTTTCATGAACTCGTTTGAATCATACATTTCTTTCGCTAATTGTTGGAATTTTTGATGATAAACAGCAATTTTAGAGCGCTTAGATACGGCAATGAATACTTGAGTATCCTGTTTCATTATATAAGAAGATTTAACTAAAGCTTGAGCAAATGCGGTTGTTCTTTTTAATATAGCATCACCATAATAATCGGTGCACACTACGGCATCAATTCGTCCTTTCTCTAACATAGAGAAGGCAGCAAGTAACGAGCCCACTTCAACCTTATTGAAATAATCACTTGGAGCTTGATCAAACTCTTTAGACTGCTGAACTCCTCTTAACAAGCCTATATCTAAGCCTTTTAGATCTTTAAAAGATTTGATTTTAGGACCCTTTTTATGAGTGAAGAATGCTTTGACTGTCATATCGTCATAAAGGTACATATGATAGTCTTTTTGCCGTTGTTGAGAGTCTAATAAACCGACCATAATGTCTACATGCCCTATCTTCAGCCAATGTATACACCGTTTAAATGGCGTGTCTCCGGTAAATGTTACTTGCATACCTAGTCGCTTAATAAAAGCTTTAGCTACTTCTACATTTTCACCGGTAGCCTCCCCATCAGCTAAAATTACTTGCAAAGGCGGATAATGATCAACACACATAATTAGCTGATTTAAATTATCCTTAAGCGAGCAGGCTTTTGAAGAATAAATAAGTCCAATAACGCAAAAAAAGAGAATTAAAATTATCTTCATTGAAAGCATCCAAGCACACCGAATAATAATAAATATAGTATGAAAATAACGATTAGAGGAAGGCGGCGCCAAAATAATAATCAATAACGTCGGATGTAAGTCTTTTAAAGTTGCACTTTGACAGCGTTTTAGATGCCTATTAACAACGTTAATGGGCATCTAGCTTAGGTCTGACTTGGGGTAGTTTAATCAAACTGCTACAGGTAGATATTTTACAACCTACCCTCTGTCAAAACTGGTATTGACTTATACGTCAATAGTGTAGAGCATTAGCGACTTTAAAGTGGCAATAAGTTCTTTTTTAACAGCAAATATCTTATTGTTTTTTATATACCTTTCCAGCTTTCATTACAAAGGTAACATTTTCTAAGGTGGTGATGTCCTTTAATGGATTACTCTCAACTGCAATAATATCAGCAAAATAGCCTACCTTTATTTGCCCTACCTTATCCTGCCACTTTAACAACTCAGCGCTGTTCAGCGTTGCAGACTGAATAGCTTGCAGTGGGGTCATACCAAATTTTGTCATCCTGCTCAATTGCTTTGCATTGTCTCCATGTGGATAAATTCCTGCATCAGTACCCAATACCATTTTAACGCCTGCCTTAACTGCCATAGTAAAACTTTGACGTTGACGTGCTCCAACTCGTTTTTCTTTATTAATGTTCTCTTCAGGAACACCATTTTTAACACCTTCCGCTAATGTATATTCAGTATTATAGATATCCATAGAGAAAAAAGTTCCATGCTTTTTAGCTAACTCAATAGTCTCTTTATCTAAAAAACTCGCATGCTCTATTGAATCAACCCCTGCTTGTATCGCATATTTAATTCCTTCTGTACCATGCGCATGTGCAGCAACCGTTCTTCCATGCATATGCGCTTCATCAACAATGGCATTCATTTCCTCTTGAGTATACTGACGCTGCCCCACTTTAGTACCTTTCGAAAAAACACCGCCAGTGGCACAGAACTTTATAACATCAACTTGATATTTAACATTTTCTCTTACTTTTTGTCGAGCAGCCCAAGGTCCATTTGCTACACCTTGCTTTCGTTCTTTAAAGGAGTGATTCAAATTATTGTCATCACAATGTCCCCCAGTAATCCCCAAAGAAGGTCCTGACACAGCCATTCGAGGACCAGGAATTTCTCCGGCATTAATAGCGTTTCGAACAGCTACATCCATATAATCATCCGCCCCCACATTACGAATAACAGTAAAGCCCGCCATCAAAGTTTTTTCAACGTTGACCACTCCTCCTATTGTTGCTCGATGCGGCGATTGGAAGTAATCATCATGATACGTTCTAGAAAGGTTTCTAACTGCATGGGTATGCATATCCATCAAGCCAGGTAAAACAAATTTATCTGATAAATCAATTACTTTAGCATCACCTATATTATTAGGGATTTGTGACTTTATTGATATAATCAGTCCACTATCAATGGTTATTACCTGATTATTTAATACTTCTCCTGATGACACATCTAAAAGCTGCCCTGCTTTAATAAAGACTTTTTCTGCTGATACTTTATGCGAGATACAGAGTATGAATAAACTCAATACCAGTGTGAAAATGCTGTTGATTTTGTTTCTATGCGTGATCATTTTTTACCCTTTATGATTAAGTATTATTTGAATTGTGTATACAAATCTCATCAGCCTTAACGAAAGACTTGCCATTTTCATGTCAATTTCCTGCAAACTTATAAGAAGTGGGTTACCTAACTTAAGCAGCAATTGTTGCGTAATATTTGGTATATGCTATGACTAAATCACACAACATGGCTCAAGCTCGAAGCTCGCCCCCTCTGATATTGTTTTACCGTCATTAAAGGTTATGAACTCAGAGTCATTATTCATACCTTTTTCCAAATGTGACCAAACCTTTTGGTGAGGTTTTGATAACCTATCTTTTTTATATATCCTCACTTCTAATACTGGCTGCCATTCCCCATCACCACATATAACGAGTTCCTTACTTTGCAAAGCATCTTGGATACTAAACTCTGGTATCCAAGCAATACCTAATCCTTTAATAGCCATCATTTTTAAATTATCGGCCATAGAAGATTCAAGTCTTTTTTCCACATTTACCGTGGATTTACTCTGTTCAATCATTTTGTTAACTACCCTGCCTAAATAAATATCAGATTGGTAAGCTAAATAGGGGATCGATTTATTACCATTTGATAATTCATAAAGGGGCTTACCTTGATTATCAGGAATACAAACGGGTAATAATTTTATTTTCTCAACAAAAAGCGAATCTTTTTCTCTTGAATTTAAGCCTGAATCACTAAAAGACAATAGGAAGTCACATTCATTACTCGCTAACATATTCACGCTTTCATCAGCATCAACAATTTTTAGCTCGGTTGAAACATAAGGTTCAAATCCAGATAAATGCTGTGCGATAAGTGGGAAAATCCCGGTTGATAACGTATGGGTAGTAGCAAATTTAATAGGCAAAGCACATTCATCATTACTATTCAAAAGTAAAACGCCTTCGTCTAATTCTTTCAGAATATTCAATGCCATTGCTTTAAAAACAACACCTTTTGCTGTTAACTCAACCGGGTGTTTTCTTCTATTAATAAGTTGACAGTTTATATTACTTTCAAGCGCTTTTATCCTTCGACTAAAAGCAGGTTGAGTAACATATCTTAACTTGGATGCCTTGGAAAAATTTAAGGTATCAGCAAGTGTGGTGAAATCTTTTAACCACTTAGTTTCTATATTCATACGGTTATGTAGAGTAATTTTCGTTATAAAGTGTATTAATCAAATAGTCTGTTCCGCTGAATAGACTATTTAAACATTAATTAAATAGCGAGGTCACACAGTCTCAGAACGAGTTAATATATGTTCAATTGGTGTTAAATATTCAGCAAACCCTTTCCATTTCCCCACGTTAGCATTGGTAATTGGTTGCCTCACTTGCACAGCACTCGCGGTCGCTACCGGTGATAAGTTCCTTTCAATATCAACAAAGCTGTCTTGCCAAGATAATTGGCAGAACTCCAGTATATTTTTTGCTTCATCAACAGGGCTGTTAACCAATTTTTCGTAGTTAACCAGCATAAAGTTATTTGGGTACTTAACTTGCCAAAATTCAGCAAGTTTTTTGAATTCTAAATAAAAGAGTGCTGTACTTTCTAGCGACAAGGCATAATCGCAATAGCGGTAACTAGGAGAAAAAATTTGCCGGTAATTACTGAGTACCGTATCGTGCGCGCCCCGATCTAAACAAATAATTTTACACTGCGGCAATGCCTTTATAATGTAACCAGCAAAGAGAATATTTAAAGGTAACTTATCAACAAACTTTTCTGTATCGGCAAGCTTTAAAGTAATTGAGCGAATATAATCTTGACCTAGCGCGTCAAAATCTATATTTTTCGCAGTTTCTATATCGGTTTTCTTTTGGAGTTTCCGCCAATTTAATCCACTGGACTTTTTAAGTAACATTTCAAAATGATGCAGCTCTCCGGCACTTTGTACTTCTGGGTGGTTAGTCAGAATACGCTCTACTAATGTAGTGCCCGTTCGCGGCATACCAACAACAAATATTGCCTGATTATTATCATGACCTTCGGATAAGTTTTGCTCGGGCTGAGAAAAAACAGCTTTTAATGCCGCAAACATTTGTATGTCGCTTGCTACTTCATAGTTTACCGCTTTTATCCTGTTATTTTTCACTTGTTGAAGTAGATTCATTGCTCGAGGGTAATCGCCAACAGCAATAAGTTCATCCGCTAATGCATGTGCAATATAAAGCCTGTCTTCATTGTTTGAAACATCAGCTAATAAGGCAGATAACCGCTCGATATGATTATGTTCTGTCGATATATTACCTAAGTGAGTTAACGCCGTATGGGCTTGATAATGACGAGAGTCCAGAGAAATAGCCTGTTCATATGCGGCTCTTGCTTCATTAAACCTACCAAGATATTTATGAGAGGATGCCAAATTATAATGAAAATTAGCTTGTTGATTATTTAAACTGATAGCTCGGCTAAAAGCGTTACATGCTTGTTCATGTTGGCCTAATTGACTATAAATAACGCCTAAAGTGTCACAATCAAATGCTGACTTTACGTTGTTAAGATGAATCTTTTCTAGCCATAATTGAGTTTTTTCTGGTTCTGATTGTTGTGAATATATTTTAGCAATTAATAATGGATAACTCGCTTCATCTGGCGATAATAAAGCCGCTCGTTCAAGTAGCTCTATCGCCTTAACTTCATTATTATGTGCTAAAGGTATTTGTGCCAATAAATAAAAAGCTTGCGCGTACTTTGGCGAGACTTTTAAAATACTTAACAAGTAACGATGAGCCTGCTCATAATTTTTATTTTGCAATGCTTGTTTTGCTTGTAGTTCTATATTAACTAATTGCTCATTATTCATTAGACAACCCTATCCGGTATGAACTCATTTCAAACATTGAAATAATTCATTCGTTTTATAAAACTCAGCAGTAGGCAGTTCATTGCTAAGTACCAATGAAAATCAAATATTATTGTTTGCTAAGGTTAATAGCAAGCCAGAAGGTTTAACAGAAAACTCTGCCAACCTTCCCACTTGTTACTTTATTTAAAATACGGATTTAATATTATATTTCAAAGTTATAGCTAAAGCGCAAACCTATGGTTCTTGGCTTAGTTGTATAGTGACCGTATACTCGACCTAGCTCAGCTAAGTCTTTATTTTGACTATCAAACGTTGCTGCCCCTGCCCAAGACTTGTCACGACGAACAGAAGTTTTAGCATACTTATCAAACAAATTATCAATATATAAGGTAACCGACCAGTTATCATCAGATAACTTGGCAGAGATATTACTTAACGCGTAACCTGGCAATACCTCACCATCAGCTTTCAAACCTACCTTGGTATAAACATCACTTTGCGCGGTAATGCCGTAGTTAACATTTAATAACTTATCGTCAAATATATCGGCTTCGTAATTGAGGCCCAGTGAGAATTGACTCTCAGGAGCACCCGGCAAGCGATCACCATCCTCGCCATCATAATGGTTTTGTAATGCAGAGCCCTGCTCTCCTTTATCGCCAAATAAATAAGGAGCATCTTCTGTTAATTCAGCTTTAGCATAAGCGTAAGTTGCATAAACAATAATAGAATCTGATAACATTGCACGAGTAGAAATTTCAACACCTTGAGAGTTAGCTTTACCAGCATTAAGCGTGATTATTTCAGCACCATTAGCTGTTGCAGCGCTCACCTGCGCATCTTCCCACTCAACATTAAAAATAGCCGCATTAAAATGTAAACGATTGCTAAGCCAGGTACTCTTAAAGCCTAGCTCGAAATTAGTCGTAGTGTCAGGCTGGTAATCCATTTCATTTGGCTCTGCACAAACCTGTGTTGAGCCATCACATAAAGGTAAACCATTTGCGCCGCCTAGTCGAAAGCCTTCACTGACGGTGAAATACGTAGTTATATCCTCATTGATGTTATAACCAGTATTAAACTTAAACAAACTACCATCATCTTTTGCAGTCACTTCTTCATAAACAAGTTCATCTACACTGGCTATTTCACCATCAAAAAATGGCGCATGGTTATCTGATTTCGACCATAAATCATATTCATAAAAACGAGCACCAACAGTCACACTCCACTGTTCAGTAATTTGATAAGCTAATTCACCAAAAAGTGCCTGCTCTTTGTCATCAGACTCACCTTTAGCAATATACTCTAAATCATATTCAATATTGCTATATTCGCCACCGAACCAACTATCGGTAGCACCCGGTGTATACTCTCTATCATCATTTTTTGTTTGATCACGATTGTAGTACAAACCGACAATCCAACTAAGAGCTGAGTCACTCTGGGAAACTAAACGTAATTCTTGCGTGAAAGTATCTATATCTGAGGTATCTTTGGTAAAGGCAGGGAAATCTGCGTAACCACTCCAGATATCCTGCATTAATAAATCGGTTTGATCACGTTGACCAACTTGCTCATAAGTGGAGAGTCCTGTGGCAGAAACCAGCTCGGCAAAACCTAAATCCATTGCTAATTCAAGACTTAATAAGGTATCTTCTTTTTTATTTGGTTCTTCATAACGATAAGCCGATTCAAATTGGCCAATGTGTGAAGAAATAGGGTTAGTTGTACTCAGAGTATTGTACTGCACAATTGAATTACCACCATTTTCTTGCTTTTGGTAATAATAATTTAACGTGCCATCGAACCAATCAACGGGTTGCCAACGAATAGATAAACGTGCAGTCGTTATTTGCTCATCATTAGCATCTTCTTTGCTTTTTATGTTTGCCGCTACATCTTGAGGGTCATTCCAATCTGGATCTGAATTAGAAACCCCAGGCTCCTTAATTAAGTAATTATAATCAACATAACCTGGATTATCGTAATAATTGAGGTTAATGCGTACAGCTAACTCATCCTCAATGATGGGCGTATTAAATATAAAACCCGCTTCTGCGCCAGTACCATCACTTTCACTCAAGCTAAATATATCACCGGTAATACTACCTTCAGTAATGTCTAACTCTGCTTTTTTAGGAATATAACGTATTGCCCCACCCATGGTGCCTGCACCATACAAAGTGCCTTGTGGGCCAATTAATACTTCAACGCGCTCCATATCCGTCAAACGAAGATCGGCATTAGTCGCTATTTCCCCTAGATAAGTGGCAACTGTACCACCATCCGCGCTTCTATCTGAAGAATTGGTATTTAAGCCACGCACGATTATCGATGCACCTTCTCGCCCACCTTGATCCGTAATTGTTAAACCGGGTACCCAGCGAGCAATATCTTCGGCCACAGAAATGTTTTGATCTTTCATTACATCACCATCAAGCGCCGTAACATTTATTGGTGCTTCTTGCACACTAGACGAGCGACGAGATGAAGTGACTTCTATCCGCTCAATACCAATAGCCTCTTGTTTCTTTGGCTGCTCTTCGGCGGCAAGGCTAGATACCGATAAAGTACTAGTAATTGCTAAAAACAGTATCGACTTATTAAATAATTTGATGTTTTTCATGTGTTATCCCATGGTTTCTTGATTTAGTTATTGATTTTTAGTTATTGATTTTAATTTTTACATTTAAGTGTAGTTAGTTTTTTCAGGTACGGTTACATCCTGTCCTTTGGCAATAACCCGCTTGATAGTTAAGGTAGTGGCATCTAACAAATTCATATCTGCGTCATTACCCACTTTTATCTGCCCTTTTTGCTTTAATAACAAAATATCGGAGGGTGATTTAGTAATGCTAGCTAATGCGAGCGCTAATGGCACTTGATGTACTAAAACCGCATCTACCATGGATTGATGTAGGCTACTCACTCTGCCAACTTCCAATTCAATAAGTTGCCCGTGCTCATCAAAGGTAGGTAGACTAGCATTACCATCTGAACTCATGGTTAACTGACTAATATCAATGTCTTCTGCCAAAGCCATGGCTAATGCTTTAGCTGCTGGTGTTTCACCTTGTTCGATGATTTGCTCGGTTGTGCTGGTGGTGAAGTCTAAATTCCCCCCCTGTTTAGCATAATCAAAACCAGCTTCAAGCAAGGCTTTATTACGGTTGATATGTGTAGGGTAAAATTGAGATATGGGGATATCTGTCTGATCAACTACACGGGTAAGTTTTGACAGTTTTGCCGGTTCGTCACCAACGTGAATACTGACAATACCTTTTTTTCCAGCAAGCATGCCGCCTACGCGAGCCTCTGATGCCACTCTGGCCATTTCAACTACGCTCATTTGTGAACTACGATGATCTGCTATTGCCACTTCACCAACACCAATAAACTTCTCAATTAACATGATGTCGCGTTTAACTGACTCAGTAATAGACACCATTGGATAGTGATATGAACCGGTATAACAATAGGCCGACAAGCCCTGCTCTTCTAGTCCATAAGTTTTGGCAAGCAAGTTCTCTAAACTACGCGTTTCTGCATCAGTACCTAGCGCGCCAATCACGGTAGTAACACCACCAATAAAGGCTTCATCTACATGCATTTCAGCGGTACGAGTGGCATAACCACCTTCACCACCACCGCCTGTTATATGCACCAGCGAGTCAACAAAACCAGGGGTAAGAATTTGTCCGCTGGCATCAATAACCTCGGTTAAATCATTGTCCATGTGCGATAAATCATCTTCAATGGCAATAATTTTATTTGCCGCTATAAGTACATCTTTTATTCCAAGCGATGTCGGAGAATATACTTGAGCATTTCTGATTAATTTCATAATCATCCTTTAGGTAATATTTAACATCACGGCTGAAACCATGAACGCCATGGCAACACAGGCCATTAACAACATAAAACGCCAGATAAACTTGGCCCAAACAAACCAATCAATATTGGTAACACCCAAGCAACCGATTAATGCGGCAGAGGTAGGAATAATGATATTGGTTAAACCATCACCGAGCTGAAAAGCGAGTACCGCTACTTGTCGTTGCAGCCCAATAATATCGGACAAGGGAGCCATAATTGGCATGGTAAGCGCCGCCTGACCAGAGCCAGAAGCGATAAAGAAATTAAATACCGATTGAAAGATAAACATACAAACAGCAGAAAGAGCTTTTGGCATTTCAGCTAATAAATTACCGGCATAATACAGAACAGTATTTAATACTGAAGGCTCTGACGCTTGATCACCACCAAGTATGATAACGATACCTTTGGCCATACCCACAATCATAGCGGCGGGTAGTAACTCTTTCGCCCCGGATTTAAAGGCATCAGCCACTTCATTAACTTTAAGACGTTTGCCTATAATGGCGACAAAACCAATCACGCAACCCAAGGTAAAAAACTGGCTAGCTATTTCAGGGATGTAATACCCACGTGCAACTACCCCCCAAATAACCCAAAGAATTCCCACTAAAAAAGTCGTTAATAAAACACTATCAACTAGGGTAAAACTTGCTTTATTTTCGCTATGAACCACCTCGTCTTGGTTTAAGTTATAACAAGGCGATACACTTGGGTCTTTTTTAATTTTACTGGCATAACGCATGGTAAATACTACGCCTAGGGTAGTAAAAACAGTCCACAATACCACTCTAAATTCAAGTGCTGACATAAGTGGTAAACCGGCAATGCCTTGGGCAATGGCAACACTAAAGGGGTTCATCCAAGAGGTAGCAAAACCAATTTGCGTGGCAACGTAAGTCACTAAAACAGTGGTAATTCCGTCATAGCCAATTGCTCTCATTAGAGGAAACAAGACAATACAAAAGGCAATGGCCTCTTCACCCATGCCAAAAACGGCGCCCGCAAAAGAAAATAAAACAAACAAAATGGGAATGAATGCTTGCTCTAAGTTTTTAGTTTTTTCTATTAACGCTAAAATGCCATTATCGATAGCATGCGTTTTCATGATAATGCCAAACGCGCCGCCCGTTAAGATAATAAACATCATAACGCCAATGGCTGAACCCCATTTGTCACCAGAAACCATGCCCTCAAAGGCAAAATTTAAGAAACCAATGTTGCCACCCTCAGCGAATAAAGGTACACCTGCTTGCTGCTCAGCAAACTGAAAACTACCAGCAATTAACTTAGTGGCATTAGTGA
>Ga0209396_1001956_pt1 | contig 22131 bp, 17 predicted proteins | sample GOMGulsemesocosm_6_FD_184638 | JGI IMG/M metagenome (GOLD analysis project Ga0209396, IMG submission 184638) | Methane-oxidizing microbial communities from mesocosms in the Gulf of Mexico - GOM8C Gulf of Mexico (SPAdes) (version 2) | ecosystem: Environmental > Aquatic > Marine > Cold seeps... | reverse complement strand
GCATTGAATGGTCTGTTGCCAGCAGCTTCCACTTGCCTGTGGATAACCGCTCGGTGGATGTGTTGCTGCGTGTATTTGCACCGGGTGACCTTGAAGAGGTGGCGCGGGTGCTGAAAGCCGGCGGTCACTTCCTGCGGGTCGTGCCTGGCGCTGAGCACCTGTTGGAATTGAAAGCCGCTCTATATGATGAAGTGACGCTGCACGAGCTGCAACCGACACCGGAGGGTTTTAATGAACTGTCGGCGACGGAGATTCGCTTTGATGTTGAGCTTAACGATCACGCCTCGGTGCAGCAGTTATTGACCATGACGCCTTTCCTCTGGCGGGGTAAGCGCGAGGCTCGTGAAGCATTACAGCAGGCGGCATATTTAAAAGTCGGTGCGCACTTTGTCGTACAGCTCTATAGTCTCAATGAGGCGCCAGAATTAGCCTCTAACACCCCGCCTCCGAGCCTTGAACAGTTACAGGCAAAGCGTGACGCGTTGCAGGAAAAATACGCCGCTAAACGAAAGAAACAAGCTGATGCGTTGGCCGCCAAGCAGGAAAAAGCACGCTTGGCCGAGGTCGCTAAAGAGAAGGCTGCGGCTTTTAACTGGGGCGCCTCCTCAAAGGTGGCTGAGCTGGTGACAAATGAGCTTGCTGTGGACGGGACTGAAAGCCCCGCTATGAACATCCGTTCGGAACCTGTTGTTGATAAGTCAGAGATTGAGAAGCAAGAGATTGCTAAAGCGGAAGCTATTGATGCTTCAAATACCAGCATTCCAGAGGCGGTTACAAGCTCGCCCAGCAAAGCGCCAAAGCCTGTTGTTGAAACGGTGACCAAATCAAAGCCTGCGTTTGATTGGGGTACTTCATCGAAAGTTGTGGATGAGCCTAAGTCTGCAGCCAAGAGTGATGTAGCCGCTACAGCTGAAAAAATTGAAGCCGCGCCAACTATCCTTGTCCAAAAAGAGGTGGACTCTAAGCCAGCGCGAAAGCCAAGGCAAAAACCAGAATCTAAGCCTACTTTTACTTGGGCGGCCTCTTCGAAGGTTGTGGGTGAGGTTAAAGCGGCTGAGCCTGAAGTGATACCGCTGGCCACCGAGGCCGCATCGGTTGATAAAATGCCGAGTCTGGAAGCGGTTGTTGAACCTCAAAAAGATCAAACGCCAGTGACTGCAGTAACCATTGAGGCTGAGCCAGAAATTGAATTGGCGCGGCAAGGCGTTGAGCCAGCTAAGCCTACGCTTAATCACGCGGGTTTTACGTTTGCGCCGCGCACGGCCGATGAAGAAAAACTCGTGGCTGAGCGCAAACAAGAGGAGGCGGTCGAGAAACAAGTCGATGAGGACGTGTCGTCTTTTCTCGATGAGTTTGTGGGGCGGAAACAACCCGCCATTCAGCAGAAGGTCGTTTCTACACCCGCTGCCGCAGCTGTTGAGGCTGCGCCAGAAACCCATGAAGAAGCCGCGGGAAAAAAGGCCGCTAAGGAAAAATTTAACGACAAAGGCTTTAGTTTTTGAGTGATACCTATGAGCGTGTTAATGAGCTAACCACCGGCGTTCAAGGTGAGGGGCTCGGCAATGAGCCCCTCCCTGAAGATACGCAGTGGATGCAGCAAGCGCTCGCACTCGCGACGCAAGCTGATCAGCTTAATGAGGTGCCCGTCGGTGCGCTGGTGGTGCGCGCAGGTGAAGTGCTAGGGCGGGGCTGGAATCAGCCGATCAGTGCCTGCGACCCGACGGCGCACGCGGAAGTGTTGGCGCTGCGCAATGCCGCGCAAGCGGTGGGTAATTACCGACTGCCCGGTGCGACTCTGTATGTGACGATTGAGCCTTGCACCATGTGCGCAGGTGCCATTGTGCACGCGCGGATTGAGCGTGTGGTCTTTGGTGCTGCTGAACCGAAAGCGGGTGCGGTCCAAAGCAATGCCAAGGTCTTTGAGCAGGAGCAGTTAAACCACCGCGTGATCGCCCTTGGCGGTGTCTGTGAAGAGGAGTCGATGGCACTGATTCAGGCGTTCTTTAAGCGTCGTCGCCGTGAAAAGAAAGCGGAGAAGAAGGCAAGCCAATTGGCAGCAGGCCGTGACCCGCTTGCCCGCTGATGCTTGAGTGCCTTCATACCATAGAGTGAAAACTCAAAAAGGCTGCCCTAGGGCAGCCTTTTCTATTTACAGAGTGTCATATCTGTCATGGATCTAGGGTACATTGGAGCGATTGATGTACCGTGGCAGGCGCGGGTTTAAAGCACTGATACTGAGGTCACGCCGTGGGTGTCGTACTGGCTCAGTGGGATGACCGAATTGCTGGCGTTAAGCGCGGCAAGGCGGCGCTGGGCAACCTGACCCTGCCAGGCAATGATGCTGTAGTAGCTGCGAATACGCTGTACGTACTGCACCGGTTCTGAGCCGCGCGCGTAGCCGTGTTTGGTGTTGCGGTAGTGCTTACGCTTGGCCAGCAGTGGTAAATGCTTGCGCACATCGGACCACTTGTCAGGGTTGAAGCCCATTTTCTCAGTGATTATACGGGCATCCTCTAGGTGGCCATAACCGACGTTGTAGGCGGCTAGCGCCATCCACTTACGGTCGTTGCCTTGGATGTCACTAGGGATGCGGTTATAGACCTTTTTAAAGTACTTGGCGCCGCCGTAGATGCTCTGTATAGGGTCTACTCGGTTGGAGACACCGACTTCTTTTGCCGTGACCTTAGTTAGCATCATCAGGCCACGAACCCCAGTGTGCGAGCGAGCTCGTGAGTTCCAGTGGGACTCTTGATAACTGATAGCGGCGAGCAGTTGCCAGTCTAGGTCAAACATTTCACCGGCGACTTTTAGGTACTCTTCCCAACGCGGCAGGCGCGTTTCCATACGGCGCGCGAAGGTTAGGGCGCCACTGGCGTTGACGCCGTCTACATGGCCGTAGAAACGCTCGGTGATGTCATCCAGAAAGCCACTTTCGGCGGACACCTCAATGAAGCGGTTGGCGGCATTCAGCAGACTGTTGTCAGAGCCTTGCGGTAGGGCCCAGGCCAGCTGCTGAGATTCGCTGAGATCAAAGGCAACGCGCGCGCGTGGGTATAAACCGCGGTTCAGATCAAAGGCGTTGGAGTCGACCACGGTGAAATCAATCGTGCCCTTGTGGACCATTTCCAGTAGGTCGATCATGTCGAGGTCAGAGCGTTCATGCCACAGCAGCTTGGGGTGCTTGACTTGCAGTGCTCGCAATTGCTCGGCGTGTGAACTATTGGCGATTACCACGATGCGTTTACCGTAGAGCTCTTCGATTTTCTTCGGGCGCTTGCTGCCGCCGCGGTAAAGCAGCTGTTGGGTGATGTCCAAATAAGGGGTGGTGAAACGCACTTGTTGCGCGCGGGACTCGGTGATGGTCAGGCCTGCTGCCGCTAACTCGCCGCCGGGACTGCCTACGTCATTGAGCAGTTTGGCTAGATCCTCTTCTTCGCTGATGACCAGCTTGACGCCAAGCTGGTCTGCAAAGCGCTGGGCAAGGACGAACTCAAAACCGTCGAGGCCCTGACTGCCTTCGTAATAGGTGGTTGGGCCATTGCGCGAGATGATGCGCAGCTCGCCACTGGCGAGTACGGTCTCTAATGCGGTCGGCGGTCGGCTGGCAGACAATAAGACAGGCAGGCATAAGAGCAGCAGGGTACCTTGAAGGCGGCGCCGCCAATGCGATTGCTTGCTGATAGGTCTGCGATTGCTCATGCCAACTCCTGTGCGACGACTTGCCCCTGATCGAGAAGCGGGTTTTATAAGTCGTGATGCAGTGAATACTGAGTGACGTTTGTGCCACGTTGCTGTGGTGCCACTGGCCTCTACTAACGCTTTCAATGGTGATTGTTAAGCTAATACTTTGAGGGTGAACCCTAGCTGAATCGAGGGCTGTCCCTGCTTCGTCGGCGGGCTGCACCAAGCATTTGACGTTGGATTTAGCGCCGTACCGTTCAAAATTTGCGCGATTGTACCGGTATTGAACGTGATGGACTAGCTTGTATTGGTATTTCTAGTGTAGTAGGAGTTGGTTTTTTTGGCACTTAAGTCTACGTTCAGAGAGGTGTGTTTGAGTCATTGCTATGAAGGCTGAATGAGGGCGAGTTTCCAGGGGCTGAGTCATAAACGCCTTATCAGGTTAGTCAGTGCTTGCGTCGAGATGCTCGCTAGGGTGTTTCGGGCGTTCATTTGTTTTAACTATGAGCCGTGTTTCAGGGTTTATTTAGGCTTTTATATCGACCACAGAGGTCGCTAATTGTATTTATTGCTGAACTGGGCGCTGATGTTAAGTCTCAATCGCTGCATCTACTTATAAGAGCGCCATAGATAGGCTGCTTGCGGCGCCGATATCCAGTACAATGCCGCCTTCTTTCGACGGGATGTGGCTTTGAGTTAGTGCTTACACTCGTCGAGCGGCCTATATTCCCTATAGACAGAGGTTCTAACCGACTATGCTGACCCTGCGTGGCGCTCCGGCACTCTCCGAATTTAGTACTCAAAAGTTACTCACCAGCCTGCAACAGTTAGATGCTGGCGTCAGCTCTGTGTACGCTGAATACATGCACTTTGCGGCACTGAGCTCAGACTTGAACGACGTCGAGCTGGCTCAGCTCGACAAACTGTTGAGTTACGGCCCAAGCATTGAAGTGCAGGACAAACCTGCCGGTGACCTTTTCTTAGTCGTGCCGCGCCCTGGCACTATCTCGCCCTGGTCTTCCAAGGCAACCGATATTGCGAACAATACCGGTCTGGGTCAGATTCAGCGCCTTGAGCGCGGTATCGCCTACTACGTGGTGGGCGCCAGCGATAAAGGCGCCATTAAAACAGCGTTGTTCGACCGCATGGTAGAAAGCATTTTTGCCGCCTTTGATGACGCCAGCGCCCTGTTCTTACAAGAAGAACCGCGCCCACTGTCCAGCGTGGATGTACTGGGTGAGGGTCGCGAGGCATTAAGCGAGGCCAACGTTAGTCTGGGTTTGGCGCTGGCCGACGATGAGATTGACTACCTAGTGGATAGCTTCAAAGAGTTGGGTCGCAACCCCGTCGATGTTGAGCTGATGATGTTTGCCCAGGCGAACTCTGAGCACTGCCGTCACAAGATCTTTAATGCGTCTTGGACCATCGATGGCAACGAGATGCCTAACTCGCTGTTCGGCATGATCAAGAATACCTACAAGCTGGGGGGCGAAGACGTCCTGTCCGCTTACGCCGACAACGCCTCTGTTATTAAGGGCGCGACCGCTGGTCGTTTCTACCCTGATCCAGAAACCCAAAGTTATGGCTATTCTCAGGAAGATATCCACATCCTGATGAAGGTGGAAACCCACAACCACCCAACCGCCATCTCACCTTTCTCGGGCGCCGGTACTGGCTCTGGCGGTGAGATTCGCGATGAAGGCGCCGTGGGCCGTGGCTCTAAGCCCAAGGTAGGTCTTACTGGTTACACCGTGTCTAACCTGCGTATTCCTGGCTACGTTCAGCCCTGGGAAGAATCTTGTGGTGAGCATGGTTATGGCAAGCCGGGCCGCATCGTCACCGCGCTGGATATTATGATCGAAGGCCCCATTGGTGGCGCCGCGTTTAACAACGAATTTGGCCGTCCCAACATCAACGGTTACTTCCGTACCTTCGAGGAAAACTTCGACGGCGAGCGTCGTGGTTACCACAAGCCCATTATGTTGGCCGGTGGTTACGGCAACATCAAAGGCGAGCACGTCGACCAGAACGAATTTGAAGCAGGCGCTAAGCTGGTCGCGCTGGGCGGCCCTGCCATGCTGATCGGTTTGGGCGGTGGAGCGGCCTCATCGATGGCTTCCGGTACCTCTTCTGAGGATTTGGATTTTGCGTCGGTACAGCGTCAAAACCCTGAGATGGAACGTCGCTGCCAGGAAGTGATCGACCAGTGTTGGCAGTTGGATGCTAAGAACCCGATTACCTTCATCCACGATGTGGGCGCGGGCGGTTTCTCTAATGCTTTCCCCGAGCTGGCCAAGGACGGCGGCTGTGGCGCTCACTTCGAGCTGCGCAACCTCAACAACGATGAGCCGGGCATGAGCCCGCTGGAAATCTGGTGTAACGAAGCACAAGAGCGCTACGTGATGGCGATCATGCCGGAAGATCTGCCGCGTTTTGAAGAGATTTGTCAGCGCGAGCGTTGCCCTTACGCGGTTGTGGGTGATGCCACAGATGATGACCACATCATTCTGAACGACACGCATTTTGAGACTAAGCCGGTTGACCTGCCGATGTCTGTGCTGTTCGGCAAGCCGCCGAAGATGCACCGCACGGGTGAGACACGCACCTACAATACGGTTACCTTTGATACTTCTGAGATCAACCTTTATGAGGCGGCTGAACGCGTTCTGCAAAATCCAACCGTCGCCAGCAAGAGCTTCTTGATCACCATTGGTGATCGCTCGGTGACCGGTCAAGTGGTTCGTGATCAGTTCGTTGGCCCTTGGCAGGTGCCGGTTGCCGATTGCGCCGTGACCACCCAGGCGTACGACACCTACCGCGGTGAAGCCATGTCCATGGGTGAACGCACCCCTGTGGCATTGATCAATGGTCCGGCTTCTGGTCGCTTGGCGGTGGGTGAATCGATCACCAACATTGCGGCGAGCCGCATTGAAAAATTGTCTGACATTAAGCTTTCGGCTAACTGGATGTGCGCCGCTGGCCACCCAGGTGAAGATGAAAAGCTGTACCGCACGGTAGAAGCCATTGGTATGGAGTTGTGCCCTGCTCTGGGTATCACCATTCCTGTGGGCAAGGACTCCATGTCCATGCGCACGGCTTGGGACGACGAAGCGGAAGACGGTTCTATCGAAAGCAAGGCGGTCACCTCACCTATGTCGGTGGTGATTACGGCTTTTGCCCCGGTAACGGACGTTCGCAAAACCGTCACGCCGCAGTTGCGTACAGATAAAGGTGCTTCTGAGCTGATCTACGTTGATTTGGGCAACGGCAAGAACCGCTTGGGTGCATCCATCTTGGCGCAGGTTTATAACCAGGTGGGTGAGACATCTGCCGATGTGGATTCTGCCGCAGAGCTCAAAGGTTTCTTTGATGCCATGCAGGCCAGTTTGGAAGCTGAGCAGGTGATGGCATATCACGACAAGGGCGATGGCGGTTTGTTTGCCACTGTTACTGAGATGGCGTTTGCCGGTCACTGTGGTGTTGATATCAATATTGATGAGCTTGGCTCTGATGTATTAGCGTCTCTGTTCTCTGAAGAGTTGGGTGGTGTGCTGCAGGTGGCCAAGGCCGATGTGGCGGCTGTGATGGCTCGCTTTGAAAAAGCCGGTGTGGCGATACACAAGTTGGGTTGGTTGAACGATCACGATTCTGTACGCATCGAAGCCAACGGCGAAGTTATCTTTGAAGAGGCGCGCAATCTTCTGCAGAGCTTGTGGAGTGAGACCAGCTACCGCGTTGCTGCCATGCGTGACAACGCCGGTTGTGCAAAGCAAGAGTTTGATTTGATCACCCAGGCCAATCCAGGTTTGAGTGCTGATCTGACCTTCGATCAAAACGACAATGTTGCCGCGGCGCTTATTGCGTCTGGCGTGAGACCTAAAGTGGCAATCTTGCGTGAGCAGGGCGTCAACGGTCACGTAGAAATGGCGGCGGCGTTTGACCGTGCCGGCTTCGAAGCGATTGATGTGCACATGAGCGATATTCTCGCCGGTCGCATTGACTTGAATAAAGGAACTGGTTTTAAAGGGCTCGTTGCTTGTGGCGGTTTCTCTTACGGCGATGTGTTGGGCGCCGGCGAAGGTTGGGCTAAGACCGTACTATTTAACGAGAAGCTACGTGAGCAGTTTAAGGCCTTCTTCCACCGCGAAGACACCTTCAGCTTGGGTGTGTGTAACGGCTGTCAGATGATGTCGAACCTTAAGGAATTGATCCCAGGTGCTGGCCACTGGCCGCGCTTTGTTCGCAATCAGTCTGAGCAGTTTGAAGCGCGTGTGAGTATGGTGGGTATCGAAGAGTCGCCGTCTGTTCTGTTTAAGGGTATGGAAGGTACCATGATGCCGGTTGCAGTGGCGCACGGTGAAGGCCGTACAGAATTTGCATCAGAAGGTGCCTTCGACAGCTGTGACAGCAGTGGTTTGGTGGCGATGCGTTTCTTGGATAACCACAAAGGCTTCACGGAAACCTATCCGGCCAACCCGAACGGTTCTCAGAAGGGCGTTACGGCTTTGACCACGGACAGTGGCCGACACACCATCATGATGCCGCACCCAGAGCGTATTTTCCGCGCGGTGAACAATTCTTGGACGCCGGATGAGTGGACTGAGGACTCTGGCTGGATGCGCATGTTCCGTAACGCTCGCGTGTTTGTGGGCTAAAGCAAGTACAGCCGACTTGCTGAAAGGCGAGCGACTATAGAAAGCCGGCCCTCGAGAGAGGTGCCGGCTTTCTATTTTTATGTTCAGGATGAGCGTGCCGAAAAAGGCTCCTGCGTTTTCGACACTTCCGCCATCCCTAGCGGTCGTATACCGAGAAGGCATACCCAAAGGGCACAAGTGGATACCTAAGAGCGGTTATGTTCAGGATGAACGTGCCGAAAAAGGCTCCTGCGTTTTCGGCACTTCCGCCATCCCTAGCGGTCGTATACCGAGAAGTCATACTCAAAGGGAACAAGTGGATATCTAAGAGCGGTGCTACTCGTACTGTGCTGCTTGTCTTTATACATAATTCAGTTATAACCAGCGTAGCAGTAAGTGGTTTTACCCCACTACTCCTAAGCACCAAGGATTCCCAAATGTCAGATAAGTTTTTCTTCAAGGGTCGTCAAGATTCACGTCAGCATCACACCCAGCTAGGCTACCAGACCAATCCAGATCACAAGGCCGGCAGTAAAAAATTTCCGCTGACGCTGACGGTTACCAACGAGACGCGCAAACAGGAAGTGGAGGCGCTGGTCACAGAGGCTGCGTTATTCGCTGAGGTGTGTGTCGATAGCAGAGAAGGTGCGATTGAATCTATTGAAGCCTTGACCGCACTTCTCAATAAAGGTGGCACGATTAAGGTGGGGAAGGTGCCAGCGCGCAATGAGCCTTGTAGCTGTGGCAGTGGCAAAAAATATAAAAAGTGCTGCGGTTAATTAATGGCAGGCTGTGGATAAGTTTATGGCTGGAGGCTTAGCTGATCAAAGGTAGTCAAAGAACTTGCGGTGCTCTTTGCCGGCGCTGTAGCTGTTGACCTTATTAGGGTGCTTGAGGCTTTTCCAGCTGCTGACACGCGTACCGACATTGAGTTTGGGGAATTCGCGCATACCGGTTGCCGTCATGCCTATGAATTTCAGTAGCTGGTCGAAACTGTTGGGCTCATTGATGTTAATGCTGAGCAGGTCATCGCGTTCAGTGAAATACTCATAGACGCCCTGCTGATGTGCCTGGTAGCACTGGCTAAGGTGAGCCCCGTTTAAAGGGAGATCGACCCGATACAGGCCAAAAGTCGTATTGAAACTGCGTTTTAGTACGGGGTGAAAGCTGCCGTGCTCATGGTCGAGCTTTGTCTGCATCTTGGTGAGCAGCATTTGCATTGAGGGCACCCAATCTTCCAGTGCTCGCTCTAGGTAGACAAATTTTGAGCCCGGAAATAACTTGTCCAGCTGCCGATAGTCACTGAAGCAGGGCGCGTCGGAGATGACGTCGGCGAGTTCAAAGGTGTGTTTGGTGAAGGCGGTATGGGCAACGCTCAGATTATGCTCTAGGAGCGCCGCGCTGATACTGGTGGTGCCTGTTCTGGGTAGGCCAATAATAAAAATCTTGTTCATAGGCCTGTCTAGGTTTCGTTTCGTTGTATGGCGGCTTTCCCTTGTGGCTGCATGTCAGGCCACCCCGAGTTTCAACATTATAAAGCACCTGCCGAACCAAGCGAAACTCAGTGCGTGGTGTAAAGGTTTGTAGGTTTTTTGAAGCACAGGGTGACTAAAGTTGTTATGTCGTCTGCGCTTGGTAAAAGTGAAGGGAAATAATTATGGCTCATATATCCCCTCAATCGTATGCCCCCTGGGCATTGGTCACCGGTGGTGCGCGTGGTTTAGGCGCAGAGTTTTCAAATCAGTTGGCAGCAGAGGGTTTGAACGTCATTCTGGTGGATAGGTTGACCTCAGAGTTGGCCGAGCAAGCGAAGGCTCTGCGAGCGGCCTACGGTGTTAAGGTACTGCCGGTTTGTGTCGATCTGGCGCGTGCCGATTGCTTGGTCGTGTTGCTGGCGGCCATTGGTGAGCGCCCGGTGGGCTTGCTGATCAATAATGCGGGCATTACTAAAATCGGGCGCTTTTTACCGTAAGACCCAGAATTTCTTGCCACGCAGCTGCATGTGAATACCCGGGCGGTGCTGTTGCTGACCCATCATTTCGCCAAGGAGATGGCGCAGCGCCAGCGCGGCGGTATTATTATCTCCTCTATGGCCGCCGAGGTGGCCAGTGCCTTTAACGCGCATTACTGCGCGACCAAGGCCTACGATCTGAAACTGGCGGAAGCGCTGTGGGATGAGCTAAGGCCAAGCGGTGTAGATGTGTTGGGCTTTATGCCGGGGCCCACTGTGTCGCCCGGTTATGAGGATGAGGGGGGGCACATCAGATCCCATGGTAATGTCGGCGGCCGATACGGTTGCCGATGCGTTGCTTCAGTTGGGGTGTAGGCCATCGGCGGCGGCAGGTCGTAAGAATCGAGTGTTGAATTTATCATGACACGCCTGCTGCCCCGTGTGGCCGCGATAAAGCTGGTGGGAGGGAACATAAAAAAGAGTTTCCATGTGGCCGGCTAAAGGCTGGGTTCAAGGCTGCTGCAGTTCAGCTGCTTCTTTCCGTAGTTTCCAGTGGTGGTATTACACCTCTTACTTTGCTTAGGGTGCTAAGTATCAAGTCATTCGTTCGGATGACAATTCTGCCATCATCTTTTGCGCAAGCGCTACCCAATCTTGTAGTAGCGCTTTGGCCATGATAGCAAGGCCATCCTCTTGGCTGCCGGCAAGGTTGACTTGGCTGTAGCTCATGAGCCCTTCAACAACGGCGCGTACTTGCAAAGGTTCCAAGTGCACACGGAAGTGCTCGGCATTCTTATTGGCGCTGGCTAGGGCCTCCGAGTTGATGGTGACCCCTTGGCTGATATTGCGAACTTGTAGGGCCAGAGCGGGGTTTTGTTTACGCAGTAGATCGTAGGTTAGCTTAAGGCTGCCACGGCTGAATACGTCGGCGTCGTCAATTTGTGTTGAAACTGGGTGTGGCATAGCGCTGGTCCAACTTCTATTGTCATCACTAATCGGTAGTATAGGCACTTTAGTATAGGCGATGACAGTCTTTACCAAGGCTTAGTTGTTGAATCACTTTTCTTTTTGTGGATTATTCAGATGTATTCAGGCCATCTATCGGCACTGCAACAAATATTTGGCTTCGGCGGGTTTCGTGCCGGCCAAGAGCAGACAGTAACGCAACTGCTGGATGGGCTTTCATCGCTGGCTATTTTCCCGACTGGCTCAGGCAAAAGTTTGTGCTACCAGTATACAGCTACCCAATTGCCGCATTTAACGCTAGTGGTTTCACCTTTGCTGGCTTTGATGAAGGATCAGTTGGCGTTTCTGGAGGCTAAGGGCATTGCCGCCGCCAGTGTTGATTCAAGCGTCAGCCCTGCGGAAAATCAGCAGGTGATGGCAGGCGTGCGAGAGGGTCGTATTAAAATATTGATGGTGTCGGTTGAGCGCTTTAAAAATGAGCGCTTTCGGCAGTTTATCGAGTCGGTGCCAGTGTCGATGTTGGTGGTGGATGAGGCACACTGTATCTCCGAGTGGGGCCACAACTTTCGTCCGGACTATTTGAAACTGCCTGCCTACCGTCAGCAGTTGAAGATTCCTTTGGTGTTGTTGTTGACCGCAACCGCCACCAATAAGGTCAAACAGGATATGGCGCAAAAATTTTCGATTGCGCCGGAGCATATTGTACAAACGGGGTTTTATCGTCCCAATTTGGATTTAGCTGTGTGGCCGGTAGCGACACAGGATAAAGACACACAATTATTGAATGCGATACGCCAGCAGTCGTCTGCAGCGACAGCTGCGGGTGTTGTTTATGTGACCCTGCAACAAAGCGCAGAGCAGGTGGCGGACTTTTTAGTGGCCAATGGTGTGAATGCAGCGGCTTACCATGCGGGTTTTGAAAGCGAGCGGCGTCAGTCTGTTCAGTCGGATTTTATGGCGGGGCGTGTACAGGTGGTGGTGGCGACCATTGCTTTTGGGATGGGCATTGATAAGTCTGATATTCGCTTTGTTATTCACTACGACCTGCCTAAGTCCATCGAAAATTATAGCCAAGAAATTGGTCGTGCTGGTCGCGATGGTCAGCCTTCGAATTGCATTACCTTAGCGAATCTCGATGGTATTAATACCGTTGAGAATTTTGTTTTTGGCGATACTCCAGAGCTGAGTGGCATTGAATATGTTCTCAATCAAATTCGCGCTGAATCGACGGCTAATGCAGGGCTTCGGAGCCAGTGGGAGTTGCAATTAGTCGGTTTATCCAATGCCAGTAACGTTCGTCAATTACCGATGAAAACATTGTTGGTACAGCTAGAGCTACTGGGTGTACTCCGCCCTTTGTATGCCTATTTTGCTGATTTCCGTTACAAGTTCCTGCGGCCTCAGGCGGAGGTTTTATCGCTGTTTACTGGCGAGCGCCAGGCTTTTCTTGCCGCCGTTTTTGAGTGCAGTCAGTTTAAAAAAATATGGGGTAATCCTGATTTTGAAGCATTGTTTCGTCACTACAATACTGACCGTGGGCGGGTGGTGACGGCTCTTGAGTACCTACAAGAGAAAGGTTTGATTGAGCTTGAAACCAAGAAAATGACGGAAGTTTTTGACGTCGAAATTGAGCGATTGGCCAAGCCTGAACTGGCTAATACGCTGCATCAATACTTTGTTGCGAAGGAGCAAAAAGAGGTTCGGCGTATTGCCGCGCTGGTCCGTTTCTTTGAGCTGGATCGTTGTTTGAGCCGTAACTTGTCCCTCTACTTTGATGATAAACAGGCGCCTGAGTCGTGTGGTCATTGCAGTGTCTGTAGGGGGCAGGTTGCTCAGCTGCTACATTCTCAGCATCCGCTGTGGCCTGATGACAATTCCCTGCAGGCTAATCTGCAGGGCTTGTCCCGGCACCTGGCCGCAAAGTCAGCAGGGCCCTTAAGCTTGGATACCTTTTGCCGCTTTTTGGCTGGCATCAGTGTGCCTTTGTTTGCGCGCAATAAAGTGCGTCAACTGCCGGGCTATGGCAGTTGTGAGAAGTTAAGGTACGAAGCAATTCGCCAGAAGGTGGCAGAACTTGGGGTTGTGTAGGGAGGCGACCATCAGCGAGGCGCCTATGGTCCGAACTTGTGCCTCTATTGGGCTGCGGAAGGCGTAGCGGGCGTTGCGTCACCCCGTAGGCGCCGTAGTTCGGCTTGTGCCATGGGCAGTATTTCCTCTATACCTTCAAGGCGCTTGCGCTTGGGTTGGTAGTCTAGGTCTCGGGCTGCCTTATCTATTTTAAAGGTATGACTGCGACTTACTTTATAGACGCCCATGCGGCTGAAGGGGCTTTCTTTACTGAGGCCAAAATAGACGCACAACTCGGCAATGTAGCCAGCAGCCAGCAACAACTTCTCAGGCAAGCGGGTGGTTGGGAATTTCTCACCTAGGCCTTCTATGAGTGGGCGCAGCCATTCAAGCGCGTTCATAGGCTCGCCATCGGTGATGTAATAGGCTTCGCCACCGACGCGCTCGGCCTTGCTGGCTAGCCTCTCGGCGGCGAGTAATTGCGCATCGACCAAGTTTTCGATGTGCGTATTGTCTGTTTCGGCGCTGCCGTCACCGATCAGCGCTTTAAATTTTCCGCCAGCGACCTGCTTTAAAATACTTTGCACCATGACGCCGCCTTCACTGCCTCCCCAGATACCACCTGGGCGCAGGGCACAAGTGCGCAGTCCAGTGGAGCCGTTGTCCGCTGCGAGGACTTCTTTTTCTGCCAGGGCTTTGGTCTCGGTGTATAGGTCGATAGGGCGTGTGGCGTAGGGTGTTGATTCATCGCCCATGACAATGGCGCGGTCGAAGCTCACATTGTGTGTGCTGGTGGTGACCAGGCGCGCCACGGCTGTATCTTTTGCCGCTTTGATGAGCTGTCGGCTACCGCCAACATTGATGTCGAGCACTCGGCTGCGCACGCTTTCACGGCAAACCCCGAGTAAGCTGATGACCGCCGCGGTGTGGAATATCGTATTGACCCCGTCGCAGGCGGCGGCAATGTCATTGTATTGGCGAATGTCCCCAGTAAAACTGGTGAGGTTCTCGTGGTTGATCGGGCTGGGGGCAAGGTCGAAGCTGTGTACTTGTAGTCCGCTATCAAGCAGGCGACGAATGATGGCGCTGCCGAGGTAGCCTGCGCCGCCAGTGACAAGGCAAACTGGGCCGATAGCCGTCTTAAGGGTGTCTTGGGTGTCTGCTGCTTGAATGTTCATGCTAGCCTCTCTTTATTGTGCGGCTGTGTGGCCTGTTGGTGTTAATTCTGAATCTGCTGCTCTTTATGACACAGTTGTAATTTTTGTGCTACTTCGGTTTGGTCGACTATCTAGGCAGTTTAGTAGGGCTTTAGAGTATTAAGAGTCATGCTACAAAGCAGAGAATACGGGCGCTGCAGCGGGTAGAGCTTGATTTTATGTTTGTTTGGCACGAATAGTCATTGACTGAGGAAGTGGGCGGTATATAATGCTTCCCAGCTTGAAAGTACGTCTTATATTTATGCATACCATTACGAAGTTTCGATTTTAGTGACTCGTCCTGTTCTTCATAAGTAATAGCAACACATTTCAGCCAATTTGCCTTATTTAAGGCTTTAATTACTCTTGAAAAATTAGGATATTATTATGTCTACTACTACCGGTACTGTTAAGTGGTTCAACGAATCTAAAGGCTTCGGTTTCATCGAGCAAGAGTCTGGTCCAGACGTTTTCGCACACTTCTCTGCGATCACAGGTTCAGGCTTCAAAACTTTGGCTGAAGGCCAGAAGGTTGAGTTCACTGTTACTCAGGGCCAGAAAGGTCCTCAGGCAGAGAACATCGTTGCTATCTAATTTTAGATTGCATCGGGGCTGATACTCACCGCCTTCGGGTGATTTGATGTTACAGCTTCCTTCCCCTTAGGGTGAAGTAAAAAGGGCGAGGCCGCAAGGCTCCGCCCTTTTTTGTGGGCGTTGATTACGTATTGTTTAATGGACTTTAAATTTGCTAGTCGATTAAGCAATGGGTATACGGTTTACCACTCCCTACACCTTGCTTTTAAATGTCTCGAGGCTCCTATGCTCAGTTATCGACACGCTTTTCATGCGGGCAATTATGCCGATGTACTCAAACACCTAATCTTGGTTAAAAGCTTTGAGTATATGCTGCAGAAGCCTGCGCCCATCATGTACATAGATACACACTCGGGCGCGGGTCGCTACCCGTTTGATAACAGTATGAGCCAAAAGACCCAAGAATATGCCGAGGGCGCGGGTGCTTTGAGGTCAGAGCGCTTACCGGAAAGCTTTTCTGGTTACGCTGAGCTGCTGGAGCGTTTCACTAAGGAGCGTGTGTACCCAGGCTCACCTTTGATTGCCGCACAGATGCTGCGCCGCGAAGATAAGTTGCGGATGTTTGAGTTACATCCGAGTGATTTTAATAAGCTAGAGAAGCTATTTTCCCGTGATCGCCGTGTGAGGGTCGAGCAGGGCGATGGCCACAAGGGCCTTAAGGGCTTGTTGCCCGCGCAGCAAAAGCGCGCGTTGATATTGATGGATCCGTCTTTTGAGGTGAAGCGGGAGTATCAAGAGGTTGTGGCTTCAATTGCTGAGGGTTATAAGAGAATGCCGAGTGCAACCTTCCTGTTGTGGTACCCGGTGGTACAACGCGAACAGATAGAGCGCATGATTCAGCAGTTGCGAAAATCCAAAATCAAGAACATTTGGCAGTTTGAGTTGGGTGTGGCGGCCGATAGCAATGAATATGGTATGACCGCTAGCGGTATTATTGCCATTAACCCAGCCTGGGTCTTACCTAAGCAGATGCAGGAGCTGTTACCGGCATTACAGCAGCAGTTGTCGCCAGAGAGCGGCTTTTATAAGGTTGAGAACCTGGTGCCGGAATAATAGTGCGCTGGTGTTTGATAGCTCTTCGATAATACGGGTTTGGGGAGGTGCTCACCTAATCCAACCTGTATTTAATCTGTTGAGTGACATTGACTTCGTTAGTTTTCGGCATATACTTTATTCAGCTTGAAAGTACGCCTGATATTTATGCACAAAATTTCGACGCTTTGCTTTGCCATCCGTCCTATTTTCATAAGTAATAGCATCACTTTTAGCGCAACAGCCTAAGATTAGGTTTTTATAACTCATGATTTTATAGGATATGGCAATGTCTACTACTACCGGTACCGTTAAGTGGTTCAACGAAGCAAAGGGTTTTGGTTTCATCGAGCAAGAGTCTGGTCCTGATGTTTTCGCTCACTTCTCTGCTATCTCTGGTTCAGGCTTCAAAACCCTAGCTGAAGGTCAGAAGGTTGAGTTCACTGTTACTCAGGGCCAGAAGGGTCCTCAGGCAGAGAACATCGTTGCTATCTAAGGCTTAGCCTAACTAGCAATATAAGCCATAAGGCTTAAAAAAAGGGGAGTCGCTTAGCGGCTCCCCTTTTTTGTGCCTGCCAGTATGCAGTAATCTACGCTGCAATGGCTGTGTGGTGATCGTTGTATCCTGCTACAGAAGCAATTCTGCGTCGATCGCATGAAAATGGCTGGCGGCGTTGATCAGAGAATTGGCGGTCAGTGCGGGTACGCCGTAGGCCTCGGCGGGGATCTGATAGCGTTCTTGTATGGCGCTGAGCAGTAGGTCGAAATCACCATCGCCAGATAATAATATGACCTTATCGACGTCCGCTGCGGTAGTGAGGGCGTCGATGGCGATGCCAACATCCCAGTCGCCCTTAGCGCTGCCGTCGCTGCGTTGTATGTAAGGTTTTAGTTTTACATTGAAACCTATCTGGCGCAGTGCGCTTTGAAACTTTTGTTGTTGCGGATCACCTCGGTCGATGGCGTAGGCATTGGCTATGACTATCTCACCGCTATCTTTAATCCGCTTCCATAGTTTGCGGTAGTTAAACTGGCGTCCATAGGCTTGGCGCGTGGTGTAGTAAATATTTTGCACATCGGCAAAAACGGCAATTCTCTGCACGAGGGGGCCTATTATTTGTTGTTCATGAGTTTAGTGCTCTGAGTGTTTTGGCGGTGAAGCGTGGACCTGCGCAAACATTACAGGGTCGCTGTATTGAGGTAAAGAAACGGGCTCAGCGAGGACGGGAGCACATAAAATGGGGCTGGCTTGTGCCCTAGGCGATTAATAGAGCCTCCAGTTTAGCCATCACGCTATTAATCTTGCTCTATTGTCCCGTTAATAAACTAATCGCTTCAAGGGAGGGGGCCTTGGGTGTTGCCGCTGGAGAAGGATGCAGGAATACAGTGGCGCAAAGAATAGCGGGTGATGACAGCCATAGGCGCTCTCATTTTGAGAGCCGCTAGTGGAGTGGGAATTGCCACGTATTTTGACCATTGATCGTCCACGTGATAAAACGGCGCCCTAGAACCATGGCTGCTATTGAAAAATGAGGCGATTGTCGTGACCTACGAATATAACTGTTGAGTTCGATAACGGCGGCGAAAGTACTTGGTTAACACAATGGGGGTTAAATCAAGTCGACTTGTTTGGCGCCCCACCTATACTAAATGGCTATTGCCTGAAGCATACTCAAGCTACTAACTTAGCCTAATCACTTTATTGAGCCAGAGGCAATCCCTATGAACTTACCTCTGGTGCAGGAAACGACATGACTGAAAAATACTACATAAGCGCCGATGAATTGCTGCAAGACTCTTTTCGCCTAGGTTTGGAGATTCATAAAAATGGTTTCCGTCCCGACTTTATTGTGGCGGTATGGCGCGGAGGTACGCCAGTCGGGATAGCGGTGCAGGAAATACTGCACGTATGTGGCGTCGAAACTGACCACATCTCCATTCGAACCTCTAGCTATGAAGGTATTGGGCAGCGCGGCCGAGAAGTGCGTGTGCACGGGCTGGATTACATCATCAGCAACATCAACGCCGATGATTCGCTGTTGATTGTCGACGATGTGTTCGATACGGGTCTGAGTATCAAAGCGGTGTTGGATACCTTGAAAGAGAAGTGTCGTCGCAATACGCCGGAAGACATACGCATTGCTACGCCTTGGTTTAAGCCGGAAAACAACCTGACCAGCCTGACGCCCCATTATTTCCTGCATGAGTCGGAGAAATGGTTGGTGTTTCCTCACGAAACCCACGGCCTCAGTCGTCAAGAATTAATCGATAACAAGCCGGGTATCGCCGAGCTATACGACGAGTACGGCTTGTAGGCGGCTGTCTTTACCAAACATCTACAAAGCTCGGTGTGCTTTTTATGTGTTTCTGGGCTTGGATAGCCGCAGCTGAGCGTTAAAGCCCAGAAGCGACGAATGCTAGTGCTGATTATTCAGTGGGCGCTCAAGGTATGCCCCCGTCCGGCTTCGGGGCCTGAGTTCAGGTATTGCTTAAGCCGTCTCGAGTGAGGTGAGGGCTCTGCGCTGGTCAAGTGAATTGGTTATTAATTGTACGAGCCTTCGTTGAGCTTGGCTGCTACAATGCGCCACCGCCGAATCCGGCCCAGAACCCCCGTTCAGCCCGTACACCGTCACCGGCCGTGTTCGATCGACTGTTCATGACTTAAGTAGAGACATCCGTGAGTAAGCAATCCTTTTCCGACCTGCCATTACCAACTGCCCAGATAGAAAACCTCATGCAGATGGGGTACCAGTACATGACAGAGATTCAGGCCGAATCCCTGCCATTGGCGCTGGACGGTAAAGACCTACTCGCGCAGGCGAAAACCGGCAGTGGTAAAACCGCGGCATTTGGCGTGCCGCTGTTGGATAAGCTCAACCCGCGTGACTTTGGCGCCCAGGCGCTGATCTTGTGTCCGACGCGAGAGCTGAGCACCCAGGTGGCGAACGAGATCCGTAAGCTGGCCCGCTACCAGCAAAATATCAAAGTTGTGGTTCTGTGTGGCGGCCAGTCCATCGGTCCACAGATCGGCTCGCTCGAGCACGGCGCCCACGTTATTGTCGGCACCCCTGGCCGTATTAAGGATCACCTGCGCAAAGAGACACTGGATATTTCCCGCGTCAGTACCGTGGTGCTCGATGAAGCGGATCGTATGTTGGACATGGGTTTTCTTGACGACATTGAACTGATCGTTGAAAAGACCCCGTCGCAGCGTCAAACGTTGATGTTTTCAGCGACCTACCCAAAAGACATTGAGCAGCTGAGTCAACGTTTCCAGCAGAGCCCAACGACAATCAAAGTTGAGTCGTTGCATAATGACTCCAAGATTGAACAGCAGTTCTATATCCACGAGAAAGAAGAAAAACTGGAAGCCCTCTATACATTGATTGCCTACAACGACCTACAGCAGGCGGTGGTTTTCTGTAATACCAAGCAGACCACCTTTGAGGTGGCGAGTTACCTGCGTGAAAAAGGCTTGATAGCCGAGGCACTTAACGGCGACCTAGAGCAGCGTGATCGGGATCAGATTTTGGTGCAATTCTCACACACCAGTAGCCATATTCTAGTGGCCACCGATGTTGCGGCCCGCGGTCTGGACATCGATGACCTACCCGCCGTGATTAACTATGAAGTGCCGCGTGATTCTGAGGTCTATGTACACCGTATTGGTCGTACGGGGCGTGCAGGTAAGAGTGGTTTAGCTCTGACGATATTTAATAAGCGCGAGCACTTCCTGATCAATCGCCTAGGCGACTACCTAGGTGGTGAGATTAACTTCCAGCCGATTGAAGACCTCGAGAAAGACGCCGCGGTACGTCGTTACCGTCCGTCGCTGCCGCCTATGGCCACAATTGCGATCAGCGGTGGCCGAAAAGATAAGGTTCGCCCTGGCGACCTGCTAGGCGCCCTGACCGGTGAGGCTGGTATTCCAGGCTCGGCGGTGGGTAAGATCAATGTCATGGAGTTCCAGACCTATGTGGCGATTGCTTACCAAGAAGCTGATGAGGCCTTGGAGCGACTGCGCAACGGCAAGATCAAAGGCCGTAAGTTCAAGGTACGTAAGGTCTAAGATAGGTTTACGGAACTGAGTAATAAAACCGCTTAATTGTCTGTAATTAGGGGTTTAAATTACGGCCGCTGACCCCATCTATTGAGCAGCAATTGGTTGTAATCGGCCTTTTATTTATTTAATTCATTTTAGAGAAACTCTTATGAGCAACTTTGATAGCCTAGAAAAGCAGGCGAGCTACGGTATTGGCCGCCAGATGGGCGACCAGCTGGCTAATGCACCTTTCGAAGGTTTTTGTGTTGAGTCGGTTTTGGCCGGTTTTACTGACGCCGTAAACAACAAAGAGCTACAGGTTGAAGGCGCTGATATCAACAACGCTTTCCGCGTGATTCAAGAGCGTGTTAAAGCGACTGAAGAAGCACAGGCTGCTGAGCTGGGCGCTGAAGGACAGAAGTTCTTAGAAGACAACGCCAAGCGCGCTGAAGTGACTGTATTGGAATCAGGTTTGCAGTATGAAATCCTGACTGAAGGCACAGGCGAGAAGCCAAGCGCGGCTTCTACCGTGCGTACTCACTACCACGGTACCTTGACCGACGGTACAGTATTTGACAGTTCTGTTGATCGTGGCGAGCCAGCTGAATTCCCAGTTAACGGCGTAATCGCTGGTTGGACCGAAGCTCTGCAGTTGATGGGTACAGGTTCAAAGTGGCGTTTGACCATTCCTTACAGCCTTGCCTACGGCGAGCGCGGTGCGGGTGGTGCAATTGGGCCATACGCGACCTTGGTATTTGATGTTGAGCTGCTGGAAATTCTGTAAAGAATCCTCCGCTTAAACAGCAAGACCCAAAAGCCGCCCTGTGAAAGCAGGGCGGCTTTTTTATGCCCAGGGACGGGCAGTATACTGCGGGCGCAGGGTGCGCAGGAGCAGTATATTTACAGGGATGTAATGGTCTATAACTGCTCCTGTAAAACGGACACTTACACCGTCCTTGGCAGTGGTACACCCCGCAAGGGGTATACGTGCTTTAGTGTCTCCTCTGAGCATTCATCGTGATATCCACTGTCTGACGCGTTAAACTTAGCCCTCATTGATCACCCGTCTACCTTCACTGTTGCTGATACGACTATGCATTCGCCCGAGCACTGCTTTACCCAGTTTAATGAATCTGTCCTCGGGTATAGTCTGCCAGAGCGTTTTACCTTTCCCTTTTATTACCAGCCACACCCCTTGTGTGTGTTAGCGGCGCAAGAGTTACAGGTTCATTTACAGACGCAGGCTGATTTTCAGCATGATTTCGGTGTGGGGGAAACCCAGAGCGATACGGCTACAGGCAAGATGTTCGGTGTCCTATTGGTAAAGAGCCGGAGCGGTGAGTTGGGTTATTTGTCCGCATTTTCGGGAAAGATTGCCGATCAGAACCTTTGGCCTAAGTTTGTACCGCCGGTGTTCGATATGCTTGCAGAAGGTGGTTTCTTTCGCAGCGCGCAAGATGAGATAAACGCGGTTAGTCAAGACTTGCGGCTGCTTGAGGCGAACCCTGAATTAGCGCCTTTAACTCAGGCGCTCAGTGATGTGCGGCAGGCGGCGCAACTTGCTATTGAGGCTCAACGCCAGAAAGCGATTGAGGCACGACAGCAACGTAAATTATTGCGCGAGCAAGCTCACGAGCTTGATAATACAGATGTGTTGGATTCGTTAAACAAACGTTTAGGACAAGAGAGTGTCCGCGATAAAAATGAAACCAAAACGCTTAAAAAGCACTGGAAGAAGCGAGAAGTTGAAGCTCAAGATAAACTTTCGGTCTTGAATAATGACATTGTGGCGCTGAGCGAGCAGCGCAAGGCCATGTCACTGGCGCTACAGGGTAGATTGTTTGATCAATACCAATTTCTGAACACCGCGGGTATCGAGAGAAGTCTGGGTGATATTTTTAAAAACACAGTTTATCAGGTACCTCCAGCGGGGTCGGGTGAGTGCGCGGCGCCCAAGCTCCTACAATA
>Ga0209396_1001950_pt1 | contig 22157 bp, 19 predicted proteins | sample GOMGulsemesocosm_6_FD_184638 | JGI IMG/M metagenome (GOLD analysis project Ga0209396, IMG submission 184638) | Methane-oxidizing microbial communities from mesocosms in the Gulf of Mexico - GOM8C Gulf of Mexico (SPAdes) (version 2) | ecosystem: Environmental > Aquatic > Marine > Cold seeps... | reverse complement strand
CACAACTGCCAACTAATTAATTTCGATGCTCGTATTCACCAGGCTTGCGAGAAGCTATCATTACGCAGTGAGTTTGGCCTTCCAAGCCAACACAGTTTTGAATCTGCTTTATTATACTGGCCAAAATCAAAAGCTTTCGCTCACAGCCTATTACGCTGGATCGCTAGCCAAATCACAAAACCTGTTTCTATGTACTTACTCGCTGCCAATGATGCCGGTGGTAAAAGTCTGAATAATTCAGTTAAAGATTTTGGTAGTGACATAGTGAAAGTCGATGTCGCACGTAAATGCTCATTATGGTCCTTTCAGTTAAATCCAATTAATGATTTTAGCTGGGAAAAGGAAATGTCATCCTTTAACTACGACAACTTAGAGAATGATCCGATTGATTTCACGACTTACCCTGGTGTATTTAATGCGGGCAAGTTAGACATTGGTACTAAGTTATTACTAGATAACATTTCTTTAAATAAACGCGGCCGAGTTTTAGATCTAGCCTGCGGCAGCGGTGTTATCGGCTTAACCTGCAAATCTCGTCAACCTGAGCTGTATGTGGAAATGGTTGATATTGACGGCATGGCACTTGCCTCGGCTGAACTGAATAGTAAAAACATGGGACTAGACTGCCCCGTTTTTGTCAGCGATGGCTTAGCTGATACCAAGAAATTTAATACCATTATCTGTAACCCGCCATTTCATCAAGGTAAAGAAACCGATTACAACTTTGCACAGCAGCTTATTCGCACAGCAAAACAGCACTTATTGCCCCGTGGCGAATTATGGATTGTGGCGAATCGCCAGCTTGCTTATGAACAGTGGGCAGAAAAAAGCTGCCGTACTGTTGAGACTGTAGTTCAGGGGAATGGCTTTAAAGTTTTAAAACTTAGATATTAATATTCGACTCTAACTCAAAAAATCGGCTAATTTACGCCAACCATTAGCCTTTTTTCTCTAACCAAAAGCAAAAAATCGAACATAGCCTAAGCTTTTATTAAGTCTATAAAAGCTAAGGTAATGCCATGATTTTGCTCTACTCTATTTTCGCCAGCGCGGCTATTTTTGGAGGATTATTAACCGCCATCGGGATTATCCGTGGTGGTTATGCGGATACCTCAGGGATAAGTTCATTTCAATATACCCCTGAAGACCCTTCCTAAGTGCGTACTACAAAACTACTTGAGTAGCATTAATACGTTTCCAATTGAGTAATAGTAAAATTTGAATCGCTATTATAGGTAAGGCAACCCAAATAAGTCCTTGCCAACCAAGCAACAGGAGTAAAACTCCAGAAGCTAATGAAGCAATCGCTTGAGCACTAAAAACCATCAAATCATTCAACCCCTGAACACGATGGGCCTCATTCGCTTGGTACATCTGAGGCAATAACGCAGTCCCTGATACAAATAACAAATTCCAACCTAAGCCTAATAAAACTAAAGCCGACCAGTAATGAATTAAGGCTTGATCCCAATAGGCAACTATTAAGCAAACTAGGTATATTCCCAAACCACTCCACATCATTGGAATGAAACCTAATTTACGGACTAACCAACCAGAAAATAATGATGGAATAAACATAGCCATGATATGGCTCTGAATAACCCACTTGGTTTCTTCCAAACTATAATGATTAACCTCATGCATACTAATAGGGGTCGCCGTCATAATAAAACTCATCACAGCAAAGCCAACCGATGCACTACCCATGGCTAATAGAATTCCAGGCTGCGATAACAATTCTGAAAAGTTTCGCGGCTCACCTTGCCCTGACTCAATGTTGATTTCTATATTCTGATACCCCAAAAGAATTAAAAAGAAAGCAATGATAAAACAGCCACCTAATAGATAAAAAGCTCCGATAAATGTTTTCTCGTGCAGAGACTGCCCTAACGTGACCAGTTCTGGTCCTAAATAAGCAGCAATAATGCCTGCTAATAATAAGCGTGATGCAGCCACAGGCATTAACTCCGGTTTAACGCTTTCCATCGCCGCAAAGCGAAATTGCTGAATGCACGCTAATACGATACCGATTAAGATCGCTGCAATAACGAAGCCAGAGAAGCTTTCTATCTGCAAAGAGAAGACCGCGACAAAAGCAGCAATCAAACCAATTACCATAGCCGCTAGAAAAACCATCTTACGACCCTGCTTGCTCGCTATAGCCGCAGCTGGATAAACAGCCATTGCAGTTCCTAAAACCATCGCCGCGACCGGTAACGTGGCAAAGCCACTATCAGAGGTTAATTGCTTACCAATTAATCCACCAGCAAATACCACTAAGGGTGCCGCACACATTGCAAAAGCCTGTGCCAGCATTAGGATCCAAACATTCTGTGTCATTGAGCTTACATTCCCTGGTTAAATTTACACTTGTCTCTCATCGAAATAACTCATAACCGCGCCAACTGCAGCGCCAACTACAGCACTGATACTTTCAACATGAGCAGATTATTTATTATATTCGTCTGATATTAACCTTGTGCGGCTTTCAGTCCTACTTAAAATAAGGGCTTCATCATTATAAAAATAAATCATCATGCTAGAAAACTACATTCGCTGGATCATCACGCAACGTAAATGGATCGCCGCTCTATTGGTGATTTCTATGCTAATCATTAGTTATGGTATTACCAAACTCACCTTCACTAGTGACTTCAGAACCTACTTTGGCCCTGAAAACCCTCAGCTAATTGCATTTGAAAACATGGAAAGAACCTTCTCTAAGCAAGAGAATGTTTATTTTTACATCCACGCAAAAGAAGGTGACCTATTTTCTAATCAAGGTTTAAACCTTATTGAGCAGCTCACCGACGAAGGCTGGAAGCTACCTTACTCGCAAAGAGTGACATCGCTACAGAATTATCAACATACCGATGTTGAAGACGATGATTTAATCATCGACTACCTCTATTACGATGCTCTTGAATTAAGCCAAACAGATTTACAGCGGATTAAGCAGGTTACTTTTTCTGAACCGACTTTACTGCATCGATTAATTTCTGAAGATGGTGCTTCCACAGGTGTCAGTATTCGTACAGTTTTGCCCGAAGGCACTAGCATGGAGACTTCGAAGGAAGCTGTATTAGCCGCCCGTGAATTGGCCCAAAAAATTCGTCCGAACTTCCCAGATTTTGAAATATTAGTCGGCGGGTCATTAACCTCAAATGTCACTATGGGCGAAGCTATAAAACAGGACATTGAAAATCTACTTGGCCTGTCATATTTAGTGATGATCATCACTATGGTGATATTGTTACGCACGTTCTCGGGCATGCTGTTAACACTGATGGTTATCAGCTTTTCAGTGCTATCAACCATGGGGTTATTCGGTTGGCTGGGCTTCACTATGACTCCACCCACGGGTTTTGTTCCTACCGCTATCTTAACCATTGCCGTCGCCGATACCATACATATATTGATCAGTTATTATTATGAGTTGAATCATGGCAAGTCAAAGCTTGAAGCTATACAAGAAGCTCTACGGATTAATTTCTCTCCGGTATTCATTACCAGTATTACCACTGTTATCGGTGTACTTTGCTTGAATACCAGCGATTCCCCTCCTTACCGAGATATGGGAAATATGATTGCCGCAGGAGTATTTTTTGCTTGGATTTATAGCATTTCTTTCTTACCCGCTATGTTGGCATTAATGCCCATACCCAAAGGCAAGGTTGAGAATAATAAACCTTCTCTTATGTTGAACTTCGCCAATATCGTTATTCGTTTCTACAAACCGCTCTTCATTCTTATGGCCATCGTTATTATTGCCATTGCTAGTCAGCTCAATAAAAATACAATCAGTGAACGTTGGCATGAGTTTTTTGATACCAGCTTTGAAGTGCGTAATACAATAGAAGCCACCAATGAAACTCTGGGGGGCCTGCATAGAATATTCTTTGTTTTGGATAGTCAGCAAGAAGGCGGAATTAACAATCCTAAGTATTTACAACAAACCGATAATTTCGCTCAATGGCTATTAACTCAGGATAAAGTATCCAGTGTTGATAGCATCACAGACATTATTAAACGGCTAAATAAAAACCTGCACAATAATGATGAATCTTGGTTTAAAGTTCCAGAAAATCGAGAACTCGCCGCTCAGTACTTATTATTATATGAATTATCTTTACCTCTAGGGTTAGGTTTAGACGATACGATTAATAATGCTCGGTCGGCTAGCCGCTTAACGGTATCGTTCGATAAAGCCGATTCCATATATATTTTAGAGCTAGAGAAGAAAGCACTAGTTTGGCTAAAAGAAAATGCCCCGGATATTTATATCAATGAAGGCACCGGATTAGATACTGTCTTTGCTAACCTGACCTTCCGAAATATTGGCAGTATGATGAACGGCACATCAATCGCCCTAGTCTTAATTTCATTCCTACTTATCTTTGCTTTGCGCTCATTTAAAATAGGTTTAATCAGCCTGATTCCAAACATTATTCCAGCCATCTTAGCTTATGGTATTTGGGGGATGATCAATGGACAAATTGATACCGCCGTCTCGGTCGTCGTCTGTTTAAGCTTAGGTATAGTGGTTGACGATACCGTTCATTTCTTGAGTAAGTATTTACGCGCGCGTCGTGAACAAGGTTTAGATACTGAAGGCGCGATACGCTATGCCTTCAATACCGTAGGCAATGCGCTATTAGTGACCTCGGTGGTATTAATTGGCGGCTTCATGGTCATGCAGTTCTCACATTTCCATCCTAGCAATAACATGGGGATGCTGTTAGCTATCACGATCTTAATGGCCCTATTAGTCGACTTTTTATTCTTACCCCCCCTGCTACTGTTTTTGGATCGTAAGCAGCAGATTAAGCGTTCTACGGCCGAGCCTTCACCTGAGTCACGATCTGAACCTCAACTCAAGCCACAACTCAAGCCTCAACAGAAGCCACTATCCGAGCTTCCGCTGTAAATGACTAAGCTGCAGTGCATTTCATCACTGCAGCTTTTACAAACTAGCAAGGTAAAAACTGCGAGAATCTGCTAAAATCTGTTAATAACCTTCTTTGAGCATCCTTTCGTGACCAATAACGACATCCTGCGCCGCATCCGCTACAGCTTTGACTTTAGCGATTCCAAAATGATTTCACTCTTTGCTTTAGCCGGTGAAACCGTAACCCGTGAACAAATCAGCTGCTGGTTGAAAAAAGATGATCATGATGATTATAAAGGTCTGAAAGACTTCTTATTAGCAACCTTTCTGAATGGCTTAATCAATGATAAACGCGGTGTAAAAGAAGGTGAGCCAGCTCCCATCGAAAAAGAGCTAACTAATAACATCATTTTGCGTAAGCTTAAGATCGCGCTGAACTACATTGATGATGACGTCGTTGCTGTAATGGCGCTAGCCGACTTCAACATCAGCAAGCCTGAACTAACGGCTTTCTTCCGCCGTCCTGGCCACAAGCACTACCGTATTTGCAAAGATCAGATATTACGTAATTTCTTGCAAGGCCTGCAGCTTAAATACCGTGCTGACAAGCCGGAAGCAACGGACAAAGACGCTTAATAAATAGCGCTTTATTCCATCTGACTACTGTGCGCCCCGAACAAGGTGCACAGCATAGTTTTGACTTTCTCGGTTGGCATTATTCCAACTCACACTGCCATCTTCATATTCCGCATACCAAGATTTTATGTGCAACCCGCCTGAATATATTTCGGTCGCCGTCGAACTCCAGACCTTTAAATCCACCATATCAGGCATATTGTTAAAAACGGCTAGATTGATTGCCGGCTTAACACAACCATATTCAATAATTGATACAAGCTCTTTAGCATTGGGTAAGCGCCAATCAGAATAACCTGCAAAGCCGCCATTAGCATTCACTTCGACTACAGCCTCCAAAGCCTGCTGCCAGTTTAATAGCGATAGGTCACCACCAGTACAATCCCCGTCTTTACCTTCTAAACACTGCTTCCACATCAAGCGTGTCTCGATATGAGTCACCGTGCCATCATTGTGCTTAATAAACTCCTTTGTACTGGAGTTAAATAATGAAGGTTTATCAGAACAGACCTGAGCAATAGCACTCACCGACATACAAGCGGTTGCTAAAATAACCAATGCCTTTGAAAATAAATTATTCATTGTCGCTACTCCCGTCACGAATTAAGCGTACATGCCAAGCAAGATCTTTTGGCTCACTAACGTGCACCCCTGTTGACTGAACTAGAGTCCAAGCTCTTCCAGGTAAACGCGCATCATTGGTGCGGGTCCAGTAATTACGACCTTGTGAGCGCTTAAAGAAGTCTATATCAATCGCCAGTTCTTTTCCTAGCGCCGTATTATCTGGAGTGCCTAAATCAACAAGGCTATTGATTTCACTGATGCTGGGTAGGCGCCAGTCATTAGCACCACAGTAGTTGGCATCATTCATTCGCTTTATGAATGCTTGGGTATTGCACCAAGTCGATTCATCTTCTTTATCAAATCCCTGGCAAGGAACTTCTGTACCATAGTTACTCGGCGCTATCTTAGTACCTGGAATACCGGCATTATATTCCTCATTCTCATCGTACCAAAAATACATACTATCTTGATCATTGATAGCAGAAGAGGCATCCCCTGATAGTTTCCTTTCCCAAGTTAAGCCAGTGACATTATCTGTTACACAATAAAAAAAACTGCTCCCACCCTGATCAACCAATGGAATCCCAGCCACATCTAGCTTAGTAAAATCAAACCCCGAATCCCCTGCACCTTTTTTGGCGAGGTCAGCCAGCAGTAAACCATTACGCGCGATAGCATCACGACCATAACCACAGTCTTGAATATTGCCCAAGTCATTTGCCGAGCAGTCGGTGTAATTATCTGAATCAAATGCCCCACTGCGATCTTGGCCGGTATCGTTTAATAGCGACAATTCACACGCATCACCCAAATCACCTTTTAGACCAGTGTCATCGTCTATTCCATTCTCATCAGGCTGATAAAACCCACCATTGCCATCGGATACTGAATTGGCAACATAAGGACAGTTATCATCAACATCGTTAAAACCATCACCATCGTTATCAGCATCTTCGGTATGGCCCAAGCCATCACCATCGATATCTAGATATTGTGCAGCATTTTCCGGAAAGTCATCTTCCTCGTTAAAAACACCATCACCATCTAAATCACTATCGCAAGCATCCCCGATGCCATCCGCATCAAGATCAGCCTGATCGAGGTTTGCAATGGCAACACAGTTATCAATACGATCCGCGACAGTATCAAGATCACTATCTCGGTTATCATTTTTTAGCTCATCTCCACCGCAAGAAGCCAGCAGAATACAAGTCATGAATAGCGATGACTTCCACAGAGAAGGTTTTAGATGTTTTGACAAAGTTCGGCCTTTTATTACATTTATTGTGAGCGCGATAACTATCTATATAAAACGAGGAGCGCTAATTGACTACTAACTTTTCATTAATATTACAAATTAACTCAACAAGAAGCTAAGACTACATGACTTTCTATTAGTTCGTTAATGAGCGCTTCGTGATAATGAGCCAAAAAAATAGCCACGAGCTTTCGCCCGTGGCTATTGTATGCAGCTAAATAGGCTGTACGAGGCTAGATGTTAATCAACAAAAGACACAGTTAAGCCATCGTCTGCTGCAATACGGAAGCTCTGCGAAGATAAGCTTTCTTGGTCTTTACGCGCAGCAATCACGAAGCGATATTCACCATTTTCGACCGGGTTATACCAACGCACTGTATATTCCGCCATACCTTGATCTTCTTCGTCCTCTAAACGAATTTCAATATCGTAACCATCATCATTAATGAACTCTAAGCCATTCATCATCAGCTGCCACTCGCCATTCACCAAGGTCTCCACCTTAACTAATGGGTTGTGCAGTTCAATTTCACTAGCACCCACGTCTAACCATGCTAATTCGATATAGTCTTCTTCATTAGCTTCTTCTGCAGTGTGTGAATGCGGTTGCTCTAAGATAGTACGCTTACCTGTGCTGCTAATTACTTCAGGGAAGAACTTATTTACTTTCAGGTCATATTCCCATTTAGGTAATAGTTCAACAACTTCATCTTGCTGATTGAAATCTTTCGCTAGCTTACCCAGCTGAGCACTCAGGTATGGCGTTGAATACTGGCCATAAAGAGTACTACCACCTTCATAGTTTTGCAGAGCATATTCTTCAGGGGTTGTGGTATAGCCAAAGTAACCATTCGCATTACCGGCAATCCATGCATGCTTAATATCATTTTTAGCTTGGCTAAATTCATCACTGACACTCTTTGCGATACGGCGTCCTGCTTCCGTAGTCACTTCAAAGGGTAAGGGCATAACAACGGTATCGTTGATTTTAATTAACTGAAATAACACCGTATTTGGAAAGCTATCTTTAGGCTCAAACAGTGGCTGTAAATATTTAAACCCTAGATGAGTTTTATTACCTTGGCAGCCATCGGTAAATACCCAGCTACGTGACATAATATTCCCCCCCTTAAGCAAGGGTACTGCTGCTAAGAAAGGTGTGCGGCGCTCATAAGCACCCGCGGCAACAGGGGCACCAATGGCGGGGTCTTCACATATTTCAATATCATCAATTTTATTGCTGTTACGAATATTCAATTCACGAGCGGCAGTTTTAACTGAAACTTGATCACTCAGCTGCTCACCCAAGGATTCGAATAAGCTAATCGCTTCTTTGCCGATACCTTGACCTAATTTCTTCGCTTCTTTCCAATTCACTTCAAAATGACCAAACGTATTATCACCATCATCAGGTAACGCTGGCGCCATATCACCTTGAGTACCGGTTGTTAAGCCATGAACGACTTTCCAAGGGGTATCATATTTACGTTGAATCGCCCATTCCAAATCTTTTTGTGCGTAAGCAAATAGGTCAGCGTTATACACTTCAACAGGAACCGTAAGGGCGGTTGCGTGAATAGAGAAACTTGAGAATGCCGCTAAAGGCTTGTAAATACCTTGGTCGTCTTTAACATCAATACGAATCATATACATCGCAGGGTTAACCGCTTTGAACTTAGCGTCTGGATCATCCAAACTATAGCCAGAAACATTGTCATTTAAAACATACGAATCCAATGAACGGTTGCGATTATAGCCATAAATATCTTTACGTCCGGTAGCAACTTTTGCCGGGCGACGATCGTTATAGGCTGTAAGAATACCGTCGGCAATACGCTGACTAACAAATGCTAAGAATTCTTGCTCTAAACCTTGTCCATTCGACATGTGCTTATTATAAAAATCATTTTCAAAGTGATTGGCAAATCCAGAATGACTATGAGATGCAGTGATTACAATATCACTCGCTTTCAAACCTGTCTTTTCTGCCACTGCGGCAACCACTTGATGCTGAACCAGTAACGATCCCGCTGACAAATCTGTTTGAATTAAAGCTGTTGAATTCCCTTTACCGTCATTTAGATAAACGACACGGGCTTTGATACGAGTACGAAATCCTTTACCTGAATTGGCCATAATAGAATAGCCAGCCATCGGCATTCCCGGCGGAGGGGTAATATCAACCGAAATAGCACCTGCTGTCGCGATGCCTGTTTTGGCAACATCAGTAGGAATGGGCTGATTAACAGTAATTTGTTTGACAGTGGCGCACGCACTTAATGTAGTTGCGAGCACTAGCAGCATAAATTTACGCATTGAAAGTGTCCTAGTTTTTGTTGTTATAATTAGAATCGTGATCTGAACGTTAGTACCATTGTAATGATTTAACGAATTTTATCGAGTTTTTTTAAGACAATATTCCTACCCGTTTTCGGCTTCTTTTGGCATGATTTGCTGCCCAAGCATTAGCTCGGGAAAAAGCTCTATCAAGAGTATCGAACCTTGAATAATTCCTTCTTTCTTTGCCTTACTTAAACGCTTAACCCTGTACTCCAGCTTGAGCGCAGAAGAATGACTGCCAACCTGGGTATAAAATTGCAGCAATAAAGGACCTTTTCCTTTCAATGATTTTGCTGCTTTCATACCTCCTGCTTGATGCTCAGAAAAGCGCCGCTCAACATCTGTCGTAATTCCGGTATATAGGCTATTTTTAGCCGTTCTGATCAAATACAAGAACCAAGTTGTCTCAATATTGCTCATACGTTATTTAACCGTCGGTTAAAATCCAATGTAATTCTCACACCTTTTCGTTAATAATTATAAAATCTGAGCAAACAAGTGTACACTAAGATTATATTTCTCTTAGGACGCCACTATGTCGAGTATTTCCATGCCTACGCGCTCTCGCTTCCGCGACCCCTTCAGTGGTTTCAGCCATTTAACAGGGGCAATCATTGGTTCTATTGCTTCCGGTATTTTAATCATAAAAGCCAGCGTCTATGGTGATATTTGGCAAGTTGCCTCATTCGCCGTTTTTGGCCTTTGCATGATATTGATGTTTGGCAGCAGTGCAATATACCACCTTGCCCAGGGGAGTGAAGAAAAGATCTTAAAGCTTAAACGCATCGATCATATGGCCATCTTTGGCATGATAGCGGGCACTTACACTCCTATGTGCTTAGTACCTCTACGTGAAAGCTTTGGCTGGACGTTATTGATGGTTGTCTGGAGCTTGGCTATTGCAGGCATCTTACTGAAGATCTTCTGGATTGGCGCTCCGCGCTGGCTATCTACCATTATTTACCTCGCTATGGGCTGGGCCTGTGTTTTTGGCCTTTCAACGATGAAAGCCGTGATGCCAGAAGTCTCCTTTGATTGGTTGGTTTATGGAGGTATCGCTTATACCTTAGGCGCGGTGATTTATGCGACTAAGTGGCCTGACCCTTGGCCTGAAGCATTTGGCTTTCATGAGATTTGGCATATTTTTGTGATGGCTGGGGCTTTTAGTCACTTTATTGCTGTTTATTATTTGTTGTGATGGCTGTATAAGGTTTTAGAGGGGTTGGGTGGTTAGTGGGTATTAATTGATTCGTTTGAATTGGTTTGAATTGGTTTGAATTGGTTTGAATTGGTTTGAATTGGTTTGAATTGGTTTGAATTGAAAGCAATCTAGTTTCCTTCCTTGGAGTGCCTTCCTGCTTACACATCCATGTGTAAGCGCTCACTGGGCTGCGAAGCTGCGCTTCGGTCACGTGAGCCCGACCATCCTTGGTCGGTCGTAAAAAACTTCGTTTAGGTCTGAGAAAAGCCTCCCTGTCGTCTGCATGCCTGGCCAGCCGCTCCAAGCATTCACGGCGCTTCGCTCCTTGGCCGGTCGTAAAAAACTTCGTTTAGGTCTGAGGAAAGCCTCCCTGTCATCTGCATGCCTGGCCATCCTTGGCCAGCCGTAAAAACCTAGCCAAGCTGCGCTTGTCTCGAGGCGGTTTTTACTCTTCAGTATTTTTCCAGCGTTTATAGCGGCTATTCACTCCATTTGAAATGCGTTGCATGTAGTCTTCGAGAAAATCGATTCCGACTAATACGATGACTATTACAATCGATAGCTTAATCGCCGTTTCTAGTTTACCAATCGCAATACACACACCCACAGATGCCATACACCAGATCGTCGCGGCTGAGGTTACCCCAAATACGACGCCTCTACGCGTTAACATTACCCCTGCGCCTAAGAAGCCAATCCCCGTAATTACTTGTCCAATGATGCGTGAAGGGTCGGTCATTTCACTGCGAATAGAAAGAGCGCACACAATAAAGGCATACGTGCCTAGAGTGATTAGGGTCGCAGTTCGAATACCCACAGGTTTTCCACGCATTTGCCGCTCAGCCCCAACAATGGTGCCGCATAAAAGAGATGTCGCAATTCCTTGCCAAGTGAAAGGGTCAAAATTCAATAAACTCGCTAACCACGTTATATCATCTGCCATTAGTACCTCCTTATTGCTCTCTCTTAAGCATCGGTCACAATTTCGGATTTTTCAACTTATAGGACGTTTAATAGCCGCTTCTGATATAATGCGATTTTTCTGCTATTCAGCCACTTTATTAAGTTCATTACTAACCTGTCTTAAATTTAAAGTAGGCCTAGCCCGCACCAATTCAGTGGAGTTTCACCTTGAGTCAGTCAGCCAAATTTTCCTCTCTTGCATTACCGCAAGCCATGATCGATAACCTAGAACAAATGGGTTATAGCGACATGACACCGATTCAAGCCGAAGCTCTGCCATTCGTTATTGAAGGCCGTGATGTATTAGCCAAAGCCCAAACGGGTAGTGGTAAAACCGCCGCTTTTGGTATCGGTCTATTAAACAACTTGAACCAACGTAATTTCGGCTGCCAAGCATTGGTTTTATGCCCGACTCGCGAACTGGCGACTCAGGTAGCGGATGAGATTCGTAAGATTGCTCGTTATCAGCAGAATATCAAGATTCTAACCCTTTGCGGTGGCCAGTCTATTGGTCCACAGATCGGTTCTTTAGAGCATGGGGCTCATATTGTTGTTGGTACTCCTGGCCGTATTTCAGACCATATTGGCAAAGGCACACTTAACCTAGATGCCGTCAATACCGTCGTATTGGATGAAGCTGACCGTATGCTCGACATGGGCTTTGTCGATGAGATCACCAACATCCTTAGCTATACTCCGCATAACCGCCAGATGTTGCTGTTCTCAGCGACTTACCCAGAAAGTATTCAGGCGCTGAGTAAAGAATTTCAGTACCAGCCAGAAACAATCACCATCAAAGACGAACAATCAAAAAGCACCATTATTCAACGCTTTTATGATGTACCTAAGATGAAAGATAAAGACGAAGCGTTGTTAACCTTGCTGGGTAGTAAAGCTTCTGAATCTACAGTGATCTTCTGTAATACCAAGATCGCCTGTTACGACGTTTTAGAATTTTTACGTGAGCGTGGCTATCATGCCTCCGCCTTAGTGGGCGAAATGGAGCAACGTGAACGTGACCAAGTATTGGTTCGCTTCTCGAATAAAAGTGCTGCCATATTGATTGCTACCGACGTGGCGTCTCGTGGTTTGGATATCGATGATCTCGATCTCGTGATCAACTACGACGTAACCCGCGATCCTGAAGTTCACGTTCACCGTATTGGCCGTACCGGCCGTGCCGGTAAAGAAGGTTTGGCACTGTCATTGATGGCCGCTTCTGAAGTGAAAAAAATGTTCGCTATTAATGAATACATGAAGACAAAGTATGAAACCAGCGATATTAGTAAGCTAAAAAGCCCTTACGAGCCGAAGAAACCCAATATGGTGACCTTGTGCATTGATGGTGGTAAAAAGAGCAAGCTACGCCCTGGGGATATCTTAGGTGCATTGACTGCGGATGGTGGCATTCCTGGAACAGACGTTGGTAAGATCAACATGTTCCCGAATCAAGCTTATGTCGCGATTGCTCGTCCTAGCGCACGCCTAGCATTGAAACTGATTCAAGAGAAAAACATGAAAGGCCGTCGCTTCCGCGTACGTCGTTTATAGTCCTTTAGATAATCACTTATGAATATAGAGCAGCTGGCTGCTCTCTATGACTGATCATTCAAAACAGACGATTAAAATCAACGACTAGAATTTAACGAGAAGACAATGGCAAAAACATTACAAGAACAGCTGCTTTCTATGGGGCTAACCGATAAAAAGAAAGCCAAGCAGGCTGAGAAGCAAAAAAAGAAAAACATTAAAGAAGCGCGTAAAGGTGAAGAAGTTATCGACCAAGCGAAAGTGCTGGCCGACAAAGCTAAACAAGAAAAAATCACCCGTGACAAGGCACTCAACGAAGAAAAGAAAGCGGCCGCCGAAGCAAAAGCCGTCAAAGCCCAGATTAAGCAATTGATCCAAATGAATACTATTAAAGTTAAAGGTGATGTTGCCTATAATTTTACTGCGGGAAAAAAGATCAAAAAGATCTATGTTAATGAAGACATCCAAGATCGCTTAAGCCGCGGCAAGCTGGCGATTTCTGGCCTTGACCAAAATTTTGCCATCATTCCATTAGGCGTAGCCGATAAAATTCGCCAACGCGATCAAGAATGCTATATCTACATTGCCGAGAATCAAGACTTAGAAGTAGAAGAAGATGATCCTTATGCGGCTTATCAGATTCCTGATGACCTTATGTGGTAATCACAGATACACGGCATACAAACCTGAGAAACTCATTTCTCAGGTTCCTCCCTCCCCGCTCTAAGATACAACCTGTCGTTCTAACGCCCATTAATCAGATTTAAACAGCTGAACTAGACTAATAAAATACGCTAATGGCTACCCAAGCAAGGAACCACCTTGTGCAATATTCGAGTAAACAGACACTAATAAGTGCGATTAACCAACTTATTAATGAAAAATATTCCTCATTAAACCATGAAGATTGCCTTCACGACCGAGAGTTCCAAAATCACCTTATTAGCGCCATTAATAGCGCAAACGATGAAGATGCTTTATTACAGTCGAAGCACGTCACCATTCTACTGTCCGACTTACGTGGCTTTACCGCTATGGCAGAAAAATATTCTGCACTGGAAGTCATCGACCTACTCAATCAATATTTCCTAAAAATGAGCGAGGTAATTCAACGTCATAATGGCACCATCGATAAATTCATGGGCGATGCCATCATGGTATTATTCGGCGCCCCAGATACCAGCGAAGATGATTTAGAAAGAGGGCTGGCATGCGCTATCGAGATGCAAATCGCCATGGCAGAGTTTAATAGTGAGACCCATTTAAAAGACTACCCTCCACTTTTCATGGGCATCGGTATTAATACCGGAGAAGTCGTCGCGGGTCAGCTTGGCTCCTATATTCATAGCGAATATACAGTCATCGGTGATGAAGTGAACCTTGCTTCTCGTGTTGAAGCCCATAGCTTACGCGGGCAAATATTAATCAGTGAAAACTGCTATCAGCAAGCCCGTGACTATATAGAGATTGGCAGTAAAAATACGGTTACGGTAAAAGGAAAAACCGACGTTGTTAATCTCTATGAACTCGTCGCCACCAATAAGCCAAACCGCTTAGTTCCCCCTCGAAATGAAGTACGCAAAAGCCCGAGAATATTAATGGATGCACCCTTAGAGTTTCAGTGCTTAGAAGGCAAGCAAGTATTAGCGAAAGAATACACTGGGCGCATTATAGACCTTAGCTATGGCGGTATATTTGCGGTATCTCCTGTGCGCTTAGATATTCAACAGGAAATTAAAATTGTGCTTTCACTTTCCCTTATGACTCATCAAAGCAGTGCTGTTTACGCACGAGTCATTCGAGTGAATAAATTTGACGATCAATGGGAAGTGAATCTTGAATTCACCGCTATACATCATGAAGCGCAAGCGGCGATAAAAGACTTTGTCGATCAACAGATCGAACGAATCTAAACAAAAGAACTAAGAACGATACAAAACCTGTATCAAGTGAAAACCAAACTGTGTTTTCACTGGCCCATGAACTTTAATCAACTCCCCTTTAAAAACCACCTTATCAAACTGACGTACCATTTGACCTGGCTTTACTTCGCCTAAATCTCCACCCGCCTTTTGGCCGGATGGGCATTGTGAAAACTGCTTGGCGAGCTTGGCAAAATCAGCCCCTTTCATGATGCGATCACGTAAGCGATTCGCTTCCAAAGAGGTTTTAACAAGAATATGACGTACACCGGCAACGGGCATGCGGGCTCCTAGAACAAAGAATTTGGCACATTTTACCAGCTCTTAATGAAAAAACCTTCCCACCTTATTAAAGATATCTTGATAAACTCCTCTTATACCTGACCATTCAGACAAATAAACACAAAAAGTGCCCTCACTTTTTATTCATTTTGTGTGAGAATAAGTAAAAATCCCCGTCTCTATAAAAATTGGTATAAAAACATGTCAGTTCATGAAATAAAACACCCTCTCGTCCAGCATAAAATCAGCCTTATGCGTGCCAAAGAAATGAGCACCCGTAGCTTTCGCCAGCTATCTGCTGAAGTAGGATGCTTGCTAACTTATGAAGCAACCAAAGATTTAGAGCTAGAGAACTTCCAAATGGAAGGCTGGGATGGTGAATTAACCGGCCAGCGCCTAGTTGGCAAAAAAGCTACCGTTGTACCTATCCTGCGTGCGGGTATCGGCATGCTGGACGGTGTTTTAGAGCTAATGCCTAGTGCCAAAATTAGCGTCGTCGGCCTATATCGTGACGAAGAAACGCTAGAACCAGTAACCTACTTCGAAAAGCTAGCCAGTGACATGGATAAGCGTATGGCTTTAATCATCGACCCAATGCTAGCAACCGGTGGCTCCATGAACGCCACCATCGAGCTAATTAAACAAGCGGGCTGTACCGATATCCGCGCCCTCGTTTTAGTAGCAGCTCCTGAAGGGATTGCAAAAGTGCAAGCTGCTCACCCTGATGTGGATATCTACACAGCTTCAATTGATGACCATTTAAACGAAAACGGCTACATCATTCCAGGTTTAGGTGATGCCGGCGATAAAATTTTCGGCACCAAATAGCGCTCATTAAATACTCTCATTTACATCAACCCAAATTAAGGATGTTTTATGTCGGACTCTTCGATTGCTAAAAGTGCCAACACTGAAAACAGCTTCACCCAACCCGCTTGGCGTAATGCTTTAGCGGGCTTACAAATGCTATTCGTTGCCTTTGGCGCATTGGTATTAATGCCATTAATCACTGGCCTAGATCCAAGCGTCGCGTTATTCACTGCTGGGATAGGAACGATCCTGTTCCAATTCATCACTAAACAACAAGTGCCAATTTTTTTAGCCTCGTCTTTTGTCTTCATCGCGCCTATCGCTTATTCAGTCCAAACTTGGGGTGTGGCAGCCGCCATGGGCTCATTATTTGTAACAGGTCTGGTTTACGTTGCGATTGCGACTTTAGTTGCTATTCGCGGGCCAGGATTTTTGCACCGTTTAATGCCACCTGTTGTGACTGGCCCAATCATCATGGTAATTGGTCTAGGTTTAGCCCCAATTGCAGTAAACATGGCAATGGGAAAAACCGGTGACGGTGCAGCAGAACTGTTCCCTTATATGGATTCTTTGATCGTATCTATGTCAGCGTTATTAACCACATTACTCGTCGCGACTCTAGGTAAGGGCATCTTCCGCCTATTACCGATTATGACCGGTGTCTTAGTCGGCTATATCATGGCTTCGATTATGGGTATGGTTAGCACTGATGCCGTAGCCTCTGCCGAATGGTTTGCAATCCCTAACTTCATCACTCCTGAATTTCAACTAGCCGCTATCCTATTTATGCTACCAGTCGCCATTGCCCCAGCCATCGAGCACGTCGGCGACATCTTAGCCATCGGTAGCGTTACCGGTAAAGACTACACCAAAGAGCCTGGACTACATCGCACCCTATTAGGGGATGGCTTAGCAACGTCACTGTCTTCTTTATTTGGTGGTCCACCCAATACCACCTATTCAGAAGTAACCGGAGCGGTGATGCTTACCAAGATGTTTAATCCTCGCATAATGCTTTGGGCCGCTGTATTTGCGATCTTCCTCGCATTCGTGGCTAAATTTGGTATCGCGTTACAGACAATTCCTGCACCCGTTATGGGCGGAATTTTAATTTTACTGTTTGGTTCTATCGCAGGTGTGGGTATGAATATACTAGTAAAAGCGCAAGTCGATTTAGCAGACCAGCGCAACCTTGTGATTGTATCGACTACGCTGGTTTTCGGTATTGGCGGCATGGCAATTGGTAATGCAGACTTTAGTCTTACCGGTATTAGCTTATGTGGTTTAGTGGCAATTGCCTTAAACTTATTATTACCAAAAACCAAGATTGAAGAAGAAAGCCTTACACAAGAACAGTCTATCGCTAGCGATATAGCTGAGCATAATCGTTCTTAACCCATTGTTTTCAAAACCGTAAACGTCAATAACCGTTAATTTTAATATTAACGGTTATTGATCATCCAACGCTATAATCTAGGCGCTGTATAAAATAATGGACAAAATAATTTAAAGATGATGGTTGAACGACAATCAAAGTCTATAATAAATTTACAACCATTGAAGCAAGCAACAGAGCATAAATACCATGTTCTTCAGGGATAACAACTTGCTTAGTTGAATTCGTAATAATAACTACGGTTCTAAGCTATGAATAAAGTAATTCCTCATTATATTACCTTGATCAAATTCATTGCGTTATTCATTTTTGTTTTTTTTAGCAACCCTATATTTCTAGAAAGAATCACCGACATCGGTGTGCAACTCGGCCTCCTTGTCTATCTAACTATTTGGCTGCTTTCTTTGTGCGCTATTATAGCCCTAGCATTTTCTCCATTTAATTACCTCAAGTTATGCATCGTCTTACTAATAGCCATAAGCTCAGCTAGCTCTCTTAGTTATTATCAAATAACTCGTCAATATATGGAGCTTTTTGAGTTAGAGGTATTACTAAATGCAACTGAGAACTTTCAAGATTCACTAACAACCTTTCCCAGTATTCTTCTAGCTATTTTATTATCAATTTTAGGTGTAATTGGTTTTCTCCTACCCAACATTAAAACTAAACTTTCGCTTCGTTATAAAGAATATTTAATACCTATATCAATCACTCTCGCATTGATGGTTGCCATACTTATATTCAGGGAAGGCGAAGGGACTAAAGGTATGCCCAGTCAGTTCACTCCAATTGCCTACAGCCTAATCCTGTTGACTGAAAAAACAGTTCAGGGAGGACAAATAATCAATACAGTCTCCATTTCACCGAAAATATCCGATACCGGAGATATCATCTTTATTATGGATGAAAGTATGACAGGAGACTTTTATGACATAAATTCGAACAATGGAATTTCGACGGGTATCAATAAATACAACCCCATTAATTTTGGCATTGCCTCATCTTTTGCCAACTGTAGCATTACAACCAATGTTTCTATGCGCTATGGTATTTCGCGTCAAGATTATTTAGCCGACCTAAATAATAAGCCTTCTATTTGGCAATTTGCTAAGCGTGCGGGCTATCATACCATTTACCTCGATACACAAAATGGCCAAGGCAATCTCACAAACAACATGACTGATACTGAAAGCATATTCATTGATGATTTCATTCATATATCAGATAAAAATACTGAACTCTACCGAAAAGACATTGCAGCTGCGCACATTCTTAGTAAGCATCTAAATAACAACATTAAGGATTTTATCTATTTAAACAAAACAGGCGCTCATTTCCCCTATGAAGGTAAATACCCTAAAGATAAAAATGTTTTTCAACCAACCATGGCAAGCACAGCATTCAACCGCAGCTACGGAAATCTAGACGAGGTTGAATATCCGATACACGGAGATGCCCTCACACGATTAAAATTCATTAACTCCTATAAAAACACACTACTTTGGAATGTTTCCTCATTTTTCTCTGAGTTGTTTAAAGTACATATTGAGCAGCCTTACACTCTAATATATACCTCGGATCATGGTCAGGCATTTCATACTGGCCTGAAAAAAGGCTATGGCACTCACTGTTCAATAAAAGATGCGGCACCAGAAGAAGGACGAGTGCCCCTTGTGCTATTTTCAAATATTTCTCACATACATAAAAAACTGCAGCAAGCGGCCAAATTAAATTTCAATAAAGTCAGCCAGTTTAACTTGCCCGCGACCTTATACAATTTAATGGGTTATAACAAACAAGACTTGGAGGATCGTTATCAAAAGAGTATTTATTCGCCACTTGATAGCAGCAATCAGATTTTTTTATCAAAATATTTTGTAAGATTCGGCGCCAAACCAATATGGAACAGTATTCACAAAGCACCCACACAATTAACTAAAACTGAATCCAATAATAATTCAACCTCTAAACCTTGGCTAACAAACAATAAAAAGGCCGCAAACTAGAATAGAGAGCAGCCTTTATCTATCACAAAAACTATTGCCTTTACCGGCCTAGTCTAAGCACTTTCTTTCAATTCTTTCTCAAGATTCATACTCGCAGCGCGGCGCTTTTCTGCACTTACCCAACGGCTACGCTGCTCTTCAGTATTCAATGCTAACGGTGGCACTTTGGTAGGTTTTCCATCGTCATCCACGGCAATCATGGTAAAGAAACAGGTATTGGTATGGCGAACTGATTTTCCTTTCAAATCTTCAGCGATTACTTTAATACCAATTTCCATCGAAGTACGGCCGGTATAGTTAACCGTCGCCAATAACGTCACCATTTCACCAATAAAAATCGGCTCACGGAAAACCACCTTATCTACAGATAAGGTGACACAATAAAATCCGCTGTAACGCATTCCACAAGTTAGTGCGGATTTATCCAACAGTTTAAGTAATTCACCACCGTGCATTTTGCCAGAGAAGTTGGCCATTCCGGGGGACACGAGCTCGGTCATTTCTGTAGTAACAATTTGTGGCATAACCGTCTCTTCATCATTCTTTAGGGAGTTAACCTGCTTAAAGCACATAGCAGGCCAATTGCACTGTTCTGGCTCATCTAAACTATCATCTAGCGCTTTAATAGAGCCATAAATCAAGCAAAGTTGACATTCTTAAGCGGGCTGCATGATAACAGGTCTTATAAGTCTGGGCTATCGTATAGAATTTGCACTAGAGCTGTGCAAGATTAGTCAGTTTAGGCACCATTAAAGCGCTCGAATTATGCTAACGAGACTCATTTTGGTGCCATTCCTCGTCGAATTTAAACCTTAAACCAAGCAAAGGATCACTTTTTACCGTTGGCAGGTTTACCCCCTGAGCGTAAGTTAATCACCTTACCTATACTCGAGAACCAAAAATCAGCGCCCATAGAGGCCGCAAATGCACTAATAAACCAACCAAATATCATCAATAACCAGTCGAACCATTGAAAAGACTGACTAATAAAACCAAAGCCATGCCAGCCGATAGGAAGCTCTAGAGTTTCTAATTCATTGGTCGTTCTCTGTAATACTTGATAGCGTTGCTTTAATAGCTCAACTTCAGCACCAGTCTCCGTGCTCATTGAAACGTTACTTTCACTGAACAGACCTTGCGTAGGAATCAGCTTCGGCAACAGTTTCACCATCTCGTTGCGTAATTCATTATCATGAGGAATATCACGGGCAATTCGAATTGAATCGATATTCATCAGCGCGGCTAAAATAAAGGCCACCAGCAATAGCGTTTTTTGAATCTGTCGCTTGTACCAACCACTGACTCGAACCATGTTGCCAGTGAACCAGTTTTCAATCTTGTCTTTAAATACCGACTCGTCATTATTAGAATCTAACCACATTGCGATTAAAGACTGACGCAGGCCACCCTGCGGAAGTTCTTGTAGACACTCTATTAGTGTTTTTTCTTGATGGCTATAAAGTTGCAGACTATCAATTAACGCTATACGGAAATTTTCGGCAGGTATGTAAGACGCCTTACGGTATTTATCCGATAGCTTACTTAACATAGAGTGTTGCAATAAGTTATCCGATAACCGCTGATCTTCAACCAGATAGCGTATACCGCGTTCTAGCTGTTTGCCACGCAACGATAATAGGCCAGCAATAAACTCCACCAGCGTGCTGCATAATAAACTGAAAACCAAATACACCGCGGCTAAACCTAGTGCGACTTCGACTATGATGTGATCAAACATGTAACGTCCTTGTTTACTCTTTACGCGCTTGGCGAATTTTATCGTAAGCCGTTTGAATGTCCTGGGTTTTCTCTTTCGCCAGTTTCATCATTTCTGCTGGCAAACCTTTAGCAACCAACTTATCCGGATGATGCTGGCTCATTAATTTGCGATATTCTTTTTTCAAATCAACGTCACTGATATCGGCTTTCACCCCCAATACCGCATAAGCCGTTGCCAACTCAGAACTACGACTTTGCTTACCACGACTACGCCCGCCTTGAGCACTAGACCAGCCACCCGCCAACGCAGCTTTTACTCTTGAATGCAGCCATTCGAATTGAAACGCTGAAATGCCCAAATCACGACATAAACGATCAAGAATTCGACGCTCTTCCAACGTTAACTTGCCATCACTATAAGCAACACTTAACTGAATTTCTAAAAACATTTGCGATAATGAAGCTTGGTGATTTAACGCTTCTTTTAAACGACCTAAATCTGGGCTGAGATCAAAGTTCTCATCTTTACCCTCGGTAAAGAATTGAATGGCCTGCTGGCGCATTTCACCACTCAAACCCATTTGACTCATAATATGCTTAGCCGCTTCAATCTCTTCATTCGACACACGGCCATCAGCTTTA
>Ga0209396_1001946_pt1 | contig 22188 bp, 19 predicted proteins | sample GOMGulsemesocosm_6_FD_184638 | JGI IMG/M metagenome (GOLD analysis project Ga0209396, IMG submission 184638) | Methane-oxidizing microbial communities from mesocosms in the Gulf of Mexico - GOM8C Gulf of Mexico (SPAdes) (version 2) | ecosystem: Environmental > Aquatic > Marine > Cold seeps... | reverse complement strand
AGGGTAGCGGTCAATCATGGTGACCTTTACGCCGAGGGTTTGAAATATGGAGGCATATTCACTGGCAATAACACCACCACCTAAAACCGTCAGGCTACTTGGGAGATACAACATTGACAGAATTGAGTCGCTGTCAAATATATGCTCATGATCTACCGGAATGTTGTCAGGTGCTCTCGGCAGCGACCCGGTAGCGATAATGATTTTCTTGGCTTTTAAAATTTCCGCCTCACCTCTGACTTTTTCAATGCTCAGGTGTTCGTTGTCTACAAAACTGGCTCGGCCATGAACGCGCTCTATGCCATTGCGTTCGATCTGTCGCTGCATATAGGCATCATGTGCCGCTAGAACATCATCTAGGCGATCAATTAAGGTAGCCATTTCTATATCTTCTGCGAGTACAAAATTGGACAACTCAGCGTTTTGGCGCATGTGCTTCACACGCAAAGCATTTTCGCGAAGTGTTTTAGATGGGATAGTGCCGCGGTGCACGCAGGCGCCTCCGAGCACTCTGTCACGTTCAACCAAGGCGACGGTTTTTTTGGCTTTAGCAGCCTGTACTGCCGCTTTTTGGCCCGATGGTCCACTGCCAATGACGATAAGGTCGAATTCTCTTGGCGTGTTGGCTTCAGTGCCGTTTCCGTTATATGTAGTCACGCTGACATAGCCTCCCTGGTGCTAGCAATTGCTTCTTTCATATCAAGCAGTCGTGATACTTCATCCTGGTACAAATTCAAGTCAGCGAGCACTGGGAGCATTATTAAGGTATCTAGATCGAGCTCTTCGGGCTTTAGCATGTGCCGAGCAAACTGAGCGCCGCCATTGATCATGCAGGTTTGGTCTCTCGCTATAGGGGCGCTCTCATAATCATCAAAAAAGCGAATGGCTTCGCAAACGATTTTCGGCATGTCCCACTTTTCGGCGACAGACGCGCCCACCGCTTGTTGGTAGCTGTTTTCCAATGCTAAAGCGTCTTCGTGGCTAAGCGCTAGGCCCTTGTCTCGGGAGATCTCGATGATGGCTTGTAGCACAACAGGGCGGCCAATTGAGTGCAGTAAACCACAGAGAAATGTAGCCTCTACATTGCGTCGGCAGACGCGGGCAATTTCTTTACTCCACAGTGCGGTTGTGAGGGCGTGTTGCCAAGTGTGGCTGACATGTTCTTCAAAGCCTGGAGCATCAAACATTTTAGTGCTAATGGACGCCGCTAGGGCTATGTCACTGATCAGGTTCATCCCCAGGCGGGTGATAGCCTGCTGCAGAGACACCATAGAGCCGTTGGGGCTGTAGGCGGCAGAGTTGGCGATGCGCATGACATGACCCGCTAAGGATTGATCTCCCTGAATGAGCTGCGCTAACTGGCTTGCGTCGGAATCGGGGTCTTGAGAAAGCCCCACTACTCTTCCCGCAACCTCAGGTAACATCGGCACTGATAGTTCGCCGTTTTTCAGTAAGTTTTCTAAATGAGGAACAATGGCAGTTGCATTGGCGCTGAGCGATGAATTGCTAGAGCTCATATTGTTATCCTTTTTCATTGATTTGCGATGGAGCGATTGGCAGGCATGTATTCCGTTATCTCCTCATTTTTGCTACCGAGTTTGCCTAAGCCCAGCTTAGTTCAAAATACGCTATTGTTTAAGCATAACGTGTAAACGTTCATTTGACGCCATACTTTGCAAAAGTGTTATTCTGCGCCACGAATTAAAATGATGGTGTATTGTCATAGAAATTGAGGTACAACAACAAAAGCCGAAGCAAGCGTGCAGCCGGCGCCCTAAGTATTTTCACAGATGTTCAGGCGCGCTACTATTCGGTTTTGGCTGTGCCGAGGTAAACACAGGAGTGTAAGGTGGATCTGGCAACCGACAATAAAGACCTAGTATGGGACCTAGACTCCCTGAACCAACGTCAATTAGCGATCGACTTTGTGATGGGTTTCGAAAATAGAATCTGCATTTATTCAGGCTCTGTTGAACAGCTGTACACCAACTACAACATATTTTTCCCCAAAGAAGAAAGTCGAAAACTGGTTATCCTACCTAACCCTTATGCGCATCATGATACCTACCAGGGAATACCTGAGGGGGCGGTAACCGCAACAGGTCTTCATATCATTCCCAGTGGAGATCCAGAGAATCCGGCCTTACAGCTGGCCATACCGTTTAAGAATGGAAAAACCCCTTACAGGCGAGTGCCCTTGCAGCTTGGTTTGAATGTGATTAATCAGCGTCGACCAGATAATATACCGCTGTTACCAGTGCTAATGAAGGGCGATTTGCGAGAGTTGGATTCTAAGACGCCCTGCTTGCATTTGCACTGTATCCACTTGGGGCGGCTTGAGCGAATGTCTATGTTGGACTCAAATAGTATTCGAAAGGTAATTTCTGATCGACTATCAGTGATGAATTGACGCCGCGAAGGCCTTTCGCGGCAATGGGTCTTACCTATTTGGGCAATCTAAATACAATGGGGAGAGTAAAGCTGAATTCATCGCCGCTTATCCCTGTTGGAATTGCTGGAAATGGTCCAGCTTTTTTGACCGCTTTGGTGGCTTCACGATTGAGTAAGCCATATTTCGATTCCTCAATGGTCTGCTGCGATTTGATTTTTCCTGTGCGATCGATTGTCACGCTGACCCTCACGCTGCCTTCCTGGCCTCTCTGTACAGACCTCGTGGGGTAGCTCAAATATTGATATGCCCAGCGCAGCAGGCTGGAATGATACATTTGGCGAGCAATTAGCGACTCTGCTGTTAGCTCAGGTTCTTCACCTTCCTCTTCGTCGTAGTCCTCATCGTCCTGAATTGTGTCAGCTGGGGTGGTGGTAGCGATCACCGCAGGTTCTGAGGCTGCAGGCTCTGAACTAGGCGCCTCTGCTTCGCTTGTGCTAGTTTCAGCCACTGCCGCAATTGCCTGAGTTGGCTCTGTTGCGGGTATGGATTGAGGTGCGCTAACGATCGGAGCTGCTACAGTGGGCGCAATAATCGGTGCAGAAATTGCGGTGTTTGCGATAGCCTCTGGTGCTGATATCGCTTGAGGTTTGGGCTTGGGTTTGGTCCATTCCGAAATTGCTGCGATTCGCTCAGAACTGGGAGTGATACTTTCATACTTAGCTAAGAGTGACTCATCAACTTCACCGTTCTGTAATAGCTGGCTACGGAAGTCAGAGGAGAGAGGCACACTGCCGATCCAGGTGCGCAATAACACATTGAAAAAGCCTTCAGTATGCAAAGTGCCAAGCTCAACTCCATTCACTGAGACGGCGGTACCTTCCCCAGGTTGGCTGTCAATGAGAATAATATCGCCTTTAGTGAGTTTGCGCTTGAATAGTCCGGCAAAGGTAACGGTGTCTTTGGCGTATTTAGTCAGTTGGCTACTGGGGGTGTTGATTGCCATGCCTTCAATCCACATGCGTCTCAAGCTGCGGTGTGACAAGCGCTTGGCGGTGACATGCAGCGCCATACGTTTCTGGCCGGTATCCTTCATTATGCTGGCAGCGTCATTGCTGAGACTTTCCACATATAAACCGGCAATAAAACGTTCCTGCCCCAGCTCCAAATGTGGGGCCAAACCGTTGAGTAATGGTTCGGCTTTTGCTATTACACCCGCAAGCAATAGTGTTATTGTTGCAAGAGTTTGCAGGTAAGGCCCTGAAAACGTTAGATATTTCCTCATAACCTACTCGCTTTTATTATAGTCTTTATCTACGCCGCACCCCATTCACGGCAAGCTCCATTCTATAACCAATGCTAATAAAAAAACCATCTAAACATTGGTTTCAGTGCTTATAACGCAACTTTATACAGATTCCGGCGGTGGCTTTAATGTTTGAGGCTTTTTGCCGGCCCGATTTCCGTTTATGTGACTTAGTTTAACGTTTCAAGCACAGACCATTTGTTACCATGTCGACCTGAATTTAACGACGGGTCAGTTTATGGATTTTAAACCGCTAAGCTTGTTGTCCCCCGATGATTATGCGCCGCTGTTACAGGGTATTCCTTTTTATAAAACCGTGCGAGACCAAGATCCCCAGCAATACACCACGTTGCTGCAGAATTCCCAGTTAGGGTTTTTTGGTCCTGGGGATACGCTTTTGGCCGAGGGAGATTATGATTTTTGGTTGTACTTTCTTTTGCGTGGCCAGCTGGATGTATTTCCTGGTTGTTCAGATCGCCAAGAGGCTATTAATCAGGTTACCCCTGGTGAGGTTTTTGGAGATCTATCGATGTTAACGGGGAGGCGACGCAGCGCTACAATAAAGGCTGATTTGAAATTTAAGCAGACCACGGTTTTGGGTTTAGACTTTCGGGTGTTTGGCGCGGTGGCCGACTTCTCCTCGCTAACGCTCGAAACCAAGTTGGTCTATTATCGCAATTCAGCCCACAACCTGCGCTGGAAGCTTGAGGTCTATCGGATGAACAACCCCAAATCTGAGCTGGCCGCTCAGCACCGAGCATTGAAATTGTTTTCGGGTAAGAGAGGTTCGTTTGAGGAGTTACTGTCACTAGAGCAGGAGGCAAAGGCTCTGGCGGTACTGCTAACCGCTTGGAACTCGCCCCAAGACTTGCGCAGTGCGGCTATTGCTGCAGTGCGTTAAAGCCCAAGGGCAGGGCTCGCGTCTTCTAGGTGGCTTCTGAGGTTGGGTATTGTTGACGCCATGCTTCAAAGCCGCCGTCCATGCTGTAAACCTCATCAAAGCCCTGCTCTGTAAAGAACTGTGCTGCTCCTTGACTCGAGTTACCGTGATAGCAGTAAACTATCAACTTCTCGTCGAGATCAGCCTCACGAATAAAGTCTTGGACGTTTTCGTTGCTGATTAAGGTGGCGCCTTCTATGTGGCTGAGATTGAATGAAGCCGCGTCGCGGATGTCAACAATCACTGCTGTTGATTGCGCAAGTAAGATCTGAGTTTCATCGATATTTATGTGTTTGAACGTCGTCATGATTTGAAGCCATAAGTACTATGAAAAATGGTGATGGCCTACGGTGCCATTTAAACGGATAAGCAGGTATCATTGCCCCCCTAATTTTGGCATTTTACTGCCTTTCCCCGAAAAAATCTTCCGCGTTTTTGGCCGCAAACTCTAATGGCCGATTTAAGTGGTATTAGACACTTTCGCCAGAGACCTATTTAAATTATTGAGATGTATAAAGTTATGACTGTTTTATCAAGGATGTGGGCAAAGAAAAATTACCGTTTTGCTTTGATCATGGGTGGTTTTATGCTGCTGTGGCTAAGCAGCGGTGTGCTTGTGAACAGCTCTGAAGAGTCTGCGTCACCCGCGGCCGAGCCGGCAAAGGTCGCTGCTGTTCGGGGGCGTATTATTGCGGCTCAAGATTACGCTCTGGCGGTGAAGTTGCGCGCGCGCACCGAGCCAAATAGAGCGGTGGATGTCAAAGCCGAGATCATGGGGCGAGTCATTGGCCTGCCAGTCGAGAAGGGCGATATAGTAGCCCACGGCGATGTGATTTGTGAGTTGTCTAGCGAAGACCGCGCCGAGCGAGTTGAGCAGTTTAATGCCGTGCTTGGGAAAGCGCGTCTTGACTACGACGGTGCGCTGCGTTTGAAATCGGGTGGCTATCAATCTCGAACAGCCATTGCCGATGCGTTGTCTCGACTGGAAACAGCGAAGGCTGACGCAAAAAAAGCGAAACTCGATTTGGCCAACCTCAAAATAAGGGCACCTTTTGCCGGAGTTGTTGATGCAAGGCCTGTTGAAATCGGTGATTTCATGCAGCGAGCTGATGTGTGCGCTCGAGTGCTGGATATGGCGCCATTATTGGTGACGGGTCGTATTGCTGAATCGTCTATAACGCGAGTAAAGAATCATTCAGCAGTGAAGGTTGTACTAGTCGATGGGCAAACCGTTGAAGGGAAAATTAGATTCATCGAACGGAATGCCGATGAAATTACTCGTACCTTTCGTCTGGAAGCTTTGGTTGAGAACACTGACTTAGCGCTTCGTAGTGGTTTAACGGCGCAGATGATTATTCCTGTAGGTGCTACTAAAGCGCATTTAGTGAGTGCCTCGCTATTGGCGCTGGACGACCAAGGTCAAGTGGGAGTGAAAGTCCTAGACGACAAGAATGTAGTGAGCTTTCACTTAGTACAAATTATTGGCGATGAAAATGACGGTGTGTGGGTACAAGGTTTGCCCGAGCATACAACATTAATTACAGTCGGCCAGCAATACGTCACCAATGGTGAGACGGTAGCCCTTACATTGGACAGCGCTAAGACCCCTCTTAGTGCGGCACAGCTATGAGTGTATTATCGACAGCCGTTAGTCACTATAGAAGTACATTCTGCATTGCCCTATTGATTATCTTAATAGGGCTGTTTTCACGCTCCTCGATGACCATTGAAGCAAGCCCTGATATTGCGATACCAATGGTAACTGTTTCTGTTTTTCTTGATGGCGTCTCGCCTGAAGATGGCGCGCGTCTATTAGTGCGCCCTTTGGAGAAAGAGCTGCGCACAATCGAAGGCGTGAAAGAACTCAATGCTACTGCTCGTGAATCCATAGCCTATGTTTTGGTTGAATTTGAAGCGGAAATTGAGATGTCGCAGGCCTTGACCGACGTGCGTGAAGCGGTTGATCGCGCAAAGGCCGAATTACCTCGCGAGACTGAAGAGCCGGTTGTAAAAGAAGTATCGGCTAATGATTTCCCAACGATTGTAATCGCGCTATCAGGCGATAACGTTCAAGAGCGAGATTTGTTTCGTTCGGCACAAATGCTGAAACGTAAAATAGAAGCTGTGCCTGACGTCTTGTCCGCTGATATGAGTGGCCACAGAGAAGAGGTGGTGGAAGCCATTATCGACCCTGCGCGTTTGGAACACTATCGCATCAGCAGTGATCAGCTCATCAACGCCGTGGTTGGTAACAACTTATTGGTGCCTGCGGGTCAATTAGACGGAAGTCGAGGAAAATTTGCGGTTAAGGTGCCGGGCTTAATTGAAAGCGCAGAAGATGTATTTGGTTTGCCACTGAAAACCACGGCAAATGGTTTAGTCACTCTAGGTGATGTGGCGGAAGTGCGTCGCACATTTAAAGACGCTGAAAGTTACACAAGTGTTCGTGGCAAGCGTGCTATCACCGTTGAAGTTAAAAAACGTTCGGGATCAAATTTGATTGAGGTTGCTGAGGCCGCAAGAGAAATTGTTGAAAATAGTCGCAAAGAGCTGCCAAATGACGTTGAGGTTACCTTCCTATTAGACCAATCGCCTTATACCCGCGGATTAGTGAGCGAGATGGAAGGCAATATTGTCACGGCAATGAGCCTAGTAATGGTCATTGTTGTCGCGGCTCTAGGTTTTCGCTCAGGGCTGTTGGTTGGTTTGGGCATTCCTTTCTCCCTATTGTTCGCCCTTATAATCATCTTCCAAGTCGGCTTTTCGTTTAACATGATGGTGATGTTTGGCATGTTATTGGCGCTGGGAATGCTGATTGATGGTGCTATTGTCATCACCGAGTTCGCCGACCGAAAAATGGCCGAGGGGATGAGTAGTAAAGCGGCGTATCAAATATCGGTGAAACGTATGTTTTGGCCAGTAGTCGCTTCCACAGCCACTACTTTGGCCGCGTTCTTACCTCTGATGTTTTGGCCTGGAGTTGCAGGGCAGTTCATGCGTTATTTGCCGGTAACGGTGTTTGCGGTGTTAACCGGTTCACTGTTGTACGCACTCTTTTTTGCGCCAGTATTGGGTTCGTTAATGGGGCGCACACGCATGGAAAAAGACGTGCAGAGATACCTTAAAGACCTTGAGGTGAAACCTCCGGAAACACTGTCGGGTTTAACCGGGCGTTATGCGCGTGTGTTATCTACCCTACTGCGACACCCTATTATGATGTTCGCAGGCACCATCTTCACACTCTATGTTATTTTTGCATTATATGGCCGTTTTGGCGCGGGTGTTGAGTTCTTTACTGAGTCTGAAGACCCTTATGCTAACGTTACCATTCGCGCTCAAGGCAACTTTTCTGCCGCGGAGATGCACGACATTGTTGCGGAAGTTGAGGAGAGAATTTTAACTTTTAAGGAAGTGTATTCGACGTATACAACCAGTGGTAGCTCAGGCGGTGGACTGCAAAACGGGGGTGGTGGGGCCAAAGATTCAATCGGCAGTATTTTCATTGAAACCTTTCCTCCTGAAACCTTAGGCCGGTCTGTGCACAAAGTGATTGCAGACATGAATAAAGCCACCGAGGACATGCCGGGCATTTTTGTCAATGTGAAAGCTTTAGAGAATGGGCCGCCCGTAGGCAAGCCGATTCAAATTCAATTGGAATCTCACAATCTTGAAAAGTTACTGGCCAGCACGCACATTGTTCGTGATTATCTCTTGGGTGAAGTTGAAGGCTTAAGAGATGTAACTGACAGTGCTCCACTACCGGGTATAGAGTGGCAGATGATGGTTGATCGAGGGTTGGCAGCGCAATTGGGCGCAAACGTAGTTGAGGTTGGCCGGGCAGTTCAATTGGTCACCAGTGGTGTGAAGGTGGGTGAATATCGCCCGAACGATGCCGATGATGAAGTGGATATCCGTGTACGCTTTCCGCAAACTGCAAGAGGTCTAAGCGAGTTAGATCGGCTGCGTATTAATACCGTGAATGGTCCAGTGGCAATCTCGAGTTTTGTGAAACGCACAGCGAAACCCAAGGTAGACAAAGTTCAGCGTGTTGACGGTGTGCAAATTATGACCGTCAGTGCCGATGTTGAACTGGGAGTTTTGGCAGACGATAAAGTCACCGAAGTGAGCGCGTGGCTGGAGAACGCAGGCATAGACCCAGAAGTGAAGGTGATTTTTAGAGGTTCGAATGAAGAACAGTCGAAATCACAGGAATTTCTGTCGGTGGCTTTCTCCTTGGCTCTGTTCTTAATGTTCGTTTTGTTAGTGACTCAGTTCAATAGTTTCTATCAGGGCTTCTTAATCCTGTCAGCCGTTATCATGTCTACTGCTGGGGTGGTCTTAGGTTTATTAATCACTCAGGCAACCTTTAGTACCATTCTGACTGGTGTGGGCATTGTGGCACTGGCCGGTATCGTGGTGAACAACAATATTGTTCTTATCGACACCTACAACTATGTCCGTTTGCATGAAAAAGACTTGTCTCAGGCCGAAGCCGCGGTGAAAGCCGCAGCACAGCGCTTACGCCCAGTATTTTTGACCACGATCACTACTATATTGGGCTTATTGCCTATTGCGATGAACTTGAGTGTTGATATTGTTGGGCGGAGTATTGTTGAAGGCGGGTCTATTGCGTCCAATTGGAAGCCCTTAGCCAGTGCGATTGTGCATGGCCTAGCGTTTTCAACCGTGTTAACGTTGATTGTCACTCCTGTTATGTTGGTTTTACCAGGGGCGCTGCGGACGCAAATTATCAGCGGATACGAGCATATAAAACAGCGCTTGGCTAAGCGCGTATAAGAGACATTGTTGCTATTTTAATGAAATTTGAAACACTAAAACTAGATCCGGGCTGCCAAATACAGTTGCAACTAACGGGCGACGCAAGTAACAGCACCAAATATAATTGCCGGTTCTTTGGCTGTATTGCTGGCAAAAGTCTCCTAGTTAGCATGCCTAGGGCACCGCAGGGCGCTCCTCGCTTGAGGGCTGGGCAAAAGCTCGCGGTGCGTTTGATGATTGACAATGGCATTGGCGTTTTTGCAGCTACCATCGAGCACAGTGTAAGTACACCCTACCCTATGCTCTACTTATCCTACCCAAGTAATGTGGGTTTTAAGGAAGTGCGAGGCGCCACACGAGTCAATGTGGATCACTCTGTGAGTGTGACCAATATCAGCGAGCTGGATGAACCTTCTTCTGAGGGTATCGTGGCAGACATTAGCACCACGGGTGCTCGTTTAGAACTAGCTTCAGCGATTGGTCGGGTGGGAGATCAATTAGAAATTCTCTCTGACGTCAACATTGGTCGCTTAATGAGAACACTGCGTATAAATGCGGTCATTCGATCGCGTATTGAGCGCAGCACCAAAGAAATTGATCACAACCTGCCCGCGGTATACGGCATTGAGTTTATTGAGGGGGATGAAGATGCTCTATTGGTGCTCTATGGCTATGTTTACGGGGAAATGGCGACCAGTCAAATGGCCAGCTCGCAAGAGGCATAGTGCATTGATGGCTTGGCAAAAAAACCTCATTACCTGTCTCTTGTTTTTTCATTTGAATGCCAATGCCGTGGTTGAAAGTGGTTTGTGGTTGCCATCCAGTTATCAGAATCATTATCTCACACTTATTCGCGCCGCTAAGCTGGTTGAAGACAATGCGGATGGCTGCGTATCGGTCATACGTGGGGAATTAAATTCTAGGGTTAGTAGTAAAGCACACCCCATATTTCGCTTAACCTGTCGCAATGAAAATAAGCGCAGCTTCGCCGTTGTGATCGATGGCCTTGCGATGGAAGTAATTGACCCTAGTTACCCTGGTGGAACTGTGTCGTTTCCAGAATTGAAGCGTTTGCGAGCACTTGAAGAGCAGCGGCTTGTGGAAGAAGCAAAGCTTGAAGCCGAGCGCCAGGAGTTACTTCGCCAGGAAAAGCTGTGGCTTGCCTGTTCTGACAAGTTGGCCGAGCGAACCAAAAGCATGAAAGAGCGCCGCAACTTGACTGAGGGCGCACCACCGGTCGACTTAAGTCGTGAAGACTATATAAAGTATACGATAGATTTTGATGCTAAGGGCGGGAAGGGAAGGATACTTCGTTACCGAGCGGTATGCGAATTTGATCCGAGTGAAAAACTGCGTCTACAAATTCGCCCAAGAAAAACCGCGATAGAAGATCAAAGCGGCTAGATGGCTTGGTCTTTTTTGATAGCCGAAATCTCTTCCTCACTGTAGCCCAATAAGGTGCTCAGTAGAACTTCAGTATCCTGCCCCAAAAGTGGTGCCATTCGTTTGTCGTTTATTTCCGTACGGCTGTAATTTATTGGGTTTCCTACCAGCTCGAGCGTATCGCTTAGTGGGTGCTCAACGGGTACGCGCATGCCCCGAGAAAGCAGCTGTGGATCGGAAAAGACCTGATCAATGGTATTGATGGGTCCGCTGGGCACACCTTCTGTTTCCAAAGCTTCCAGCCAATACTCACTGCTGTGTTCCGCAATTGCGGCGGCCACCGCATCACACACTAATTCGCGGTTTTCTACACGAGCGCGGTTAGTAGCGAAGCGTTCATCATCTAACCAGTGATCACAATTTGCTAACTTGGCAAAGCGAGCAAATTGTTTGTCGTTCCCCACGGCCAAAATAATGTGGCTATCCAGCGTTGCAAACGCCTGATAAGGCACTATGTTGGGATGGGCATTCCCTAGGCGACGAGGTTGTGTACCTCCAACGAGATAATTGGTGGCTTGATTGGCGAGGACGGCTGCCTGCACGTCGAATAAAGCCAAATCAATATGTTGGCCTAGGCCCGAACTATGACGCTCCAGCAGGGCCCCCTGAATGGCGATAGTGGCGTATAAACCCGTAAAAATATCGGTTACGGCGACGCCGACTTTTTGTGGGCCACCACCGGGGAGTTCATCTTTTTCTCCCGTGATACTCATGAGTCCGCCCATCCCTTGAATCATAAAATCGTAGCCGGCACGATGACGATAGGGTCCGGTTTGACCAAAGCCGGTGATGGAGCAATAGATGAGTGATGGGTGTGCGTCTTTAATACTGGCATAGTCCAGCCCATACTTTTTCAAACCATCGACTTTATAGTTTTCAATCACTATGTCTGATTGGGCAATAAGTTTGTGAATAATTTCCTGACCTTTAATACTTGTGATATCCACAGTGATCGATTTCTTACCGCGATTTGCCGCCATAAAATAGGCGGTTTCCTCTGTGTTTTCTCCTTCCCGGTTTTGCAGGTACGGAGGCCCCCAGTGGCGGGTGTCGTCTCCACCGACTGGGCGTTCTACCTTAATTACTTCCGCTCCCAGGTCGGCGAGAGACTGCCCAGCCCAAGGCCCCGCAAGAATTCGGCTTAAATCCAAAACACGAATACCCGCGAGTGGCGCTTGAGTTTTTGAGCTCATGGTGTGAGTTCCTGTGTAATATTAATAAAAGGCTTGAAGCCCTGTTTGCGCACGGCCGAGAATTAAAGCGTGAACGTCTTGAGTGCCCTCATAGGTATTGACGACTTCGAGGTTTACCATATGACGCATCACCGGATATTCATCAGAAATGCCATTACCTCCATGCATGTCACGTGATTCTCGAGCTACTTCCAGCGCTTTTACGCAGGAGTTTCGTTTCAGAAGAGAAATTAACTCTGGGGGCAGCTGGTGCTGATCTTTGAGCTGGCTCGCCCTTAAACAGCCCTGCAAAGCGAGAGATATATCGGTTTGCATTACAGCTAGTTTCTTTTGGATTAGTTGATTGGCGGCCAATGGGCGGTTAAATTGTTTGCGCTCCATCGTGTATTCGCGAGCTGAGTGCCAACAATCTTCTGCCGCACCTAGTGCGCCCCAAGATATACCAAGCCTGGCACTGTTTAAGCAACCAAAGGGGCCTTTTAATCCGGCGACGTTCGGAAGCATATTCGCTTCAGGGACAAATACTTCATCCATTACAATTTCGCCGGTAATTGAAGTTCTCAGTGCCAACTTACCTTCAATCTTTGGCGCGCTGAGGCCTTTCATGCCCTTTTCGAGAATAAAGCCTTTGATTACCCCGTCGTCGTTTTTGGCCCAGACTACAAATACATCCGCGACGGGAGAATTAGTAATCCACATTTTTGCGCCACTTAAGCTATAGCCGCCGTCTACACTCTTGGCTCTAGTAATCATGCTGCCAGGATCTGAGCCGTGGTCTGGTTCTGTTAAACCAAAACAGCCAATCCACTCACCCGCGGCTAGCTTAGGTAAAAACTTTTCTTTTTGAGCTTCGCTGCCATAGGCATAAATTGGATACATCACAAGGCTGGACTGCACACTCATCATTGAGCGGTAACCTGAGTCTACTCTTTCAATTTCACGAGCAATTAAGCCGTAGCTTACGTAACTCACTCCTGGGCAGCCATAACCTTCTAGGGGAGAACCCAGTAAGCCTAATTCACCCATTTCACGAAAAATGTTTAAGTCGGTGTCTTCGTTGCGAAAAGAGTCACGTACTCTGGGGAGGAGCTTTTCTTGAGCGTATTGGCGCGCAGTATCTCTTACCATGCGCTCTTCTTCGGTCAACTGTTGGTCCATCATAAAAGGATCCTGCCAATTGAAATTCTTGGACCAGTGTTGATTGTTGCTCATGAATATACTCCTTGGAGGTTGGCCAAACTTGGCGTAGTGGGACTATAACAATAGTTTGTTGATATATAAAATATATAATTTATATGTTATCCATATATAATAAGTATGAGCCTTGGCGCCGGGGTGGCAAAATTTAACGTAGATCGATTATATCGGGACAAATATGGATAAGCGGCAATTGCAGGTCTTTCACAGTGTAGTAAAGGAAGGAAGTTTTACCAAGGCAGCGAATGCGCTCAATATCGCCCAGTCTGCCGTGAGTGTGGCCATTCGAAAGCTTGAACAAGAGTTGGGCTCGATTTTGTTGAACCGCTCTGACCGAAAGGTAACGCTTACGGCTGAAGGCGCAAGATTATTTGTGCATGCTGAAAAAATTATTAGACAATTTCAGCAAGCAGTCCAAGAAATTACCGAGCTGAGCAATCTGCAAGGTGGGCAAGTGCGCTTGGGTACGCCTGCAATGCTGGGTTCTTATTATCTACCTGAAAAAATAGCGGCGTTTCGAAAATTGCACCCCAATATTAATGTCCAAATCAGTGGTGAAGGCACGCGGCGTTCACAACAGTTGATATTGAGTGGTGAGATTGATATGGGAGTGATCACCATGGACAATATACCGGAGGCTCTTGAGGTGCACGGCCTAGAGAAAGAAGAGGTTGTTGCCTGCGTAAGCCCTCGCCATCGCTTTGCTGAGATGGGCGCTCTGGATTTTTCCTCGTTTGTAAAAGAACCTTTGGTTGTGTATCGGGAGGGTTATTATCTCCGCGAGCTAATTGCTCGTTTAAGTGAGGCGCAGGGTATAGAGCCAAAGATTGCTGTCGAGACGGATTTACTTCGTTTAATGGTTTGTCTGGTGCAAGAAGATTTGGGGCTTGGATTTTGTGTGCGTCGCTTAGCTGAGACGGAGCCTGAGATTGTGGGTATTCCGTTCAAACAGCCGATCTATCTCGAGATGGGTATCGCTTGGAAACGTAATCAATATCTGTCGAAGGCGAATAGGTGTTTTGTTGATTTTTTATTGCAGTAGGATTCGAGGAGGGAGAAGACCTAGCGCTCGAAGAGCGCTAGGAATAAGCCAATGACTACTTAGAGGCTTTTTTTGCTGCTTTCTTCTTGGCGGCAGGTTTTTTTGCTGCTGCTTTCTTCTTGGCTGCAGGCTTTTTAACCGCAGCTTTCTTCTTGGCAGCAGGTTTTTTGGCTGCAGGCTTCTTAGCAGCCGCTTTTTTGGCAGCAGGTTTTTTGGCTGCGGCTTTCTTAGCTGGCTTCTTGGCCTTGGCCTTGGCTTTAGCTGCGGCTTTCTTAGCTGAGGCCTTTTCTTTGGCTGCCTTAGCTTTAGCGGCTGCTTTTACTTTGGCTGAGGCTTTTTTAGCGGCCAATTTTTCTTTGTTGGCTTTGGCTTTAGCTGTCGCTTTAGCTTTGGCGGCCGATTTTTTGGCTTTAGCACTGGCTTTCGCTTTAGCAGCTTTGGCAGCTACCTTAGCTGTCGCAGCGGCTTTTTTAGCGCTTACTTTAGCTTTGGCGGCGGCTTTTTTAGCAGCACCTTTAGCTTTAGCGGCGGCTTTCTTCTCTGCAGCTTTTTGAGCTTTGGCTGCAGCAGCGTCTTGCTTAGCTAGGGCTTTTGCCTGAGCAGCGCTTTTTTTGCTGGAAGCTTTGATAGTCGCTAAAGCGGCTTTCGCATCAGAAGCTGCAGATTTTGCAGAATTAGCATCAGCTTTAGCCGCTTTAGCCGCGGTTTGAGCTGCAGCAATTTGCTTGGCGCTGGCAGGGGTTTTTTTCTTCTTACGAGCTGCAGCAACTTTAGTTTGTGCTGATTTTGCTTTAGCAGCCGCTTTCTTCGCTTCAGCAGCGAGTTTAGTCGCAGACTTTGCTGCGTCAGACTCTTCTTTAGCTAGAGCTTTAGCCAGTTGGGTTTGCAGTTTTGCGATTTCCTGTTCGAGTTGAGCAACAGGGTTTTGCGCTTTAGTTTTTTTTGCAGCCATGTTTTAGCTTCCTTAATTTTTTTAAAAAAATTGCCAGCAATTTGCTTAGAATTCAAAGGCGTGTATAAGTTAAGGCTTTGCCGTGAAATATCAAGGCTTTTAAAGCCAAATTCACCGAAAAAGCCTTAAAAAGACAACAAACTTTGAAAATTTGTGAGTCTGATCGCTTTGCGCTTGGTTTTTGTTGGCAAGCGTCAAAAAAGTACTCAAGAATTAGTGGGAGTCGAATTAGTAAATTATGAGCCCGATACGGATTAGATCAGGGCTCCATTGGGAATAAATCGATTTGTGGAATGGCTTTTTATCCACTGTAATTGTTCTTTTGTTAGGGGGGATTTGCGCTGACGCAAAATTTTGGCTAGCCACACAACGGGAGATTCTGCTCCTGCCTCCCAGCCGGGCAGTAACATTTCCGAACGAGTGAAAAATCGTATCAATTGATACAGTTCATCGTTGTCTAGCAAGCGAGTTAAGCTTTGCCAGTCGGACATTGTCAGCTTCATAGCCTTGCATTCTTTTTCTATCTGCTCTTTTGACATCCGCGTTTGCAAGTTCTCGAGCTCGTTCTGTCGGCTAAGCTCAATAAATAATTCTAGTGTGTGCGCGCTTGGTTGGTAGTTCTCGCTCGCGTCACTACTTTCTGGGGTCCATGATCCAACACTCATTTGCATATCGCTCTTAAAAATCCTTGGGGTCTAGATTATAACGATTCGCAGGAAAGGATTCTTATTTTTGTTTTTACAATACCTGTATATATAGACAGCTTTGGTGCATCATAGGATTCTAATGCTATTGAGTGAATGTGAAATACGCTCCTTATGAACAGAAAAATCATTCACTGCGACGCTGATTGTTTTTTTGCAGCAATTGAAATGCGTGACGATCCCTCCTTAAAAGGGCGACCTATGGCTGTCGGCGGACATTCTGACCGGCGAGGGGTTATTTCTACCTGCAACTACGAGGCTCGGGAATTTGGCATTCATTCCGCGATGGCTTCGGCGACCGCAATGCGCTTGTGCCCTGACTTAATTATTGTCCCTGGCAATATGGAGGCCTATCGCGAAGCATCGCAATCGATGCGAGAAATTTTCTTTGATTACACCGATTTGGTTGAGCCTTTATCGCTGGATGAGGCGTTTCTAGATGTCAGTGAAAGTACGCGTTGCCGAAGCAGTGCGACTTTAATGGCCGAAGAGATCAGGCAACGAATATTTGAGGCAATAAATATTACTGTATCTGCAGGGGTTGCCCCCAATAAATTTCTCGCGAAGGTAGCCAGTGATTGGAATAAACCTAATGGTTTGTGTGTTGTTCCGCCCAGCGAGGTTGAAAGTTTTGTGCGCCCATTACCGGTAAAAATGATATATGGCGTCGGTAAAGTAACCGCTGAGAAATTGAAACGCATGGGCGTAGAGACTTGCGCTGATCTGCGCCGTTTTGATCAGTATGAATTAAACGAGCGTTTTGGTTCGTTTGGGCAGCGTTTGCACAATTTGTGTCGGGGTATTGATGAGCGTCCCGTCTCCCCATCGCGACGTCGCAAATCTCTTAGTGTTGAACATACCTATAATGAAGACCTGCAAAGTGTCGATCTCTGCTTGGCGAAGCTCCCGGATTTATTTGTGGAGTTAAAAAGCCGCTTGCAGCGTTTGGACGACGGCTACCAAATAACCAAAGCTTTTGTAAAAGTTAAATTCAATGATTTCACCAGCACCACTTTAGAGCGAGCGGGAACTGGCGCTCGATTGAGCGATTATAGGGCACTTTTGGCTGATGCGGCTCAGCGTCAATCGTTGCCCGTGCGGCTTTTAGGTATTGGAGTGAGACTGCTAGACTTAGGTGGAGAGGAGCGAGCTCGTCAACTTGACTTGTTCACAGAGGAAAGGGAATAAGTGTAACGCTCGAGACCGCTTATTGATCAATTGTGCAGCGTCTCAATGTGTTTTTGGGTCATACGGTAACACTGGCGGCGAGCTGCGGGATAAGGCATGGGAAATTGGCCTTTAAGCAATTAAAACTGTTAATATGCGCCCTTAATTTTGTAGAACGTTTGCTGGCATTGGTCAGTTTGTAATCAAGTTGTTGAGGGAGAAGATTCTGTGAGCCGTAAAAAAGGCCGTGGTGCTGAAGAAGATAGTTCTGAGATCGATTTGACGCCGATGCTCGATGTTGTCTTTATTATGTTGATCTTTTTTATTGTAACGGCCTCGTTCGTTAAAGAAATCGGCATTAACGTCAATATCCCTGAAGCTCAGGATTCACCGCCACCCGAAGATGCACCGGAAAACATCCTGGTGACAGTAACGGGTAGCAATGAAATTTGGATGGAGCAGCGTCGAGTGGATATTCGTGCGGTACGCGCGAACATCGCACGTTTACACGCTGAATTTCCAAAAGCATCGGTTATTATTCGTGCCGATGGCAAGTCTGAAGCGGCAACCTATGTTGCTATTGCAGATGCCGCTCGCGAAGCCAATATATACGATGTAACACTGGCACCCGTTATCGAAAAATAACGTCAAGTTCCAGTAAAAAGGCCGATATCACTATCGGCCTTTTTTGTGCCTGTCATAAAGCCCAAACCAAAAAAAGCCTCGAATACGAGGCTAAATGGGGTGTGAAGAAGTGATAGATTGGCTAGCAGAGCGGGGCTAGGTCATCAGCTGCAATAATGGCAAGAAGCGAGATAGATACGGGCAGAATAATTGCTAGGGTCATCATAGTGTTGTCCTTTACCTTTGTCTGAGTTGGTTTCTAAGCGTTGTGCCCAGTATAAGGAAAAGCATCCAAAGTAGTTTCAAGGAGAGTTAAGAAATGTATCGAAGGGTCTTGCTTGGTTAAGTGGCTTAGAAAAACCCTAATTTTGCTGGTTTTCGAGCAGTGCGACTAGCTCACTTCGACTGTTAATGCCTAGCTTGCGGTAAATACGGTATAGATGATTGGATATTGTGGAAGGCGACAGTGCGAGGTTTCGGGCAATAGTTTTAAAGGTTAGTCCCTTACAAATACCACTAACCACTTCTTTTTCACGCTGAGTAAGTTTATCTAAGGCTTGTTCTGGGCGAATGCCAACATAGTACAGTTCCCCAATGCATTCCGATTCAATGTGCAGGCTGTTAATCAGAGCGCTATGTTCTGTAGGCGGGAATGGCAGGCGAGTTTGCGCATCGTTACCAAAAAAAGACTCCATTAAGTCGAGAAAGCCGCTTTCTACTTCGTGATAATTTCCGTGTTTATCGCACAGTGCATTGGCGGTATGAGTATCGTGATGGCGTTTCTGCAGTTCTACAAACGAGGCGTGAGACGCCGCAGCAATTAGATGAAACAGTAGGTGTTGCTGCATGCGCTTTTCTTTTTCTGTGAACACATGGGCCCGGTCAAAGCGGTAGAGCGTGAGCAGGGTAAAAATGCCACTGCGTTCATTGACGTGCATGGCACTTAGAAGTCGTTCAATATTGTGCGGGCCTAGATACTGCTTATAAAGTGCTGATTGAAAAAATTCTTCATCAGGCACTAGGTCGGCCATATCAACCGGCTTACCAAGGCACTCGCGATTGCTCTCGGCCTTATCAGAATTTAACTCGGGCTCGATTACATGCCTAAGATGATATTGGTAAACAGGGTTAATGGCTTGGCTGGCTTGGAGTGCATCAAACAGGTCTTCCGATACCTCTAAATATGTGTGGGTGTAAAATTCTCTGGTATTTGTGTGCCCGGTGCCCCACACGGCACCGTCAAAATGAATCAATGGGCGCAGTAATTCCAGAGCCTGCTGCCGAAAATCGGCCAGTGGCACTTGTCCCACTGCGCGGTAGAGTTGACTTATAAATTCATCGGTACTGGGCATGGCATCGTTTTGCTTAAGCTTGGCTTAGTAGTGTAGCGATTGGCTAATACAGGAACAAGGCTTACGAGCTATCAGGCGATGGTGATGTAGCCCATGAGGCCTGTTTTCATATGTTCAATCACATGGCAGTGAAACATCCAGCGCCCAGGATTGTCGGCCACAAACGCTATAGTGGCGCGCTCGTTGCGTTCGAGTAAAACGGTGTCGGTCTGGAAGGGGTCAATGGTGCGCTTATCGCTTGATAGTACGGTGAAAATAATACCATGCATGTGAATAGGGTGGCCGTGCGGTGTGGCATTATGCAATTCCATCACGATAGTTTTACCGAGTGGAAGGACAGCCAGGGGGGCAGGCAATGTACCTGAATGCATGCCTTTCCAGGCGCGACGATTGATGGTCCAGAACGTCTGGTCAATTTTCCCATCGTGGCCTACAGGTGAGAGCGCGCCGGCCCACTCAAATTCAAATCGTAAATGCTGCGCCTCGTCGAGCTTGAGCGAAGGCAGGGGATTGGGGGCTAGGGCTTTGAGTTCGGTGTTCAGCAGTGCTTGTTTTGGGGCTTCTGTCTGCAAGCGGCACAATTCAAAATAGCCGCGGCCCTTCTTGTCGTAAATTACAATGTCCTGGCCGGGCTCTTCGGTAAGCCGTATAGCCACATCAAGCCTCATACCCGCGCCCATGTCATGAGTGACTAAAGGTCGAGGTTTTGCCACTGGGCTGCCATCAATGGCAATAATATGCGCGTCTAAGTCTTTGAGGCTGAGGTGATAAACTCGGCTGGAATCCATATTGAGAAAGCGTAGGCGCACAAGGCCACCAGCAGGAACTAAGAGTGTCGGTCGTTGCTCACCGTTAACACTTTCTACCGTACCTAGAGTACCCGCTCTTGCGGCATGGCGAGGAATTGAAAGAGGCAAGAATTGCCCTTGTTTATCGAGTCGCCAATCTTTTAGGCCAACAACTACATCCGCGTCGAATTCGGGCGCTTCAGCTTCATCAACAATTAGTGCTCCCACTAAGCCTTTTCCTAGTTGCTCAACACTGTGCATGTGGGGGTGATACCAGAACGTTCCAGCATCTGGGCAGATAAATTCATAGAGAAATGTTTCGCCAGGTTGTACTGGTGCTTGGCTTAAAAATGGTACACCATCCATTTTTATATCTATTCGAATACCGTGCCAGTGAATAGTAGTTGCCTGGGATAATTTATTTACAAACAAAATGCGAATGACTTTACCTTGTTGAGCCCTTATCACCGGTGCTGGAAATTGGCCATTAAAGCCCAGGCCAGGTGTACTTTTTCCCGGCAATATTTCTAGGGGGGAAGGTTCGGCGGTCAAAATATAATCGTATTGTGGCGCATTGTGTCCAGGGATCTGATCAGCTTTTGTTAGGTTAAAGCGACAGGCTGATAGCGTAGCTAAACCTAAACTTGCGAGGCTGCTTTTCACTAATTGGCGGCGGTTCAGGGTCAAAGTCGATGCTCCATTGGTATTAGGCTGTAATTCTAAATTAACGCGCTGCTTAAATGATTGTCCCATTGAAGTGCGTCTTGTTGAAGTACTTGCAGTGAATTGTCCGAGCTCAACTGAAGTATTTGGCCGCGCCCGTTACTGATGACAAATTTTTGCTGTTTGGGGTTAAAGCTTAAGCCTGCGGCGTCTCGGATTTTAAATTGCTGCTTGTGTTCACCTTGCGAGAGATCCCAGCAGTCTACCACTCCACCTCTAGGCGCGCTGGTCAGCGCCATTCCACCTTGTGGGTCTATGGCCACACTGGCAATGTATTGTTCCTGTGAACGCCAAATAGACTCGTCTGCCAACATTGCTTGCAGCTGGTCTTCACCCTTATGGCTCAGTACTAGGGGTCGAGATTCAAACGCCGGCCCTTGGTATTGGACGCCCATGACAACCTGGTTTTGGCTGCTACAATCGAGGTGACGAATACTCATTTGTGGATCTTGAGGGTAATAATGATCAATTGTTTTTTGGTTTTTTGTATCAATGTACACCAGTGAAGACTGCATGCTGTCTAGATTTAATTTTTCACGCGGCAGTGCCGGATGCGTAAAAATACCGCCGTTGGCGACAACTAAAGTACCTTGATCAGGCATCATTTTGAGTTGATGGGGACCAATCCCGCCCGAAGGGATTTCGCCTATTCGCTGATAGTCTGTGCTGTCGTAAATTCCAATAACACCTTCGCTACCCTTGATTCTACTTCGGTGAAAAGGGTTCTCACTGGTAAAGAGATAATTGCCGTCGGGGCTAAAGCAGCCGTGGCCATAAAAATGATGTCCGGTCTTTGCATGTAGGGTGCGAACTAAACGATGGGATTGATAGTCGATGCAGTAGATGTCCTTGCCTGGGCGCCGGGAAAAAAATAACACCTGTGAGCGAGTCGGGTGAACAACTGAGTCATGTGCACGAAGGGGCACTGCTACCTTAAAACCTTTGTTGGGCTCGTGAATTGGCCAGCCAGCAACAAAATGCTGGCCGCTCGAGTCATTACACGCGCTAAAGCACCAGGCTCGGGAATTAGTTTGTCCATAGCCCGTGAGAGGGTGCAGAAGACTAATCGACGACAGGGCTGTGAACGTTAAAAACTGTCGCCGTGTTCTATCGTTCTTTTGTCGCTTCAAGCTATCGGCCCCAAGATTCAATCACCGTCATTGTCATTGAAACCTAGGGTGATGTTCAGTGCGACGGGTATATCACGTTTTAACGTGGTTATGAGAGCGGTTAAATCAGTATGAGCTTTGCTGAGTGCGGTCCTACTTTTATCGTGGTTAATTGCTTCAGTCATGGGCCTGTCAACCGTGTTCAAGGTGACTTGAATCTCATCAATTTGTATTAGTAGGCGCGACGCTAGAGCTTGGTGGTCATTGGCAATGAGAAAATCTGTGAGGCCTAAGAGTTCTCCATTCACGAGTAGTTGACGGACCGAATTGAGATTAGTGCTCACCAGTGCTAGTGAATGTTGACTGCGCCAGGCTTCAGCTAGGAATGCGTTAGTTTTCCCTGAGGCTGACTTTAGGCCTAGTGGGGCGCCAAGTTTGTCATTTTTTAAAGTTTCAAGATTGGCTAAAATGCTTTCTACT
>Ga0209396_1001939_pt1 | contig 22241 bp, 19 predicted proteins | sample GOMGulsemesocosm_6_FD_184638 | JGI IMG/M metagenome (GOLD analysis project Ga0209396, IMG submission 184638) | Methane-oxidizing microbial communities from mesocosms in the Gulf of Mexico - GOM8C Gulf of Mexico (SPAdes) (version 2) | ecosystem: Environmental > Aquatic > Marine > Cold seeps... | reverse complement strand
TGGCAAGTTGTCGAATGATTAACGAGTTTTTCAAGTTTTATCTTCGCTTAATTTGATTAAAAGGATTATATCCAAATAATAGTAGGAATACACCGGATAAAAATTAAGGGTATTCTAAATAATTATTATAATACGTAACGAACGACGTCAATGGCGGTTAGTTTTGTATAAATCGTTTCAATATGTTCTTTGCTTGTTACCGTCACTGCAATAGAAAGAGAATGGTAAGTGCCTTTAGAGCTTGCTTTAATTTTAGGCGAATAATCACCTGGAGCATGCTTCTGCAATTCATTGATGACTAAATCAGGTAATTCATCACAAGCAACGCCCATGACTTTAAAATTAAGGACGGTAGGAAATTCTAATAGTTCATCAAACTTGGTATTCATCTTGTATCTCTAGAGTAAGCGGGTTTAGTAAATAGTCAATATTGAGGCATTTTATCATTAATCAAATAAAATGTGATCATTGTATTTTAAGCTTTTATTAAAACTATGATCTTGATAAGAAAAAACTCGGCAGAAGCCGAGTTTTTTAAAGGAAAGTCGAAACTGTTAATCAACAAATTGTAATTTTACATAATCTACCAAACGACTAAACATACTACCTTCATTAACTTCTTGTAAAGTTACTAATGGGTATTCGGCAATGTCTTCACCGTCTAATCGTAAAAATAGTTTACCAACGACTGTACCTTTGTCTAAAGGTGCTTCTAGTTGACGGTCAAGCTCAAAACTTGCTTTTAAGTTCTTTCGTTGTCCGCGAGGAATCGTAATAGGGGTATCGAGTAATATACCTAAATCAACTTCTTTTACATCGCCCATCCATATACGGTTAGCTACAAATTTTTCGCCTGCTTTATAAGGCGTATATGTTTCAAAAAAGCGGAAACCATAGTTAAGTAATTTTTTACTTTCTACTTTTCTAGCACGTTCGCTGTCAGTACCCATGACAACACTCACTAGACGCATGCCACCTTTAGTTGCTGAAGAAATTAGGCTGTAACCAGCTTGTGAAGTGTGTCCTGTTTTTAGGCCATCAACATTCATACTTTTATCCCACAATAAACCATTGCGGTTATATTGTTTGATGTTGTTGTATGAAAAAGATTTTTGGCTATAAATTTTATATTCTTCTGGTACATCGCGAATAAGTGCTATTGCTAACGTTGCCATATCTCGCGGCGTTGTTTTATGCTCTTGACTATCTAAACCGTGGCTGTTCTCAAAATAACTACTGCTCATCCCCAATTGTTCAGCATGGCCATTCATTAATTGTGCGAATGCATCTTCGCTGCCGGCAATATGTTCAGCCATAGCAACACAGGCATCGTTACCTGACGCAACAATAATTCCTTGGTTTAATAGTTTTACCGATACTTCAGTACCGACTTCAATAAACATTAGTGATGAACCAGGAAAGTTTTTTGCCCAAGCTTTTTCACTGACCGTTACTAAGTCTTCGTTTTTAATATTACCGCTTTCTAGCTCTTTACCAATTATGTAGCTAGTCATCATCTTGGTTAAGCTTGCTGGCGCTAGTAATGTATCCGCATTACTTTCGGCAAGCACCTTGCCTGTAGTGAAATCAATGAGAATATGACCTTTTGCTTTTACTTCTGGCGGAGAGGGGATAATGGTTGCTGCTTGGGTAAAAGATGAAACACTTAAAGCAACAGCGCCTAAAAAGCAAAGAAGTTTTGTTGAAGTTTTAGCCATTTTTTTAGCTAATCGGTAAGTCATAATGTTCCTATGAGAATGAAAAATAAAGGGAGATATTTCCAGAAGTATACCATTTTTAGTGATGATTACTATCGTGGTTTCGTGGCAAATTGTTACGAATAATTATTTAAGGCTAAATGCTTTTGGGTAACCTGACTTTTTTAAGTTTGCCAAGATGGTACTTAGTTGTTTTTTATCATTGATTGGCCCCATTTGTATGCGATAAATACCATTGTTTTTTGGGGTGATTGTATTGGTTTGATAAAGGTTTTGTAATGCTTGTGCGGTTTTATCAGCAAGGGTTTCATTCTTCGTCGCAAAGACCTGAATATACTTTCGTTGGTTATTATTCGTTGCCAACGTTTGTTTAGATTTTGTTTTTATTGTTTTTTTTGGTGATGAAGAAAAATCAGTAATGGCGGTAATTGTTACATTAGCAACACCTGTTTTCATCATGCCAAGTTTGTAAGCTGCGCTGTAGGATAAATCGATAATGCGATCTTGGTGAAATGGGCCTCGGTCATTCACTCGTACAATAACCGATTTGTTATTGGTGTTATTAGTCACTTTTAAATAGGTAGGTAGCGGAAGATTTTTATGCGCCGCGCTCATTGCGTACATATTATAAATTTCACCATTTGAGGTTAAATGGCCATGAAATTTATTACCGTACCAAGAAGCGGTCCCTGTTTGACTGAAGCTTTCAGCACTTTTTAATACGGAATAGGTTTTCCCACGAACTTGATACTGACTTTTATTACCACCTCTGCTGTGAGGCTCTGCTCGTGGCGTTATATCAACGAGTTCACTTTTCGTCGGGATGCGTGTTGGTTTACTGTCATTTTTTTGCTGATAGCGGCCTGAGTTCGTGCTACAAGCAGTAACAAGAAATGAAAGTAAAATTAACGATAAGGTAAGTGATATATTTTTTTTCACGGTAACAGAATCTTATTATTTTATTGATGAATTTAAGCAATAAAGCGTTTATGGGTACTAATCGCCATTAGGATGCCAAAACCTGCGAGTAATGTCACCATTGATGTGCCACCATAACTCACTAAGGGAAGTGGGACACCGACAACGGGTAATATACCCGAAACCATACCTATGTTTACAAAAACATATACAAAGAAGGTTAACGTGATACTGCCAGCTAAAAGTTTGGTGAAGGCGTGCTCTGCATGCACTGCAATCCACAAACCGCGCATAACAATAATTAAATAAACACTTAATAAAGCGATAACCCCGATAAAGCCAAACTCTTCACTAAATACCGCAAAGATGAAGTCAGTGTGACGTTCAGGTAAAAATTCTAGTTGTGATTGAGTTCCTTGCAGCCAACCTTTACCGTCAAAACCACCTGAGCCAATGGCTATTTTTGATTGAATAATTTGATACCCTGCACCTAAAGGATCTTGTTCTGGGTTTAGGAAGGTAGTGACTCTTTGTTTTTGATACGCCCCTAATAAATAGAACCATAATATTGGGGCAAAACCTAAGCCTAAACCTAAGCAAACCCCAATGAGTTTCCAGCTAAGCCCTGCCAGAAAAATAACAAATATCCCTGAACTCGCTATTAAAATTGACGTACCGAAATCGGGTTGTCTGAATATCAGAATTGTTGGTAAAGATAATAAAATAAAAGCAATGATAATCGTACTTAATTTTGCGGGTAAATTCTGTTGGCTGACATATGCAGCAATCATAATAGGCACGATAAGTTTCATGATTTCTGAAGGTTGAAACTTCACAATACCCAAATCTAACCAGCGCTGTGCACCTTTACCGACATGACCAAATAAGAGAACAGCGATTAAAAGCAATAAACCAAAAATAAAAACAGGCACAGCCAGTTTTTGATAAACAAGAGGAGGGATTTGAGCAACAGTAAACATTACTAATAGAGCTATACCTAGACGGGTTATCTGGCGATATACAATCGTCATTTCTTGACCACCGGCACTATAAACAACAAATAATCCTAAAACCATTAATGCAAGAATGCCAAAAAGTAGTGGCAAGTCAATATGAATTCTTTGCCAAAAACTACGCTGTTTTTGTTCGTCATGCCCGATGTTACGCACTAGTTACGTCCTGATTTTTTAGTTTTTTTACTATTACCATAAACATTGGTATGTTGTGGGTGTTTGCTTTTATCGGTACTGATTATTTCTCGATCACCAAAGTATTGATCCAAAACCTGTCGTGCTACTGGTGCTGCGTTAAAGCCACCACCACCTTCCAAAACATTTTCAACAACTACTGATACGACAATTTCTGGGTTTTCATAGGGGGCAAAAGCAACGAACATCGCATTGTTTCGTTGCGTTTCTTTAATTGCTTTTGCATCATATTCTTCATCTTGTTTTTTTGATATTAACTGGGCCGTACCCGATTTACCCGCTGCGTCATAGCGAGCCCCTTTAAAGGCAGGGTATTTTTTCTGTGCCGTGTTATGCATAGCATCAAGGACTAAATTCCAGTTTTTATCATCCTTTAAAATAATAGGCGGCTTATCTTCAAACTCTACTGTTTCAGTGACCATTTTCGTAACAATATTTATGCTTGTATTCTCAGGTGTAACATTATCTTCTATAGGGTCTTCTGCAGAATTTTCTTCATTGAATAGCTTTACATCAGCTGCTTTGGTTGTGGCACGTAAAAAGTGCGGTATTTTTTTCTGGCCTTTATTCGCTAAAATAGAAATAGCTTGTGCTAATTGCAAAGGGGTTACTGTCCACAAACCTTGACCAATGCCGACGTTAACTGTATCTCCTGTATACCAAGGTTGATTATATCGGCTACGTTTGGCTTCTCTTCCTGGTAAAATAGCGCGCTTGTCTTCCCAAATATCAATGCCGGTCAAGTCACCAAAACCAAACTTTTCCATCATATTGGTAATGTTATCGATTTCTAGCCTAACCGCTAAAGTATAGAAAAAGACGTTACATGAATGTTCTATCGCGTCGTTTAAGTTAACCCAGCCATGCCCTGGTGCATACCAATCTCGGTGTTTACGTTCGAGACCTTTTAGTTGAAACCAGCCAGGATCATAAGTACGCGAATTTTGGGTGATAACTCCTGCTTCTAAGCCCGTTAACCCGAGTAAAGGTTTAACGGTTGAAGCGGGCGGATAGCCTTGCACACTTCGATTAAGCAGGGGTCTATTATTTTGGGGATTAAGTAATTTTTTATAATTTTTACTGCTGATACCATGAACAAATAAATTCCCATCGTAGCTTGGATTTGAATACATGGCTAATATTTCACCATTACGAGGATCCATAGCCACCACAGCACCACGTTTACCCGCTAGCGCGCGTTTGGCGATCATTTGCAATTCTATATCTATGCTTATGGTTAAGTCTTGTCCTGAAACTGGCGGAGTGTAATCAAGCGTTCTGATCACGCGGCCTTGACTATTTATTTCTACTTCCTGGTGACCAATAGTGCCATGCAACAAGTCTTCATAATATTTTTCTAAACCGAGTTTTCCTATGTTACGCGTTGCGGCATAATCTTCTGATAAGTTTTGTTCTGCTAAACGGATGGAGTCTTTACTATTAATACGAGCTACATATCCCAATGAATGCGTGGTTAAGTCGCCAAAGGGATAATAACGCTTTAGACGGGCATCGATGAAAAAGCCAGGGAACCTGTGCTGATTAACTGAAAATAGAGCAACTTGTTGAGCACTCAATCTGGAATGTAATTCAATGGGTTTAAATCGACGGTTTCTTTTTAAGGCTTTAAAGAGTTTTTGCTGTTTTTCGACGCTGATTTCAAGTAATTCACTGACCTCTGCAATATGCTTTTTTAAGTCTGTAGCTTGCTCGGCAATGACTTCTAATGAATATACCGGTTTGTTTTCTGCGAGAAGTACACCATTACGGTCGTATATGAGCCCACGGTTAGGCGGAACAGGTAATATTTTTATACGGTTGGAGTTTGAGCGAGTTTGATACTTCTCGTAAGAACTAATCTCTAAGTCGTAAATATTACTAAGTAATATCAACAGCATTACCATAATACCGACAAAGGCAATAAAGGTTCTACGGGCAAATAAATTTGCTTCAGCCGAGTGATTTCGAATAGCTACGCGTTTATTCGAGGCCATTATTATTCTCGGTGATATGGGTGGTTATTATTAATGCTCCAAGCGCGATATAAGCTTTCAGCAACAACAATACGTACCATAGGGTGGGGTAGTGTCAGTGGCGATAAAGACCATTTTTGTTCAGATGCTTTGATACAAGAAGGTGCTAGTCCTTCTGGACCACCAATAAGTAGCGCAACATCACGACTGTCTAATTGCCAACGCTCTAATTGTTTAGCAAGTTGTGGTGTTGTCCACGGCTTGCCTTCAACTTCTAGGGTTACAATACGACTCCCTTTGGGAATGGCATTCAACAATAACTCGCCTTCTTTTTCTAGAATACGAGCTATGTCCGCATTTTTACCGCGCTTACCCGGAGGTATTTCGACTAAATGAAACGACATGTCACGAGGAAAACGACGACAATATTCGTTAAATCCTTGAGTAACCCATGTTGGCATTTTATTACCAACAGCATATAAGGTAAGCCGCATAATATTCTAGTCTGTTTTCACTATTCGTTTAGTTCCACAATTCTTCTAACTGGTAACGATCGCGGATTTCGTCGGTCATTACGTGAACGATAATATCGCCTAGATCAACTAAAGCCCATTCGCCAACGTCATTCCCTTCAATACCTAATGGTTCAATACCTTGAGCACGACATTCGATAGCAATAGATTGCGCAATAGATTTTACATGACGGTTTGAATTACCTGAACAGACAACCATGTAATCAGCAAAACCTGATTTTTTAGCAATGTCTAAAGTCGTAATATCACGACCTTTAATTTCTTCTAATTTTTCAATAACAAATGCTTTTAACGCTTCAACTTGCAAGGGGATTTCTCTTAGTATAAAAAGTAATGCGCTATAATATCATTATTTTTTCTGCGCGTAACTATGAAGTTATTTTTTGATAGAGTTTTTCTTGAATAATATATTCATGGACGGAATCTGAAATTAGATTTTTCATGAGATCGTTATCGTACAACTGTTGGCGTATTTCACTTGATGAAATATCAAACGATTGATTTTTATGTAAAATGATACCACCAGCATCTTGTTGATCTATTTCGTTTATATCAGTTACTTGATGTTTTTCCAATAATTTTTGAGTGGCTGTATTAATTAGGTTTAAAGGATAACCCGGACGAACATTTACGATAAGGTGGCACAGTGAAATAATCGTTTGCCATTGATGCCAAGTCGTGAAGTTAAGTAAAGAGTCCATGCCAATAATAAAAAATAATTTACTATTAGGTTGTTCTTGCTTAATTTCTTGCAAGCTAGTGACAGTATATGAAGAGGTTTGACGCTTTAATTCTCGACTATCGAGTTGAAACAGAGGTTGTTGCTGACAAATGATTTTAACCATTTTTTCACGGTGCGAAGCACTGGCTGTGGTTGAATCCTTATGAGGTGGAATATGTGCGGGCAACAGTAATAATTGCTCTACATTAAGCCACTTTGCGGTTTCTTTAGCCGTTTCTACATGACCATTATGGATAGGGTCAAAAGTGCCGCCCATGATCGCGATAACTTTTTTATCGGTAAGGGATTTTTTATGCGTACTCATAATCTAAACTAAATTTTTTGGTCGCTTGCCCGTGGTAAAGGCTAATGCAAACATCAGCCAATAAAATAAACGGATTAAAGTCGCTACTTGTTTTACTCAACAAGTCGGTTTGCGCTAAACGAGCTTGTGCTTGGCTAAGGTTACTACGAGTAATGTTGTTGAGTGCATACTGGTACAAGGGTTTTTTCTTGTCCCAAACACGATACTTTTTATATATGTCATTAAGAGGCAGACCTTGCTCAAGCTGTTCTAACATGTTGGATAATTGCGTGATTTCTTTATGAATAAACCAAACAAGCTGTCCAATAGCAGCGCCTTCATGTTGCAGCTGATCTAACATGCTAATACATTTGGTGATGTTGCCACTGAGTAAAGTATCAATCACTTGAAAAGGATTAAACTTTGCCTGCTTGATTAACAGTTTTTCTGCTTCTTCTGCGGTGATCAGTTGAGAGCCAAATAAGAGTGAGAACTTTTGCAATTCTTGTTCTAAAGCAGGTAAGTTGCCTTCGAATAATTCGATCATCAGTGGGATTACGTCATTGTGAATATTCAACTGCTGCTGTTTAATTTGCTGATTAAGCCATTGCTGAAGTTGACGACCTTCAATGTCATAAAGGGGGAGGAAACAACCTAATTGCTCTAAGGTTTTAAACCACTTCCTTTTTTGGCCTGAGGCATCAACCTTTGGACCATGAAAAATTAGCTGAACATCTTGATGAAAGTTTTCACTGAGCTTAAGTAATATTTTACTACCCGCTTCAGCTATTTTTCCCGTCACTAACTCTATTTCAATAATACGCTGTGCCGCAAATAAGCTCATCGCTTGATATTCTTCAACTAAGGTGTTCCAGTCAAATTTATCATCAGCACTAAAACGGACAATTTCACTAAATCCTTGTTGCTGACAGTGTTCTTTTATCGCGGATAAACTATTATTCTTTTGCCAGGGTTCATCCCCAAAAACTAACCAAACAGGTTTAAAACCTTGATTGAGAGTGTTAGTTAACTGGTTATGATAAATACGCATTAGATTTTTATCGTCGACAAGTCACGTAAAATTTTAGTTGCAGCTTCTTTTCGCATTTCACTTAGCATTAAATCAAGTTCACGACTCTTGGCAAGAGCGACATTAGGATCATCTTGATAATCACGATTGAGCTCAAATTCATAAGAACGCACATCGTCAGCTGAAAAGGCGAGTTGATACCGAACGGTATACATTAACTCGTACTCCGCCACTTGTCCGTTCGGAAAAACAGACAAGGTACGGCGATTCAAACCATCCTTTAAAATACGTAATTGAGGAATGTTTTTAGCTGGACTGGGCACTAACGTTATTTTATTTAAGCTCAAGTGTTGTTTAACTTGGCGAGTTAGCTCGCCAAATTTATCAACAGAGCTTAAATGCAATGTTTGTAGTTGAGGTGACAATAAATAATCACCTCGTAAATGAAAACCACAGCTTGATATAAACAAGGTTAAAAAAGCAAAAACGGCTATCGTTGTATGTGCTCTATATTTTGTGGTTAATCTAAGTCTGTAGCTCATTTTCATTACCTTGATATTACTTTTTGTGACTAGTTAGCAACAATGTTTAAAAGTTTACCCGGTATATAGATGACTTTACGAATCGTTTTGTCATCAATAAAGCGGGTTACTGTTTCATCACTTAAGCCTAATGCTTCTATTTCTTCATTACTTGCCGCTGCTGACACGGTAATTTTAGCGCGTACTTTACCGTTTACTTGTACTATGATTAATTTCTCATCTTCAACTAAAGCATTTTCGTCAACTAATGGCCAAGAAGCTTCTTCAATTGATGCACCGTTATTTGTAGCTTCACCCAATGTTTTCCATATTTCATGACACATATGTGGAGTAATTGGCGTAAGCATAATGACTACGGCACGAACGGCTTCTTGCATTACGGCTCTGTCTTCAACACTCGCTACTTTCGCTTTAGTTAAGTGGTTCATTAATTCCATAATTGAAGCTATCGCGGTATTGAAAGTGTTTCTTCGGCCAATATCGTCACTCACTTTTGCGATGGTTTTATGTAATTCTCTACGCAAGTTTTTCTGTGAAGCGTTCAAGGTTAATTCGCTTAACGCTGGAACATCGCCATGTTCTTTGACTTGTTCGCTAAAATCAAAAGCGAGTTTCCAAACACGTTTCAAGAAACGATGTGCACCTTCAACGCCTGAGTCAGACCATTCTAAGGTTTGCTCTGGTGGTGAGGTAAACATAATAAATAAACGTACGGTATCTGCGCCATATTTACCGATAACTTCTTGTGGGTCTATGCCGTTGTTTTTTGACTTCGACATTTTACTCATACCTGCAGAAATAACAGGTTGACCGTCAAGCTTACTAATAGCAGCGGTAACATTGCCTTTTTCGTCACGTTCAACGTCTACATCAGCAGGAGCAATCCAGTCTTGTCCACCATTTTCGGCTTCACGGTAATAAGTATCGGCTAATACCATACCTTGACATAATAACTTTTTGAACGGTTCATCACAGTTTACAAGACCAGCATCACGTAATAATTTATGAAAAAAACGTGCATATAATAAATGTAAAATAGCGTGTTCAATACCTCCAATGTACTGATCTACAGGAAGCCAGTAATTAGCTTTGGCTGGATCAAGCATTTGAGTATCGTCGTTTGGCGAACAGTAACGTGCGTAATACCAAGACGATTCCATAAAAGTATCGAAAGTATCTGTTTCGCGGAAAGCTTCTTCACCGTTATGTGTGGTTTTAGCCCACTCAGGATTGTCTTTAATCGGAGACGTAACGCCATTCATTATCACATCTTCAGGTAGCTCAACCGGAAGTTGGTCTGCAGGTACAGGAGCAGACTCGCCATTGGCTAAGTGCACCATAGGAATTGGCGTGCCCCAATAACGTTGACGAGAAACGCCCCAGTCACGCAAGCGGTAATTAACTTTTATGCTACCTTTGTTTTCAGTTGATAACTTGTAAGCAATGGCCTTAAATGCTTTTTTGAAGTTTAAACCATCAAATTCACCAGAGTTGATTAGCTTACCTTTTTCAGTAATCGCGGCTTTATTGATATCGTCTTCATCAGTACCTGCAATAACTTGGGTTATCTCTAAGCCGTATTTTGTCGCAAATTCATAATCACGTTGGTCGTGTCCAGGTACAGACATTACCGCGCCAGAGCCGTAATCCATTAAAACAAAGTTTGCGGCCCAAACAGGAACAATTTTTCCCGTTAATGGATGAATGGCTTTAAGGCCGGTATCAGCACCTTTTTTCTCCATCGTCGCCATATCAGCTTCGGTAGATTTATTGGTTTTACATTCATCAATAAAATCACTTAATGCACTGTTAGTTTTTGCAGCAGCTAGTGCAAGCGGATGTTGCGCAGCAAGAGCTACGTATGTAACACCCATTAATGTATCGGGACGAGTGGTGTAGATATCAAAGCTTTCGCTTGAACCTTCAACTTGGAAGGTCATTTCAACGCCTTCACTACGACCAATCCAGTTGCGCTGCATGGTTTTAACTTGCTCTGGCCATTCAGTTAGTTGGTCTAAGTCAGTTAAAAGTTCTTCAGCGTAATCTGTGATTTTAATAAACCATTGTGGAATTTCTTTACGTTCAACAATAGCGCCAGAGCGCCAACCGCGTCCGTCAATAACTTGTTCATTTGCTAAGACTGTTTGGTCAACAGGATCCCAGTTTACGGTAGCATTTTTCTTGTAAACTAAGCCTTTTTCATAAAGCTGAGTGAAGAACCATTGCTCCCATTTATAATAATCTTTTTTACATGTCGCTAATTCGCGGCTCCAGTCATAAGCAAAACCTAATGACTTTAGCTGGTTACGCATATAATCAATGTTTTCATAAGTCCATTTTGCAGGAGCTGTGTTATTTTTTATTGCGGCGTTTTCTGCGGGTAAACCAAATGCATCCCAACCCATAGGTTGCATAACATTTTTACCTTGTAAGCGCTGATAGCGAGAAATAACATCGCCTAAACTATAGTTACGCACATGCCCCATATGTAAACGACCACTTGGATAAGGGAACATAGCGAGACAGTAGAATTTTTCTTGGCCGGGTTTTTCTTCGGCTTTAAAGGTATTGTTTTCAGTCCAAAATTGTTGAACTTGCGCTTCGATAGCTTGGGGATTGTAAATGGATTCCATTAAAAATTTCTCAAACACTTTAGTAATGTGGTGTTCATTAGCTTGTCGATTGAAATTGACCGCGATCATGAACGCATATAAATAATGGCGATAGAATACCTTATATACCCGTCCCACTTCAAGATACTGTTTCATAGATACGAGAGTTTTGACAAGTTTATGTGATTAATTTTTTCTATAAATAAATGGCTAGCTATACTTGAATAAAAAGCATATCAGGAGTTAGTAATGAAAACAGAAAATAGTGTTTTTCAAAAGCTATATCAAGCAGTCTTAGTATGGGCTGAAGATATTAACCAACACGAAATTACCGATATGATTGAAAAAGTAGAACAAAGTAAATTATATCTACAAGCGGCAGAGCAATTACCGGAAGATAAAGTAAAACAATTTGTTGATAACTTACGTTTTGATATAAAAGAATTCATTGTGCAAAATAAAGCACAAGCCAAGCATTCCTTATATTTAGGTTTGTTAAACGAATCGTTTTGGAAGAACATGCAGGCTATAACAGATAAGTCGCAAGTTGAATGGTCAGAACTTGATGATGACTTTAAACACCATGGAGAATATAAGAGTGGTGACTTTATCGGCTTTGGCTTTTTAGAATGTAAAAATTGTCATGAAAAAATTACTTACAGCCATGCATGTGATGTAGCTGATTGCTTTGCTTGCGGTGGAACTTCTTTTACGAGATTACCTTTTTCTCCTTAATTTAAGTGCTGAAAGTATGACTTAAATTTACTAATGATTATAAATAAGAGTACACTGACTGTAATACAATTATTTATTATTCCTAGCTTGTTTTTTGAGCGTTATCAGTGAGATATTGCATGCCATCAAAGGTTATACCTACTTCATCAGCAACTCGTTTAGCCGTTGAGAAATTAACCGCTCAATTGTGCACAGAGCAATTTTCTTATTCTGAAGTTACTCCCGATGTAGAGCAAATTTTTATAGGCCACTCGCGTGCTAAAGAGGCGCTTGCATTCGGTTTGTCGATGCAGGCCCCTGGCTTTAATATATTTGCGATGGGGGAACATGGCATCGGCCGTCAAACATTAATTAAACAAATGTTATCCGCCACTGCCGGTAATGAGAAAACACCTTACGAGTGGTGTTATATTAATAATTTTGATGATGCTCATGCACCACATAAACTATACGTTAGCCCAGGTGACGGTAAGCACTTGCTTACTCGTATCAATACTTTTATTGATGAATTATTAGATTTGTTTCCTGAAATTTTTGATAACCCCAGCTATCAACGTCAAAAAGGCGCAGTAGATAGAGAGTTCAATAAAAAATACGATCAAGCAATTGCCGAAGTCGAAGAAAACGCTTTAAAGAATGACGTTTTATTGTATGAAGAAGATGGCGAAATAGGTTTTTCTCCTTTAGTTGATGGTAAACCGTTAAATGATAAAGAATTTGCAAGTCTAGATGAAGGTAAACGTGCCGATTTTTATGCATTGTTGGAAAAATTGGAAAACCTTCTTTCTGAGCGACTTATTGAGTTACCGCAATGGAAGCGTATTTCTTCAGACAAGTTGCGTAAACTTAAAAATGAAACTGCCGAACATGCTATTCGCCCATTTTTAAAAGAATTAGAGCATGAGTTTGCCAGTAATATTGGCGTTTTAAAATTCTTGTCAAAAGTCAAAGCGCATGTTGTTGATACCGTATTAGAAATACTCGTCGATGAAAGCGTTGAAAACCGAAACGATAAAGATGCGCGTAAATTAATGGTCGAACAGTTTTTACCTAATTTATTAGTTTCGCAAGAAAGTAATGCCGGTGCGCCGGTTATTTATGAACAAAATCCGACTTTTCAAAATTTGTTTGGTCATGTAGATTTCGCAAGCTTTCAAGGCAGTACTTATACTAGTTACCGTTTGATAAGAGCGGGGGCTTTACATAAAGCCAATGGGGGTTATCTCATCTTAGATGCAGATAAATTATTAAATCAGCCTTTGGTTTGGGCACGTTTAAAGTTAGCACTGAAATCACAAGAAATAACCATTGAAAGCCCTTTTTCAGAATATAGTCAACCTGGTTCCTTTAGCTTACAACCAGAAAAGATACCGCTGAAAGTTAAAGTTATATTGCTTGGCGACCCAGAAATTTATTACATGTTGCAGGATTATGATCAGGAGTTTACCGAACTATTTCGTATCTTAGCTGACTTTGATCATTACCTTGATAGCAATGAAGAAAATTTAAATGACTATGCACATTTAATTCGTCAACGTGCCTATAAGTATAACTACCCGCAAGTGAGTAACGAAGCAGTACTTGAACTTGTACGTTATGCGCTAAGACGTGCAGAGCATCAACAAAAAATATCCGCTAATATCGTACAAGTGAACGATTTGCTCGACGAAGCTTTTTACTTGTGGAGTAAAGGTGGTAGTGAAGGTGAGTTAACAGCAAACCATGTGACATTAGCACTTGCCGCTAAAAAACGAAGAACAGGGCGCATGAGTGAAGCTTGGTTAGGTGAAATAAAAGAAAAACAAGTGCTTATTGATATTGAAGGACAACATATTGGTAAAGTAAACGGCTTAACTGTTTTAGAAATTGGCGATAGTGTTTTTGGTACGCCAGCACGTATTACCGCTACCGTTTATGCGGGCAGTGAAGGTGTTACTGATATTGAGCGAGAAGTCGATTTAGGTAAGTCTATTCATTCTAAAGGGGTACTATTGCTGACCGGTTATTTAGGACACAAATATGGGCAAGGTTTCCCTGTTTCCATTTCTGCGAACCTAGCGATTGAGCAGTCTTATGGACATATTGATGGTGACAGTGCATCAATGGCTGAACTTTGTGCTCTTATTTCAGCTATATCTTTATTGCCTATTGATCAAGGGCTTGCGATTACCGGATCCATTAATCAACACGGTGGTGTGCAATCCATTGGTGGTGTTAATGAGAAAATTGAAGGCTTTTATCGTTTATGTAAAGACGAAGGCTTAACGGGTAAGCAAGGGGTTATCATTCCTAAAACCAATGTTAATAACTTGATGTTAGCCGACGAAGTGATTGAAGCGGTTAAAAATGAGCAGTTTTCTATTTATGCTGTTGAAGACATAGATCAAGCACTTGAACTGTTAATGAATGAATCTGCTGGAAAAATTAGCAAAACGGGTCGTTACCCTCGAAAATCTATTCATGCTCTGGTCTTGAATAAACTATCACTTTTTTCAGACTTATTAAATGGCGCTGACGAGTAGTCAGCGTGCGGTTTATCTCTTATTTCCCCTCTATAAATGTCTGAAAAAATAGTTATTTATCAATTTTAAATTGAATGATTATTGTGCAGACTTTTAAATCTTTTCTATACTCAACCTAAGTCACTTAAATAAGGCTTTTACCCTTTATATACGGGTAATCGCTTTAAGTAAGCTAATTACGGACAGTTAACCGTCCAAGCTATTTACGAAATCTAATATTTTCGTTATAGCTTTAAAATAAAAATAACATTTTTCGATAAGTATGCTGTCTATCGATAAAGCTTTCTTCATTTTAATATGATGAAGCTTCTTGGGGAGCTTGTGTGAATTTATCCAATCAAATCGCTGAAATATGGCCGATAGCGGCATATTTTCTTATTCTTATTGTCATGCTCATTGCCATGATGTTGTTATCTCATATTCTTGGTCCTAAAACACGAAGCCGTGCAAAGAACACACCTTATGAGTCTGGCATTATTGCCGCAAGATCTTCAGGTATGGATAACCATACTCGCTTTACCAATCACTTCTTTTTATACGCCATTTTCTTTGTCATTTTTGATTTAGAAACAATCTACTTGTTTGCTTGGGTTATCGCTTTTGATGAGGTCGGCTGGGCGGGTTTTATTGAAGCTAGCATTTTTATCGGTGTGTTATTAGCTGGGCTGATTTATATCATTCGCATTGGCGCTTTAGAGCTTAAACATCGCCACTTACCTTTTCGCCACCAGCGCTCTGCTGACAATTTAAGGAAAGATTAATCATGGAATGGTCACTAACGAAAGCAAAGCTTGATGATGCTATGTCGCAAGCTAAAGGTATTTCAGAAGAAGAATTAAACCGCAGTGTTTTTATGGCTAAGCTAGATGACATGGTCAATTGGGGGCGGAAAAACTCTATTTGGCCGTTTAACTTTGGCTTAAGTTGCTGCTATGTAGAAATGGCAACAAGTTTTACTTCGCGTCATGACATTGCTCGTTTTGGTGCAGAGGTGATTAGAGCAACACCCCGTCAAGCAGATCTAATGGTTATTTCGGGTACGTGCTTTCGAAAAATGGCACCGGTTATTCAACATTTGTACGACCAACTATTAGAACCACGATGGATTATTTCCATGGGCTCTTGCGCTAATTCTGGCGGCATGTATGACATTTACAGTGTTGTACAGGGCGTAGATAAGTTTATTCCTGTTGATGTTTATGTACCGGGCTGTCCACCAAGACCTGAAGCACTTCTTGAAGCGTTATTACTTTTACAAAATAGTATTGAACACCAGCCAAGACCCTTAAGTTGGACTGTTGGTGAACAGCATGTTAGCCAAATAACTAAACCTTCACTACGCGATATTAAGCAACAAGAGCGCATTGATGTTACTACCTTAGATCCGCCTGATAGATGTTAGAAAAACAAATAACGATAAATAAAATCAATAATAAAGTAGGACGTTTGATTCATGGCTGAGTTTAATATAAAAGCAAGTAAAGATTGGCATTGTGGTTCGTCAGAGAATACGCTTGATGCACCAGAGCATCACGCAAAACTTAATGAAGAATTAAAAGCAGAGATACTTGCCCAAGCCTCTGATATAGAACTCAAGACAGTGACAGCTATTGAAAATATTGTTGATGGTATTTGTACTTTTTGGGTTGATAAAAGTCAACTGACTAAATTAATGAATGTACTGAAGAATGAGCTCGTGCAACCTTTTGATATGTGCTTTGACTTGGCGGGTATTGATGAAACGACTCGGGAGTATAGAGCACCACATTTACAAGATTTTACCGTGAGTTATCATTTACGCTCCTACCAAAGAAATCAAGATATCCGTATTAAAGTTTCCTTGCCTGCAACTGACAAGTCATTAGCAAGCGTTTGCCATATTTGGCAAAATGCTAATTGGTACGAAAGAGAAATATGGGACATGTTTGGCATTACTTTTAGCGGCCACCCTAACTTACGACGAATTTTAATGCCGGACACTTGGGAAGGGCACCCATTATTAAAAAAACACCCTGCGCGCGCTACAGAAATGGACCCTTTCACATTATCGCCATACCAACAAGATAAAGAGCAAGCCGCGTTGCAGTTCGACCCAGAGGCTTGGGGAATGAAACGCAAAGATGAAGATAATGACTTCATGTTTTTAAACCTTGGTCCTAACCACCCTAGTGTACATGGCGCCTTTCGTATCGTCTTGCAAATGGACGGTGAAGAAATTGTCGACTGCGTACCTGATATTGGTTATCACCATCGTGGTGCCGAAAAAATGGGTGAACGTCAATCTTGGCATAGTTATATTCCTTATACCGACCGTATTGATTACCTTGGTGGCGTGATGAATAACTTTCCCTATGTTATGGCGGTGGAAAAACTCGCGGGCATTAGGGTACCGGATCGCGCGAAAGTCATTCGTATTATGACCTCAGAAATGTTTCGAATTTTAAGTCACTTACTTTTTTATGGCACATTTGCTCAAGATATCGGCGCGTTATCCCCCATTTTTTATATGTTTATTGACCGTGAAAAACTGTTTGGCATTATTGAAGCGTTTACTGGCGCAAGAATGCATCCTAGCTGGTTTCGCATTGGTGGCATTGCCCAAGACTTACCTAAAGGTTGGGATGTAATGGTGCGTGAATATGTGAATTATTTGCCTAAACGCTTAGATGAATATGAAAAAATGGTGATGCAAAACTCTATTTTAAAAAACCGTACGGTTGATGTAGGCGCTTATTCAAGTCAAGAAGCTATTGATTGGGGCATAACCGGTCCCGGCTTACGAGCAACCGGTTATTCATGGGATCTTCGTAAACAACGACCTTACAGTGGTTACGACCAATTTGATTTTGAAGTCCCTCTTGGGCATAAGGGCGATTGTTATGATCGTTGCCGGGTGCGAGTTGAAGAAATGAGACAAAGTATTCGCATTATCGAACAATGTTTAAACAATATGCCGGAAGGACCTTATAAAGCTGAGCACCCTCAAACCACACCTCCTGATAAGGCTAAAACGATGCAAGACATCGACAGCTTAATTCCACATTTTGTCAATGTTTCGTGGGGGCCGGTAATTCCCGCAGGGGAAGTTTCAATGTGTGTTGAAGCGACAAAAGGGATTATGGGCTATCACCTGATTAGTGATGGTAGCACCATGAGTTATCGCACCCGTATTCGTACGCCAAGTTTCGCCCATTTACAAATGTTGCCATTAATCAGCAAAGGTCAAATGGTTGCTGACTTAATTGCTACCTTAGGCAGTGTCGATTACGTTATGGCTGATGTAGACAGATAGGAATTAAATATGAAAAGTGACGTTATCTCCATGGAGAAAATCTCGACCGTTACCATAGATTATCGACAATACCTATCGACTACTGAAGTAGCCGCGATAGAGCATGAAGTCAGTATTATGGAAACACGAGAAGCTGCAGGAATAGAAGCCTTAAAAATAATACAAGAGCATCGAGGATGGGTTAGTGACGATAGTTTATATGCCATTGCAGATTTATTGAATATGCCAGAAGCAGAGCTTGAAGGTGTTGCCACCTTTTATAATTTAATTTACCGCCAAGCCGTAGGGCAGTTCGTTATTCATCTCTGTGACAGCGTTGCCTGTCACTTAACTGGCTATGAAGACATTTATCAAACGATAAAGTCGCACTTAGGTATTGATTACGGGCAAACGACTCTTGATGGCAAGTTCACCTTTTTAACAAATGTCTGTTTAGGCGGCTGCGATAAAGCACCGAGTATGATGATAGGTAAACAACATTATCAATATTTAACCCCTGAAAATGTCGTTGAAATCTTAGCTGGATTAGCGACGCAGGAGAGTGAAAATGACTGAAGTTATGCGTCCACTCACCCAATTGGCTAATCTACAATCGCCACTGTCATTAAGTCAATATATTAGCGAAGGCGGTTATCAAGGAGCCACTAAGGCAGTCCATGAACATCAATATTTACCCCCTGAAAATGTCGTTGAAATCTCAGCTGATTTAGCAAACCTGGAGAGTAAACATGACTGAGCTTATGAAGCGTCCACTCACCCAATTGGTTAATCTAAAATCGCCACTGTCATTAAGTCAATATATTAGCGAAGGCGGTTATCAAGGAGCCACTAAGGCGCTGCATGAATATAGCCCTAAGCAAGTTTTAGACTTAGTCAGTAGTTCCGGATTAAAAGGCCGTGGCGGTGCAGGTTTTCCAACAGGGATGAAATGGAGTTGTGTGCCGATGTTTGAAGATAATGACGCCAACGCACCCGAATTTAAATATCTGGTAGCCAATGCTGATGAGATGGAACCAGGTACTTTTAAAGATCGTTATTTATTAGAAGGCGTACCACACCAATTAGTCGAGTCGATGATCATTGGCGCTTACACCATGGCGGCAAATCGCGGATACATTTTCTTGCGCGGCGAATATCATCTGGCTGCTAAGCGTTTACAGCAAGCTATTGACGAAGCTTATCAAAATAACTGGTTAGGAAAAAATATTCAAGGGTGCAATTTTTCTTTTGATTTATACGTACACACCAGTGCCGGTCGTTATATTTGCGGTGAAGAAACCGCCTTGATTAATGCACTAGAGGGGCGCAGAGCTATTCCAAGAGCTAAGCCGCCTTTTCCACAAATGAGTGGTTTATTTGGAAAACCTACTGTAGTTAATAATGTAGAAACATTAAGTAATTTACCGCATATCCTTAAACATGGCGCCGAATGGTTTAAAGCACTTTCTCCGGAAAGTGATCCAGGTACGAAAATTTATGCCGCTTGTGGACGAGTAAAAACGCCCGGTTTATGGGAGCTACCTATGGGCACAACGATAAGAGAAATTTTGTATCAACATGCTGGTGGTATGGCAGATGGCCTAAAATTACGAGGATTACTGCCTGGTGGCGCATCAACCGATTTTCTTTTACCTGAACACCTTGATACGCCAATGGACTTTGACTCTATTTCCAAAGCGGGTAGCCGGTTAGGTACCGGAGGTTTAATTGTCTTAGATGATAAAAACTGTCCGGTGGCTATGGTACTTAACTTAATTAAATTTTTTGCTCAAGAGTCATGTGGCTGGTGTACACCTTGCCGTGATGGCACACCTTGGGCGGTCGAGGTGCTAACACGTATTGAAAACGGTAGTGGCCGCAAAGAAGATCTTGATACCTTACATAACCTCTGCGATTTTATGTGGCTCGGAAAAACGCATTGTGCGCTTGCCCCAGGAGCCGTTGAACCCTTAAAAAGTGCTTTACGCTATTTTCATGATGATTTTGAACAACACATAGATCATGGCTGTTGTTCGTATAGACAGAGCACGAATCAACAAAACAAGCTTAAAGGACATTGTCATGGGTGATAAAGAAATGGCCTCATCGCAAAAAGTGACTGTATATATCGATAATATTGCTTATCAAGTCAATAAGGATAATAACTTACTCGCCGGCGTATTATCTCAAAAGCTTAATTTACCTTACTTTTGTTGGCATCCTTCTATGGGCTCGGTAGGGGCTTGCCGACAGTGTGCTGTTACTCAATATCAAGATGAAAATGATACGCGTGGTCGTTTGGTTATGGCATGTATGACACCCGTTCGAGATGGCATGCGCATTGGTTTACAAGATGACAGCGCTGAAAAATTCAGAGAGCAGGTGATCAGTGCAATGATGACGAATCACCCTCATGATTGCCCCGTTTGCGCTGAAGGTGGTGAGTGTCATTTGCAAGACATGACCGTAATGACCGGCCATGGCTCGCGAGATTATCAAGGTAGTAAGCGTACGTTCAATAATCAAAATTTAGGCGAGCTCGTTGGTCATGAAATGAATCGTTGCATTACTTGTTATCGATGTACGCGTTTTTATAATGACTATGCTGGCGGGAAAGATTTTGGTGTCTACGGTTCAAGAAACCAGGTTTATTTTGGTCGACAAAAAGACGGTACGTTAGAAAGTGAATTTAGTGGAAACCTAGTAGAAGTTTGCCCTACAGGGGTTTTCACCAACAAGGTGTTCTCCGCACATTATACGCGTAAATGGGATTTACAGTCGGCACCTTCTGTATGTGCACATTGTTCAGTGGGCTGCAATACCAGTATTGGTGAACGTTATGGCTCTGTTCGCCGCGTGATGAATCGTTATAATTCTGAACTCAACGGTTACTTTTTATGTGACCGTGGACGTTATGGAATAGGCTTTGTTAATGGTGAACAACGTGTTAAAAAAGCGCAAGGTATTCGCCAGCAATCTCCTGAACAATTAAGCCGTTTAGATGTATCCAAAGCCTTGTCACACCTTAGGAGCAAACGTTTTATTGGTATTGGTTCAGCACGCGCATCATTAGAAGCTAATGTTTATTTGAAAAAAATTGTTGGCGCAGAGCATTTCTCTGCGGGTTATAGTCATCAAAAAATGAAGGTGGCAAGCGAACAGCAAAAGCTTCTGCATTATGCGCAATCAAGCGGAGAAATTCTCAGCCTAGGTGATATTGAAAAGTGCGATTTTATTCTTACCATTGGTGAGGATATAACAAAATCATCACCAAGAATGGCATTGTCGATTAGGCAAGCTTGCCGGAATGCTGGTATTGAAAAAGCCGCTGGTATAGGCGTAGCTTCATGGCAAGACAGTGCGGTACGTACTATTAATGGCAAACTTAATACGCCTTTCTTTTCTATGCACACCGCAGCCACCAAACTTGATGAGCTTACCGAGCAACACTTACTATTAAATCCTGATGAAATAGAAGAAATGGTGTTAATACTCACTAATGCTATAACTTCATTAATAATTGAAGACTTCGATAATGACCATGAAAAACAACTAGCGAAACTCTCGACTCGTCAGCAACTTTTTATTAGCAATTTAACCACTAAATTAATGGCGGCAAAAAAACCCTTAATTATCACAGGCGATAGTTTATCTAGTGCAAAAATATTAGCTGCAATTGAAAAACTGACAGATTGTTTAGCGCAAGAGAAATTGACGACAAAATTGAACTTAGTTGTACTTTCTGCTGCGAGTAATAGTTTTGGTCTATTGTCATTACTCGATAGCACTTCGTTGTCAACTGAGCAGATTTTATCTCAGCTCAGAGCAAAAGAAGTTGATGGCGTTATTTGTTTAGAACAAGAATTAGCCGCTTTCACCGATGACGAACTAGCGCTAATAAGATCGAATGCTGAAACAATTATAGTGCTTGATCATACACATAGCAGAGTCTCCGACTTTGCTGATATTGTTTTTCCGGTTGCTGCAGTCAGTGAAGGGAATGGTCATTATGTTAATTACCAAGGGCGAGTGCAACGGTATAACCAGGTGCACGCTCCACTATTACCTATTTTAGACAGTTGGAAATGGTTGGCATTAATAGAAGAATCTTTTGAATCATCAACAATGCCAACGGCGATACTGCGTAAAAGCAA
>Ga0209396_1001936_pt1 | contig 22274 bp, 20 predicted proteins | sample GOMGulsemesocosm_6_FD_184638 | JGI IMG/M metagenome (GOLD analysis project Ga0209396, IMG submission 184638) | Methane-oxidizing microbial communities from mesocosms in the Gulf of Mexico - GOM8C Gulf of Mexico (SPAdes) (version 2) | ecosystem: Environmental > Aquatic > Marine > Cold seeps... | reverse complement strand
TGATGAAATTATTTATACCTATGAGCGCAATGAATACGCCCCCATTGGCATTTATAAAAATGGCCGACGTTATTACGCCGGCGTAAGGGTAGGTTTTTAACTAAAACTGTGCAGAAAAGCTAAGCGAATAACCATCTTGATCAGCCTCATACTTGTCATTATCATTGGTATTATAACCAGCTTGCACTGAGTAATTATTATTGATGAAATAACTAGCAGCTATACCATAAGTGTCCGCCATATCAAAAGCATCATCCTTACTATAAAAGACAGACACTGACGTTTGTTTATTAAAGTAATAACTACTGTTAATACTCCAACTATCCTCAGCAAAAAAGTTATCACTATTATCAATAGTGTAATCACCACCCAAGACTAAATAGCTCTCTTGTGTTAATGATAAAAAGTATCGAGAAGAAAGCTGATGAATATCAAAATCTTCGTCAACATTGTAAGTAAACCCTAGGTAGTCAGAGCCCGATAATTGCAAATTATAACTGGCGCTATAATTAAAATAATCGTTGTCGACATTATAATAGTCATGCTTAGTATCGTCATAATAATAATCAGCGCGAATAACTAAATTATCTAAGAGAAAATACCCTAACGAGGCAGAGTAGCCCTTATCACTTCTATCAACGGAGGGACTGTCATATGCATCACTTACATAGGTAACATCATATTTAGTATAATTATAACCCGCACCAACTAAGAAATTATGGCTAATCCATTGTCCGCCTATATTTAGACTGTTGCTGCTATTTTCCCAACCAAAATCATTGCCTTGGTATGCAGTAGAACTTTCAGAATCATTATTGCTTAGCAAAGCATAAACATTGCTGCTGGTATTAATGTAATCAAATTCATTTAAGGGACCAAGTGCCTGCCGCTCTTCGAAAAAATATTGGCTAAATAGGGAGAGGTTATTCGAGTCAGATTTATCTTGATAATCAGCCAAGGGTACATTTAACTTAGTGTTATCCTGCGAATAAGCTAACGAAGAAAAAGATTGATAGCTTTCAGCAAAAGCCGCATTACCGATAAGTATTGAAGCTATGGTTGATAGTTTTATAAGAGATGGTAGCTTTATGGAGGTTGCTTGCTTCATCGTGAATATCCTTATTATTTTATTGTCCATGAAAAATTAGAGTGAATATGACACTAATAGTTTTATTAATCTACTAATCCTCTAATAAACTTACACTTTTTATACAAATCTATTACAGATACAAACAATCGTAAGTTACCAAACAAAGTACTAACAACTTAAGCAATACACTCGGTATACTAGGCAGATATTACTTTCTAAACTCCCCATATTGTGGCAGGTCGGCGATGAGCAACATTAAATTTTCAAGCACAGAAACAGAACAATTGGTGACTAAAATTCAAGGTTATTTTGCTAAGGAGTTAGACCAGGATCTTGGTCAATTTGATGCCGAGTTTTTACTAGATTTCTTCTCAAAAGAAGTCGGTGCTTATTTTTATAATCGCGGCTTATTTGATGCTCAAACGATAATCGCTTCAAAATTAGAACATATCAGTGAAATGGTAGAAGAAGGCATTAATGAAATAGAAAAGCCTGTTAGTTGAACTTCATTCTGTCGGTATGGGTGATAAAGCGCCGCGAAACATGAGTTAACCACGGCTGCTTTGAGTTATATTAACTAGAAGTTATATATTAGTTGTTTTTAGCTAGTCTGCCCCGCCTTCCACTTCAATAAATTTAATCTCTTCTGCCACTAACGCACCGTCGCTATTTACTGTTCCATCAACGTCAATCAATGCACCTTTCTTTAAATCACTGGCACTACCATTTTCAAACTCGGTTTGCAGGTTAGTAACAACTTGATGGCTATTAACGGTAAAATTCATAATGCTAGTAAATGTATTTATTTCGCCAAGTAACTCCACATCATTACTCTTTTCTTCACCGTCAATTTCAACATTTACCGCCAACCAGCCATTAGTTTTATAGGTAACTTCAACCTCTACTTCATCGTTAAGTGCTAAGGCACTGAAAAAATCAACTTGGTTTACCCTGTTGCCAAAAGTATCCTCAAATTCAGTTTTTTCATTGGTTAAGATAGTTATTCCTTTCACTGAAAAACTTGCTAAATCCAGTTCTATACCATCAACAACACCTTCAATCTCATAAGAGTTTTGCTCGGTTGCACCCGTTTCGTCACGCTCTACTGTACGGCTAATTAATACGCCATCAACTTCATAAGCATCAACCTCCACTTTGTCACCAATAGCTATATCGATGAAGTTGAAATAACGTAGCGCTTGGTCTGAATCATCTTGGTACTGGGTAAACTCATCTACGGAGAATGCTTGAGAAAATAGCGTAAAACTTGTATCAGTCACTGACTCGACAATACCTTCAAGATTAATTTCAGTGGCTAAGTCGACACGAATACTACTTATAGGGTAAATAGGTGCTGCTGACTCTTGTTCAAGAACTATAGCAACTAAGGTAACTTGACTGCCAATTTGAAGACTTTCATCATTTCCTTGAATAAATTCAGAGCTATCCGTCAATGCATATTTTCGGCCATCTAACTTGATTATTGTTACCGCTTCTTCTTTATCAATATCCTCAACAATCCCGGTAATCTCTAATGTGCCGTCAACAAACAAAATCAAGCTTTGTACCGTAACCTCGCCAGCAATAAATTCATTCTCAATTGGTGTAAACTTGCTTTTTATCTGTACCAGTGAGCCTGCATTCAATAGACCGGTAATATCTGCCTCAGCATAATTTACAAATAAATGACCTATAGAGAAGGTTCTATTTACTTTATTAATGTTACTTATAGTACCTGTTAATTGCGACTCCGCTTGTTGCTCTTTTGTTTTTAAGTAGCTAACAATAAAATGACCATATTCATTTTCAAGGGCACTGAGCTCAACAAATGACCCTGTTGTTAATTCACTAAAGAGCACATTATCAAGCTTAGTGTCTCCCGTAATCAGATAAGTTTGTCCTAAAATAGTTAATGAATTAGCAGCAAGATCGATAACATCAATGACACCAATAACATCAGCAAGATATGTAACCTCAAGCGCCTCAGGGTCATCACTGCCTCGTTGTTGTGCAGCTATGATAACTTTCATACCTACTTTAAGCGCCATTTCATCACTTTTTTTACCATTCTCTATTATGAAGCTGTCTTTAGTGAGGTAACGAACACCGTTAACATAAACACTGCCAAAGCCACTAATCACACCAGAGCTAGTTACATGACTTACAGGCTCTTCATCGTCAGAGCCACAACCAACTAAAACTAAGCTTGCTATAGAAATAGCCACCATTGTTCTATATAAATGACGCATAACCACAATTCCATTAAATAATTTTCCGCAAGTCTAACACTGGCTACTTTAGTTTTTGCGCCAACATTGTTGTCTTTTGTTACTGTCTGTAAAGCTTAGAATAGACATAAAAAAACTCGCCGAAGCGAGTTTTTTTTAACTTATGAGGTAGCGTTATTAATAGCTATTATTTAGTTTTCACTGGAAAGCCACGATCACGCATTAACGCTTCAACTTTAGCATCACGACCTCTAAACGCGCGGTACGCTTCACTTGGATCTACAGCGTTACGCACACTAAATAAGTGCTCTACCAATTTATCAGCAACGTCTTCATCGTAAAAGCCACCTGGTGCTTGTGCAAAAGCTTCAGCCGCATCAGAGGTTAATACTTCAGCCCACATGTAACCATAATAGCTTGAGGCATAACCTTCGCTGCTAAAAATGTGGCCAAAGTGTGGACTACGATGGCGCATAACAATTTGCTTAGGCATCTTAAGTGCACCGAGAGTTTCTCGTTCGAACTTATCGGCATCAATTCCCGTTGGATCTACCGTATGAAACTTCATATCCACTAGAGCTGAAGCTAGGTATTCAGTTGTTTTAAACCCTGAATTAAAAGTAGCCGCTTGTTTAATTTTTTCGATAAGTGATTTTGGCATTGGCTTGCCAGTTTTGTAATGTACAAGATAGTTATCAATCACTTCATCCGTTGATAACCAACGCTCTAGTAATTGTGATTGAAATTCAGTGTAATCTCGTACACCTGAGTTTAACTTAGGGTATTCTACTTTCGACGCTAAAAAGTGTAAGGCATGACCAAATTCATGGAAATAAGTTTCAGCATCAGACCAAGAAATTAACGTTGGTTGACCTGCTACACCCTTAGAGAAGTTTGAGTTGTTAGATGACAGTACATTCTTCTTACCTTGGAATGTGGTGTGAGAACGATAAGTCGTTGCCCATGCACCTGAACGTTTACCTTTACGAGCAAATGGGTCTAAATACCATAAACCAATATGTTCACCTGATGTTTTATCTTTGACTTCCCAAACACGTACATCTTCATGGAAAACGGGAACAGAGCCATCAGTCACTTCACTAAAACTAATGTTAAATAAACGTCCCGCAACATAGAACATCGCTTCACGTAGATTGTTTAGCTGCAAATACTGCTTCACTTCATCTGAGTCTAAATTGTATTTATCTTTACGTACTTTTTCAGCATAAAAACGGTAATCCCATGCTTCAATTTGTTCGATTCCGTCTTGTCTTTTGCCTATCGCCAACATGTCCAAAACTTCTTCATTGACACGGGCAATAGCGGCAGGCCATACAGATTCCATCAAGGCAATAGCATTTTCAGGTGACTTTGCCATACGATCTTCTAAGCGCCATGAAGCATAGTTTTTATAACCTAATAAACCAACACGTTCATGACGTAATTGTAAAATTTCAGCTATGATGGCGTTATTATCATGCTGGTCGCCATTATCACCACGACTATAGTAACTTTTCCAAACAGCTTTACGTAATTCACGTTCTGTAGAATAAGTTAAGAATGGGTCCATTGAAGAGCGGGTGTTCGTGATGGCGTATTGACCTTGATGATCACGCTCATCTGCAGCAGCAGCTGCAACATTAACAACTGATTCGGGTAAACCACCTAATTGTGATTTATCTAAATACAGCACATAACCTTCTTCATCAGCTAGAATGTTATTACCAAACTTGGTTTGAAGGGTAGATAACTGTAAGTTTATCTCTGCATAACGTTTCTTATCGGCTGCATTTAGCGTAGCGCCATTACGAGCAAAGCTATTATAGGTTAATAATACTAAGCGTTGATTTGCGGGGCTCATCGCCTTAGTTGCATCACTGTTGTAAACAACTGAGATACGTTTAAATAACTTATCATTTTGCTTAATTTTTGAAGAGAAAGCTGACAGCTTTGGTGCTATTTCACCTTCTAACTGTCGAAACTCCGGACTTGATTTATTTGAGCGCCAAATACCGTAATAGCTAAAAAGCCTATTAAGTTCCGCACCTGCTCCTTCCATAGCAACAATAGTATTTTCAAACGTAGGGGCTTCGTTATTATTAGCAATAAGTTCTACTTCAGCTAATTCCAACGCCATGGCTTGTTCCATAGCTGGTAGCAATCCACTAAGTGATACTTGATCAAATGCAGGAACGCCTTCAAAGGGTCCTTGCCATTTAGCAAGCAGTAAATCTTTTGACTGCTGAACTATTTGTGAATCGGCTGTACTTGTACTCGACATTTTCGGCTGTGTATCTGTCGTTGCTGTTGAGCAACCCATCAACAAGCTAGAAACTAAAAATGCTTTAATAAATAAGGGTTTCATTGAATATTATCTCTTTATAATGACCCACTTAGTGTAACAAGCATCAATCAAAGGATATATATGGGTCACTGCCACCTATCCCACTTTCAGTGCAGTTAGTCTTATTTTATTTTTATATTTATTTTTATATTACAGAGATAAAAAAGGCCGACTACAAAAGTAGCCGGCCCAAAGGGGAGTGGAATTATAACAAGTCTAATAAGTAATTTTCTCTGTCCATAAGAATGATGACTAACTGATTTGATATGGGTTGGGAGCTCCCCTTTAAACTGTGTAGAGTAAGTGTTTACTCACTCTTTATTCTGTAATAGTAATTTATTTATTCTTAATTCAGATTACTGAGTAACAGCCGTTGTTTTGGTTACAAAATCAATTAATTCTTGTTCTGTTATTGATTCATCAGCATTACTATCAATTTCATCAAAAGACTTTACTAACCATTCATTTTTACCGGTAAGAACTTCTTTTTGATTTAACTTTCCATTTTTATCACTATCTAACGAAGTAAAAGTAAACTTATCGCTAGTTCCTTCTTCAACTGCGACTTCAATAACCCCAGCAGCGATTTCGTTTCCAGTTATCACTTTATTTTTTATGTTGTTAGCTAATGCTTCATCTGCATTAACAAAAAAAGAAGCCATGGATACGGCTACTACAAATGCGCTGACCTGCGATAGGCTGATACTATTCATGGTAATCCTCTTAAGTAATATTTAACGTTATATTCATTTCAACTCAGTGTTAGCAAACTGTATGCCACAAACGCTACACACCTGATTTTTAAGTACTTATTAATATTCAGATTTATTTTCATGCCATTAAACACAAGAAAAATGTTGCCAAATAACAACACCATATAATAATTACTGTAATTATCAGCTAAAAACACATAACAACAAACACTTAACACCACAAAAACAGCCACTTAACGAGTTAACCCAAATACAAATCAACCTGTCTCAATTTAAAGACACCCTTGTTTTTTATTTGTTTTTCAGACAAAGTACATGCTGCATTATTCACCCAGTAAAGTTCAGGCTACATTTTCATGACTTCCCTTAGCAACTTAATAAAAAGCAAAGTAATATTAAACAAACTAACGCTTTCACTTTTTGTATTTAGCCAGTCATTACTCAATAGAACATCCATTAATAAACTGACATTAATAGGTTTTATTTTTGTTGCTATGCCTTTGGTGATGGCTTTACTGTTTGGTGCCAACAAAGTCAGTCAATTAGCCAAGCAAAGCACCACCGCGATTTACCATGTTGCCCAACTAACACAACTCAATAGTAAACTTGGTGACACTATTGCCAAAATAGAGCGCTACGCCAGCCAATACATAGTTCTTAAAGATGATGAATTACACCGTGCCTTTAACCGCCAACAACAAGCCCTAACACGTATAATCATAAAAACCTCGACTAATCGACAAGACGAAAAACTGAAAGTGTTATTAAAATCTTTGCAAACTGAAAGCGAAAGAATAGGTTCATTAATGTTAAGCGAGCGTGTTATGTCACTCTCGTTAGAGCAGATTCAGTCAGAGTTTAAATCACTACATCAGATTAGTGACAAGCTAGAGAAGCGTAGTAATTTTGTCGTCAATCAAAAAGTGCAAGATATTCACCTGACCACTGAGAGTATCAGTAATAACATTCTTGAACGTTTGTATATTATTCCGATCACCTTATTGATAGCGGGTATTTTTATTATTTTAATCACTAAACCGCTAAAACGTCTTACTGATAAAATTAAGCTCTTCGAGCAAGGCAATTTTGAGCAGGAAATTAACTTACATGGCCCCGCCGAAGTAAGAGAAATTGCAGATGCTCTCGAAAATATGCGTCAACGTTTACATGCACTCGAATTGCAAAAATCGAGTTTTATTCGCCATATATCCCATGAATTAAAAACACCACTTGCTGCGATAAGAGAGGGTACTGAGCTAATTTATGATAACAGTGTCGGTCCACTAAATGATGAACAGCAGGAAATTTGCGACATCATTCGTTCCAGCGTAAATCGTTTGCAACGCCTCATTGAAGATCTACTCGACTTTAACATCGTACTTGATTCAACCAGTTTACACGGCTTAGAGAAAATAAGCCTCGCAGCGCTCATTACTGATGTCTGCGAAGTAAGAAAGCTTGATGTTAAATCGAAGAATCTAACCATAAAGTCAAATAACAGTCCGCTTTATATCCACAGTAATAGTAAACAGCTCAGTGTCATTTTAGATAATGTGCTTTCGAATGCGATAAAGTATTCCCCCATTGATGGTTGTATCACCATTACCTATAGCAGTAGCAAGGAGTGCTTAACAATGAATATTATTGACCAAGGTCCAGGAATTCCCCTCTCACTCAGCAGTAAGGTCTTTGATGCATTTTATCAAGGCACAGCGCCGATAAATAGCCAGATTAAAGGCAGTGGCTTAGGACTTACCATAGTTAAAGAGCTGTTGCTTCGCCTTAACGGTAGCATCAAGATAACGCCCGCAGAGAAGCTAAGCGCAACCAATAAACAAGGCGCCTGTATCACCATTACCTTACCTAATATGCAAAAAGGGTCTGAGTTATGAACAAGAAAAGAATTAGCAATAAAGCGATAAAGTTCAGCTTATTTCGACGAGTTACACAAAGTTTGTTGACGTTATTTATCTTTATAACAACAATAATGCTAAGTGCTTGTCAGATAACAGCGCCCTTTACTGATGACAACGCAGATGAAATAACTGATAACATTACAACGCCAACTTTCAGCTATAGCCAGTATTATTTATGGCTAAGGTCTATATCTGACAAACAGGTTTTAGCAGAAGAGCACAAACAAACCGCATTAATAGCAGCGACTCCCCAAGAAAATAACATTGCCACTCAAAGTAAATTAATCCTGATTTATAGCTTATCTACCACTGATTTACATCAGCCCTATAAAGCCAAGCGACTATTAAACGAATTATTAATTCTAAGCCATAATATGCAGGCTGAAAACTTAGCCTTTACTATGTTGCTTAGAGACCAACTTAATACTCAGCTTTATTTACTTGAGAAACAAAATGCCACAGATAAAGACTGCAATAAACAATTAGATGCACGCCATGGGTTAATTGAGCAATTACAAAATCAAGTAGACCAAGTAAACCATCAGCTTATGTTATTAAAAAGAATTGACCTAAATATTAATGAGCGTGGCTAATACCAAGCCCTTAGCGAGAACATTTTATGAGCCTTAACAGCCAAGCAATAAACAAACACAGTGCCAAAATTTTAATCGTAGATGATGATCCGAGTTTATTACGATTATTATCAATTCGATTATCTGCCGCGGGTTATCAGGTAGAGTCTGCCGCCAATGCCAAAATAGCATTGGGTACACTGCAACATTTCATTCCACAAGTGGTCATTAGCGATTTACGTATGGAAGGTATGGATGGCATGGCTTTATTTGAACAAATTAGAATACAGCACCCTAATATTCCTGTGGTGATAATGACAGCACACGGTACAATTCCTGACGCAATCAACGCCACCAAACAAGGCGTATTTAGCTTTTTAACCAAGCCCTTTGAAAGCCAAGAATTACTTGAAACCGTTGAACAGGCCATTCACTTACAACCCTCAAGTGGTGAAGAGCCTTGTGAAACTGAAAACTGGCGTAGCAATATTATTAGTCGCAGTACAGTAATGACTTCGTTATTGCAACAAGCCAAACAAGTTGCTAGCAGCGACTTTAGTGTACTGATCCACAGTGAAAGTGGTACAGGTAAAGAATTGCTCGCTAAAGCAATTCATCAAGCCAGTAGCAGAAAAGATAAAGTATTTACTGCAATTAACTGCGCGGCAATTCCTGAACAGTTACTTGAATCTGAGTTGTTTGGCCACTGTAAAGGTGCTTTTACCGGCGCAGAAAGGAACCACCAAGGTTTGTTTCAGGCAACGGATGGCGGTACTTTATTTTTAGATGAAATTGGTGATATGCCACTAAGCTTTCAAGTAAAGTTGCTGCGTGTTTTACAAGAAAGAGAAGTTAGGCCCGTAGGCAGTACCCAAGCAATTAAAGTTGATGTTCGCATTATTTCTGCAACTCATGTTAATTTAACCAAGGCAATCAAAGCGAATACTTTTAGAGAAGATTTATATTATCGGTTAAATGTCGTTGAACTAGAATTACCGACCTTGATGCAACGAAGAGAAGACATTCCCTTGCTGGTACAGTACTTTTTGAACAATGCTGTTGCTCGGTCTAATGCGCCAATAAAAAGTATCAACCAAGAAGCAATGGAATTACTGATAAGCGCACCGTGGCCTGGTAATATTAGACAACTTCAAAACGTAATTGAGCAAAGTGTGGCGTTATCAAGTGAGAGTGTTATTAGTGCAACTTTAGTGAAGAATGCGCTACGTGATGACTCCACGCAGTTCCCTTCTTTTCAGCAAGCGAGAGACCACTTTGAGCGTGACTATTTGTCAAAGTTATTAAAAATCACTGCAGGTAATGTCTCACAGGCGGCGCGTATTGCTCAACGTAATAGAACAGAGTTTTATAAACTGCTTAACCGCCATCATTTAGTCGCAGAGTCATACCGAGTAGATACTCATTAATTTATCTTCCCAGTAGGTTATTCAATGCAAGTGAGTCATATGCTAAAGGTGACTCACTGCTATATTCCATGTTTGTTACTATGACTATTTAGCGTTAATAACTATTCGTTAAGCTTGAAGTCTACCGTTCTTACCTTAATGTTTACCCCTGCCTCAGTAAGTTCTTGATAGAAGTCACCTTCTTGACAGTAACTGACCTGCCTACAAACAATCACATACTTTAATACACCCGCTTTATCACTTTGCAATGCTGCTTGTTTAAACCAGAACATTGCTTGGCTGAGATCTTTTTCAACATAGTGAGCATTTAAATACATCTGCGCTAAATTGACTTGCCCTTGAGCAAAACCTAATTGAGCTGAACGGCTAAATCGTTCAAATGCTTGTGCTTGGTTATTTTCAAGGTAATTGGCTTTTAACAAACTTAGACCTGCTATGTTTTCTCGTTTACCCGGAATATACAAGGCTGAGTTAATTTCGGGTTTAGGATCATTAATATAGTTACCATAAAGCATATTTTGATCGGGTCGCTTAATCATATAAATAGCACTTGAGTCATGCATCGCTTTTAGTTCAGCCAACGTTAAATCATAACGTTTACCCTCAAAGTAATCTTTATACCTTAACTGGCCATAACGAATGCTGTCTTTAAGTGATTGTTGGCGAAGGTAATACATATTTCCATAAAGCAAGGTAATGATATCCCCCGTAACATCAACCACTTTAGCTATCCGATATTTCTCTTTAGGTCTCAAACTATCGCTGAGTACTCTAAAATCTAAAAAGTAAATATCATCAATTTTGGGGCTGGCAAGATAGGCGAGACTAGCATCATCTTCTTGCTGAGATTGTGTCGATTTTTTATAGATAAACAAACACAACGCCAGCAATGTGAGCAGCTTCAAAACGTTAGCAACACTGAAGTACTGACGATTAAGCCCGCTAGATAATACGTTTGTTGTTAATGCCTTTATTGCGGTGCTCAGCATATTATCACTGCCAGCTTGTGCTTTTATCTTGTCCATTTATCATCCTACATTAATGTATTTTCGTATAACATTTTGTCTAAAGTAATACTTAATAAATGAGTTTGGCTTGTAGCCAAGTTGAAATATCCGCAAGCTGCTCAGGTAACACAGAGTGCTCCATCATATAGCTTTGCCATGTGACATTATAACCCGCATCAGTTAACAACTCGTTTGCCATTTTACCAGCACTCATCGGCACAACATCGTCTCGTTCACCATGGTTTTGTAAAACTGGTGTACTAGCATTTGCATCATGACAGTGCTCAGGTAATTTATCTGCAGTAGGCAAGTAGCAAGATAATGCTAAAATTCCGGCTAAGGGCTGTGAAAAACGTAAACCTGTGAATAGACTCAAAACACCACCTTGACTAAAACCCGCTAGCACAATGCTTTTTGATGGTATGCCTGAATCTATTTGTTCTTGAATCAGTGATTGCACACTCTTTTCAGAGATTAATACACCTTCCATATCAGCACGGTTGTGTAAATCCATGCTTTTAATATCGTACCAAGAGCGCATCACATACCCTTGATTTATTGTTACAGCCTGCTCCGGTGCATGAGGAAAAACAAAGCGAATACTATGTTTATCAGGTAAACCTAACACGGGGACTATAGGGGCAAAACCTGCACCAGAGTCTCCTAAGCCATGTAACCAAATGACACAGGAAGTGGCTGGGGATTTTGGCTCTACTGTAATTCGCTCTAGTGGTGCTATTGACATAAGTCTAATGTTATCGTTGTTAATAAAAGGCATGCCATATCATATCAATCGCCAATGCATGTGGCAAAGGCGCCGTTTATTATATATTTACCTAGTCTGGACATTATTGTGGTTATAGCGGTTAAAGTAACTGTCCGGCATGACTTTGAAAATAATCTAAAAATGTTCGTGTCTTGCTAGCAATATTTCGACTCTGATAAAGTACACTTAACCGCTGGGCAACACTTTCATGACTCAGTTTTAGCCGTTTTAGTGATGACTCGTCGGCACCATTCTTTAACATGTAGTCTGGTAATTTACATAAACCTAGACCCTGCTCACCCGCTCTAAATCGCATTTCAGGGCTTGAAAGTACCACTTTCCCGCTGACATTCACTTGTTCTAATTTATCATTATTACGGAAATGCCAGGGGCTGTTCTCTTCTGCTAAAATACAATCATATTCTGTCAGTTGCTCTGGAAATATCAGCTTTTGTTCAAGCAGTATTTTTACAGAGTGAGTAGCTCGGGTTGATGATAAGTAAATCGACTGGGGGAAACTGAGTAACTCTTTAGCAATCCAGTTTGTCGCTGGCAGTGGTTGCTCATGCAAAACAAAACAAAGGTCAAATTTGGGATCAAACTCAGGAACTGGACCAGAATAATGCTGGCAATGAAGGCTTATTTTAGGATACCGCTGTAAAAAGTCGCCAATTAATCGGCTGATAATATTATTAAAAAACTCTAAGGGCAATAATATATTAAGCTTTCCTTGAGGCTGATTAAGTGATGATAAAAGTTCTTCTTCAACCTTACTCAATGCAGCTATATGTTCTTTACAGTTACAAAAAAGTAAACGCCCACTTTCGGTTAGCTCCTGTTTTCTTGTCGTCCGTAAAAGTAGCTCACAGCCGAGTTTTTGCTCAAGTAAAACTAATCGCCTACTCAGTTTTGATTTGGCAATACCCAACTCTTTTGCCGCTAAGGTAAACGAGCCCGCTTCGACTAAGCTCACAAATAAATGTAAATCGTCTAAGTTACTTAATTTCATTTTGATTACCTACTACCCATCACCAATTAAATACTGATTGTTTCATTTTTAGAACAATGAATCCCATTAAACACATCTAATTAAGTAATAGCAAATTAAGTAGACTGCTTATATCGATTAACAAAGGCTGTTAATTGAATCAAGTAATAGATAAATAATTCTGGAGATAGAGATGAACACAGCAGTTACCTCAACGGTTACAAAAGTAGCAGATGTTTTGGCAGAGCAATTTCCTCAAGAGGTTGAACAAGTTAATGGAAAGGTATTAGTTGATTTTTACGCTCCTTGGTGTGGTCCTTGTAAAATGATAGCGCCCGTACTTGAACAGATAGCACAAGAGAATGGAGATATTAAGATAGTTAAAATCAATGCTGATAACAGCCAAGCCTTAATGGCAAAATTTGGCATTAGAGGTATTCCAACTTTACTCTTGATGAACAATGGTGAGTTAGTGGCAACTCAGGTTGGAGCTTCTTCGGTAAATCAAATAAAAGACTTTATCAAGCAGTAATAATGAGTAGCGGCATAAGCATATCTATAGTGCACAGATATACTTATGCCGTTTACTATTACTATTAACAAAGAAGTTAATTCGCCATTCATTGATCTACTTCGGGCATATTAACTAGTGATTGCTTACAATAATGTCGTTATCATCTCAGATGTAAAATAAGGCACACAAATGATGCAGATCACTGATTTAAAAAAAGAACAAAAAATTCCCCCGTTATTGCGCTTAGGTTTCCGCCCCTTTTTCCTTAGTGGTGCAATTTTTAGTGTTGTTGCGATTACACTTTGGCTACTAATTTATAAAGGCACCATTAACCTTACTCCTCTAGGCGGCGGATATTGGTGGCACATTCATGAGATGATTTTTGGTTTTGGCTGCGCCATTATTGCTGGATTTTTATTAACTGCAGTGCAAAACTGGACCGGCGCACCTGGTGCAAAAGGTAATACCTTATTAGCATTGTTTTTATTCTGGTTAGCGGGCCGGGTTGTTACCTTAATGCCTGACTTACTTGGCGCCCCCCTATCAAGCATCATTGACTTAACTTTTCTTCCTGCTGTCGCTTATATACTAGCAAAGCCCATTATCGCGGCTAAACAGTATCGTAATTTATTTTTTGTCCCCTTATTAGCGCTATTTACTTTAGCCAATGCTGAAATGCATCTGGCCATTTATTACCCTGAGACGTTTAACACAGTTTATGCTGGTTATACGGGGGTTATGTTAATCACCTTTTTAATGTCAGTAATGGCTGGCCGTGTCGCTCCTATGTTTACAGCTAATGGCACAAAAACAACAAAAGCTACACCGCTACCTTGGTTAGATAAAGTCACTAATGGCAGTTTGGCATTGGCTATGGTGAGTTTATTGTTACAGCCTGTTGTTGGTTTTTCTGAATTATTCTTTGGGGTGTTATTAATTATTGCTGGCTTATTTCAGACTATACGTTGGTTAAGATGGCGTCCTTGGATCACGTTAAATGTACCACTTCTTTGGTCAATTCACGGTGCAATGAAATTCATTTGTTTTGGTTTAGTTGTTTTAGGTTTGAGCTATTTATTTCCAGATGTACCCAGCAACCATGTTTGGCACTTACTCACTATTGGCGGCATGGGAGGGTTAATATTAGCAATGATTTCACGGGTATCTTTAGGTCATACTGGCCGCCCATTATCTCCACCTAAGTCAATGACCATTGCTTATGTATTAATAAGTTTGGCTGCACTAGTCCGTACTTTTGGCCCGTGGGGGTTACCTGAAAAAACCTTACTCTTTATTGATATCAGCGGTGGTTTATGGATTGCTGCCTTTGTTATTTTCATTGCCGGCTACGCTCCTATGTTAATGAGTGCAAGAAAAGATGGTCGTCCCGGATAAGTTGATTTAGACTGATCTTTTATTACTATATTTTAAGTGTTTCATTTATTAGGCCAGTAGTACTTAGCGTACTCACTGGCTTATTTTTATTTGGCCCTTTATGACAAGTAACCTACTTGGTCTTAGCAATCAAAGAGTAACTATTATGCGTGCGGTATTTTTAGATAAAGAAACATTCAGTCCAGCCATTGAACTAGCAGTAATTGAGCAACAACTTACTGAGTTCACTTGTTTCAATCAAACCCCAGAAGATGACATAATATTTCGTTGTCTTCACGCAGATATCATCATCACAAATAAAGTACATTTAACAGCTGATATATTAGCAGCCTTGCCGCAATTAAAGCTTATTTGTATCAGCGCAACAGGTTATAACAATGTAGATATTGACGCTGCCAGGAGGCTTAATATAGCGGTGACTAATGTCAGCGGTTATGCCGATTCATCAGTTGCACAATATGTTTTTTCACAGTTACTCAGCTATTACCAACAGACAGAACACCATAATAATAATACGGAACAAGGTTTATGGTCTGGCAGTAGCAGCTTTTGTTATCACGGTGATGGCTTTACTGAATTAGCCGGTAAAACGCTGGGTGTTATCGGCTACGGTAATTTAGGAAGAGCCGTTGAGAACATTGCACATGCATTTAATCTCAAAGTACTTATCAGTGAGCGTCCAAAGGCTAATGTTATTAGGGCTGGCAGAACAAGGTTTGAGGAGGTGATAGAAAAAGCTGACATTATCAGTTTACACTGTCCACAAACGCCCCAAACTGAGCAACTTTTTAATAGCGAAATATTCTCTCGTATGAAAAACACGGCAGTGTTAATTAATACTGCTCGGGGTGCACTCATTGATGAACTGGCACTATTAAATGCCCTAAAAAACAAAGAAATTGCCTTTGCTGTGTTAGACGTATTAACCCAAGAGCCCCCACCTCGTAACCATATTTTATTAGATAATGACTTCGCTAATTTGAAGATTACAGCACATATTGCTTGGGCAAGTATTGAATCACAACAACGCCTTATCGATTTACTCAGTAAAAACATTGTTGCCTACAAAGTAGGTGAACGGTTAAATCGTCTCGATTGATTAAAATCGGCTTAACGGTAGATTGAGTAGATAATGTTTATTTCACTGCAAGTTAATCACCGTTTTGCTATCTTAGTCTTGAGATAATCAATTAAAATATCAATATATGACCAGCAACATGACCAGCAACATGACCAGCAAAAAAACTATCATTACGTATCAGCCATTAACCGCTAAGTATTTTGTACAAGTTATTAGCTTAGGCAACCTAGTTCACGGTGATGGTTATTTAGATAACAAAAATATTGAACAATGGACTAAAAAGGGCATAACTAAGGGGATTAACTCTAGCTTTGTTGCATTACTTGATGACAGGGTTGTTGGTTTCCGCATTACCTATTCAGCTAACAATTGGAAGATAGATCAATGGTGTAGCCCAAGCTCATGGCAAGTGGACAGTAATAAATGTTGCTACTTCAAATGTAATACTGTTGATGAAAAATATCGAGGGTTAGGCATAGGTAAACACCTATTACAGCTTGCTATTGAGGCAGCCAAACAACAAGGGGCTCTCGCTGGCATTAGTCATTTATGGAAACAAAGTCCAAATAATAGTGCTGTATCATATTTCACAAAATGTGGCGGTGAGCTGATAAATTCACACCCTGATAAGTGGAATGAAGAAAGTAAACAAGGCTACAATTGTATTCTGTGTGGCCATGATTGCCACTGCGAAGCCGCCGAGATGATTATTTACTTTAATTAACGCTCAATTGAGGTTTATGTATATTGAGCCTCTATCTATAGTGGCAATACAGAGTATGGAGAAAATTAAATTTTAGCGAATGGGCGACAACACCTTAGGTGGGCAGAAGTTGGCACTATAAGTTATCGCTTTGCTCATTAAGTTTACCTTTTAAATGCTTAAAGATATCAGCATCAAATAGCGCTAAACCTTTACGGGTAATAATAAATGACGATGCACTGCCGACCTCATGAGAGATAAGATCTTCATGACGTAAAAAAGCAAGCACTCCTATGTGTGCAGTGCGCTTTTCATTATCAATTTCATCTTCTGGGAAAAGATCATGAAAGCCTATTTCTGTTGGAGAGGGAAATTGCTTGGTTAATGCTTTTAACACCACAACGGCTGACTTATCAAATTGGCTAAAATCTACACTCATTAGAATTCCTAACTATTATAAAGAATTAAGCTCTATTTAGAATATAGCAGAATTGTCACAATTAAAAAATCATTGATAACCTGTGATAACTAACACTTTTGTTATCATCAATTATACTTACGGTATCAGCTGTGCAGCTGACAATCTATTTTCATTCAATTGGGAAGACATCATGTCGTTAATAATGCGTTATTGCTTATACGCCATAATAGCTTTACCGCTAAGCACTCACTCACAACTTGTCTCCCCCGCCCCTACAAATGCAAAGATCACTTGGATAATCGAAGATACACATGAATGGGAAAGCTATATTAATAATATACCTACGACCACCTCAAATGAAACATCAATGATGGTTATTAAAGGTTTAACTAACTTAGGTTATCAATTAGAGTTTGTGAAAGCTACTGGCGATAGAGCAGACAAACTTCTACAAGATGAAGAAAATACTTGCATGTCAGACCGAATAAAGACCCCTTACCGTGAAAAATTTTCATTTTTTAGTATCCCACACGATCTCTATCTTGCGCAAAAATTATACCGATTAGCACAATTACCTTTATTAGGCCCAAAAGAGTTAAATGCACAAGGAGAGGTGATAAGTTTAGCGCATTTATTTAGTAACCACCCTAAGAAAATTTTAGCGACGGCTAGTGGTACATCTTACGGAATTGAATTGGATAGGCAAATCTCAGAACTTGATCCTAAAAATGTATTTGTCCGTAGTGGTAGTCGAAGAATAGTGATGTTAGCCAAGATGTTGTTTAGATCTCGAGTAGATTATATAATTTATTACCCCCAAGAAATCAATGAAATAAATAAAAAAAACATCACCTTGGAAAGTTATACAATAGCTGGAAGTCCATCGTATTTTCTAGGCCATGTTGCTTGCGCTAAAACCAAAACAGGTAAACAAATCATCGCAGATATTGATGAAATTCTTCAGCAAGCTTACCCTACTAAAGAGTTCTATTATGCCCATAAAAAATGGCTTATAAAAAGTGATTTACCCAAGCTACGCCAGCATTTCTTTGAAGTCTTTAATTATTTACCAAACAATTAACAAGAGCGGGATAAGAGGCTACTGGGTATATATCATCCAGAGAAAACAAGTTAAAGTGATAGGTATTACACTGTTTGGCGGAAGGTTCATTATTGACTTTGATAAACGATAAATCCAACATGTTAGTATGTATATACTAACGCTCAAAAAGCGATGAAGTTTATCCGTAATTAAATTAGCTACCACTGCTTACTTGATGTGTATAAGGCCTTAATGTCCTAAAATGCAAGCACATCGATATTTTAAGCACGCTTTACATTATCATCAATTATACTTAAGTCATCTGATGTGCCTATAATAAGTCTCTTTTAACTCACTTGGGAAGATACTATGTCGTTAGTTATGCGTTATTGCTTATATGCCATTATATTCTTGCCATTACATGTCGCCTCACACGAGTCATACTCCCTAACTAAAGCCTCACCACATTCAAAGATTACTTGGATAATCGAAGATACGATTGAATGGGAGAGTTATCTCAATAAGACCCCGACTACTACCTCAAGCGAGACATCAATGATAATGATTGATGGTCTAGTAAATATGGGCTATCGAGTAAAGTTTGTAAAAGCGACACGTGGTCGAGCAGAGATAATTCTACAAAATGAAGATAATGTCTGTATGGCGGACAGAATAAAGACTCCACATAGAGAGAGCTATTCCTTTTTTAGTACCCCGCACGATCTCTATCTTGGTCAGCAGTTATACCGGCTTGCTCAATCTTCTCCCTTAGCTAATAAAGTATTAAATAATCAAGGGGAAGTGATAGATTTGCCGTCCTTATTTTCTTACTACCCTAGTCAAATCTTAGCAATAGCCAGCGGTACTTCTTACGGCATTGAATTAGATAGACAAATAGCAGAGCTAAATCCTGACAATGTATTTACGCGAAGTGGTAGTAAAAGAGCGGTGTCATTAGCCAAGATGTTACTCAGAAAAAGAATTGATTATATAATTTACTACCCGCAAGAAATCAACGAGGTTAAACAAAGTAACATCAAGTTGGAGAGTTACACGGTAGCAGACAGCCCACCATACTTTCTAGGCCATGTTTCTTGCTCTAAAACCAAAGCAGGTAAACAAATCATCATGCATATTGATGAGATCCTCAAACATGCTTATCGGACAAATGAATTCTATCAAGCTCATGAAAAGTGGCTGATGGTTAGTGATATCCCTAAACTACGACTGTATTTCAATGAAGTATTTAATTACCTACCAAACAATAAACAAGTAGTTTATTAGATGTGGTGAAGTATTAGTTAACCTACCTATGCGCTGCTTTAACTGGGTAAGTGCCAATCTATTGGAGCTATATTTCTCTTAACTAACCATGTATTTGCTTGTGAAAAGTGTCTACAACCAAAAAAACCGCGATAAGCCGATAGCGGTGAAGGATGAGGTCCAGCCAAAACTAAGTGTTTATCTTGCCCTACTTTCTTTCCTTTTTTATGAGCATGCGCCCCCCATAAAATAAAAACGCAACCCGTATTATGCTCATTTATTTCATCAATGACCCGCTCGGTGAAGGTCTCCCAGCCCAACTTAGCGTGAGAATGTGCATTAGCTTGCTGTACCGTTAATACTGTATTTAAAAGTAAGACACCTTGCTCAGCCCAATGCAATAGACTCCCCGCCTGGGGAGTGGTAAAACCCGCTATATCTGTTGTCAGCTCTTTGTACATATTAACCAACGATGGTGGCACTTTGATACCGGGTTGAACTGAAAATGCTAAACCATGAGCCTGACCCTCTCCATGGTATGGGTCCTGCCCAAGAATAACGACTTTAACCTCAGATAAATCGACATAGTTAAAAGCATTAAATACATTCTTTTCTTCTGGGAAGACAGTGATGCCTGATGCTCTTTGTTGTGCTATCTCGCTAACTAAAGACTTGAAGTAGTCTTGCTTAGCTTCATGGTTAATTAACTGCTGCCATTGGGGTTTGATCATAAATACGCCTAAAATTTAAAAGCATTAAAACAAAAAAGCCATCACCAGAAGGTGATAGTTTTTCATTTTACCTTAACTAAGACTAATACTCATACCTAAAAGTACAGTACTTTTAGGTATGAACTAAGCTAAAAGGTAGCTACGTAAATCCGCAAAATTAGCAGCTAAGTCTTTTGATAGTATTGGCTCACCAGCACAGTCAGCTAGCTCTTTTGGTAAACCTAAAGGCTGTCCTAAAATACTCTCAACAACCTCTTTAAACTTAGCTGGATGAGCGGTACCTAAAAAGACACCAAACTCGCCTTCGTCTGCACTATATTGTAGTGCTTTATAAGCAACCGCGGCATGAGGTTCACTGATGTAACCAAGCTTACTAAGCTGAATGACTGTTGATTGGGTTTGCTCTTCATCAATAGAAACTGAACTCACACAGTCCTTTTCTACAATACCGCTCTTAAGCATATGTTCAACACGTGGCCAGTTATTTGGATTACTAACATCCATCGCATTTGAGATAGTTGCAACCGTTAGGTTAGGCGTCCACTCTCCTGTTTCTAAATAACGTGGTACTGTGTCATTGGCATTGGTTGCAGCAATAAAACGTTTGATTGGTAACCCCATGGCTTTAGCAAATAAACCTGCCGTCAGGTTACCAAAATTACCACTTGGAATTGAGAAAACAATACGGCTTAAATCACTTTTTGCACGGGATAATTGTGCTACTGCTTCAAAGTAATAACAAACTTGCGCCAATAATCGACTGATGTTGATTGAGTTTGCAGAATTTAAACCGATAGTATTGGCAAGCTCTTTATCATCAAAAGATTGCTTAACCAGTGACTGACAATCATCAAAATCACCGTCTATGGCCAAGGTTTCAATATTACCACCTAAAGTGGTAAACATTTTCTCCTGTAAAAGACTGATTTTTCCTTTTGGATACATAATAACAACACGAATGTTGTCTATACCATGAAAAGCATGCGCTACCGCTGCGCCAGTATCGCCTGAGGTTGCCGTTAAAATAGTTAACGGTTTTGTTTCTCCGCTGGCTTTTGCGTCTTTTGCTACAAATGCTTGTAGACACTTTGCCATAAAGCGAGCACCAAAATCTTTAAAGGCTAAGGTTGGACCATGGAACAATTCTAAAATGGCACGATCTGGGCTGATTGGCTGTAAAAGCGCCGGAAAATTAAAGGCATCTGTAACAATATCGGTTAATTCACTTTTAGTTAAGTCACCTTCAACAAAAGGTTGTAATATTTTGACGCTACGCTCTACCAAAGGCAATGCTAATAACGCTTCAATATTATCTAGTTTAGGCATTGTTTTCGGAAAAAATAAGCCCTGATTTTTACCTAAGCCTTGCTTAACCGCTTGTGAAAAACTAACTTCTTCATCATTTTCTTTTAAATTATAAAATTTCACTGTTTATCCTAATAATCTGGTTGGTATACCCATGCCACTTGAAGATGCTGGATAGGTATATTTACTAAACTGTTTAACTACTGGCTTTATCATTAAAGCTCAGTTGCACCAATATCATCAACTTTACAAACATGAACAAAACCTAGATCTGTTTGTAAATAATTATCTTGTAACCATAAAGCAAATTGCTGTGCTTGTTGCTCACTATCACTAACACAAAAAAGTGTTGGACCTGAGCCTGAAATCCCTACCGCTAATGCACCTTGTGCCGTTAAAAAATCACGTGAACTTTGGTATCTTGGTAATAAATTTGTGCGGTATGGCTCCGCAACAACATCCGTTAACACGGAGAACGCTTGGCTCTTATCTTGACGATGGCAGGCATCGACAAACGTTGCTAGATTCTGACCATAACTAATAACATCACTACGGCTATAACTGGTCGGCAAAACATCACGAGCCGCTTTGGTTGATACTTCAATACCAGGATAGGCCATCACATAATAGCAATCATCAAAGCTTGGTAATACACGAGAAATCACGTTTTCATCGGGTATCATTAATTGCAAACCACCTAAGTAACAAGGTGCCACATTATCATAATGTAAACTACCACTAATTTGTGCTTCCATTTGCCCTGTCATT
>Ga0209396_1001932_pt1 | contig 22279 bp, 26 predicted proteins | sample GOMGulsemesocosm_6_FD_184638 | JGI IMG/M metagenome (GOLD analysis project Ga0209396, IMG submission 184638) | Methane-oxidizing microbial communities from mesocosms in the Gulf of Mexico - GOM8C Gulf of Mexico (SPAdes) (version 2) | ecosystem: Environmental > Aquatic > Marine > Cold seeps... | reverse complement strand
TGGTAAAATTGTTGTGCTCGCCTGGCTAAACTTCAGCGTGCAAAACGACTTGCCCCATCTTCAGAGCGAGCGAATCGGGCTCTATCGTTTGGCAGAGTTTGTTGGGCGCTGGTCAATGGTCGATGTATTTGTAGTAATTATATTGGTGAGTTTGGTTCAGTTGGGTAATGCCATGAGCATATTTCCGGGAGCGGCTACTTTGGCCTTCTCGGGTGTTGTGGTGCTCACCATGCTTGCGGCAATGAGTTTCGATTCAACATTAATTTACGATAATAAGAGTGACTATGAATCCTCAATCACAAGCTGACGCTAGCATTGTGCCGGTAAGAGCATTTTCGGCCATTTGGTTTTTACCCCTGATTGCTATTTTGATTGGCGCCTGGATGGTGTACTACCAATGGTACAATCAAGGGCCCATCGTCACCATTCACTTTACCTCAGCGGAAGGCTTGGAAGTTGGTAAAACGAAGCTGAAGTCACGCAACGTTAATATTGGCGAGGTTGAAAGCATAAACCTCAATGACAGCGTCGATGGTGTTGTGGTAACGGCGAGAATGTCGAAAAGCGCAAAAAAATTGTTGGTAGAGGATACACAATTTTGGATTGTATCGCCGAGAATATCCCTTGCCGGCGTCTCTGGTTTAAACACCCTTATATCAGGGGTTTACATCGAAGTGGCACAAGGTACTTCTAAAGAAAATCAGCTGGAATTTGAAGCTTTAAAAGAACCACCCGTTACACCTAAAGGCACGCCTGGCTTACGCATTACTCTGAACAGTAATGATCAGTTTGCCTATGCAAAGGGCGACCCTATTATCTATAAAGGTTTAACCGTAGGGCAATTCGAAGATGTCTATTTTAATTTCGAAGAGCGGGTTGTGTATTACAACGCATTTATTAAAGCGCCTTACCATAAGTTAGTAACAAGCAATACAAAATTCTGGGACGCCAGTGGTTTGAGTGTGGGTTTAAGCGCCGATGGCGTGTCGGTCAAAACCGGTAATTTAGAGACCATGTTAACCAACGGGGTTACTTTTGATGTGCCAAAAGGCATGTTGATCGGCGAACAAATTACCGAGCGGGCTTATTTTGATATATACGCAAATTATGAGCTGGCGAGTGATCAGCGTTACAAACACTCATTGCAGTATGTCGTATTGGTTAGTGATACCATTCGCGGTTTGAATGTTGGTGCGCCGGTAGAATATCGAGGGGTTTTGCTGGGGCATGTAGCCTCAACCAATATGTTGTCAAACGCAGCATCTGACTTTTTCACAGATGCGGTAAAAATACCGGTGTTAATCAATCTCCAGCCTGGCCGTGTTGGCCTGCCGGACGACAAGTCGGGTGTGCAAAAAATGGATGAGCAAAACCGATATTGGGTAAGGCAAGGTTTAAAGGCAACGCTCAAAACAGGTAACTTATTAACTGGCAGTTTATTTGTTGAGTTACAGCACTTCGAGGGTCAGCAAGTGGGTAAGATAGAGTCTTTTGAAGGTTATCCAATTATTCCAACAAGTGGCGATCAATTTACGCAAATCGCGGGCAAGATAGGTCAGTTTGTCGACACGCTTAATAGCTTGCCTTTAATTGATTTCACTGAAAGCGCTAACACTACGTTGATGAATGTCTCAGCTTTGAGCGAAGATTTACAAGGCGTGAGTAAGAATCTTGAAGAGTTGTTGGCCAGCGCCAATCAACAAGCGCTGACCAAAACTTTAAAACTGAGTTTGGAGAAAGTTTCTACCTTAAGTGAAGGTTTTTCAGAAGGATCGCCGGGCTACGAGCAACTCCAGCGAGCCATGGAGTCAATGTCAGATGTTATGGGCGAGCTTAAGCCACTGCTGAATCAACTCAAGCACCAGCCCAATGGCCTTATATTTAACGCGGGTCAGTCAGACATCGTAGAGCCAACAAAACATTCGGGAGCAAAGTGATGAGAATAGCGTTTGGGTGTTTGTTGGTCAGCGTGCTTTTGCTACAGGCTTGCAGTTCTGTGCCGAATACAACGCGATATTACTTGTTAAGCAATTATCAGGCCTTTGATGAGCCCGGGGCCGAAGCGCGTCTGGGCGTACAAGCGGCTAAAAAGAGACAAGTAAGGGTGTCGCTTAGTTTGGCTGAATATCTTAATCAGCCGTCCTTGGTTATGCAGGTAAAGGAACACCAAATTCACTATTCGCTGTTTCATGTCTGGGCAGAGCCCCTGCTCTTAGGGGCGACTAAGTCACTCTTGCAGGATTTAAATACGCAGGGCAGCGCCTTGAGCTTTGTAGAGGCGCAAACCGCAAGGGGGGAGCCCTTGGCGCATTTAGCCGTGCAGATTGATTACTTTCATGCCACGAGTGATTCTCGGGTGATATTGTCAGGGCAATACCACTTTGCCGAAGAGGAGGGTGCGGAAATTTTGTTTGCCGAGCCTTTTACATTCGAACAAAACCTGCGTGCCGATGGTTATGAACCTTCAATTGTTCAAATGCGCCATCTAGTCTCTAACTTGGCTCGCGATCTAGTTTCGCGGCTTGAGGCAGAGAGTCTCTAGGGCGGCTCAAAGCCTAGAATCTAAGTGCTGTATCTGACGAATATCTCTGCTTCTTGCATTTTCTAATTTAGTTAGTTAGGCTAACCATCTAAATTCATTGAGATGTGCACTCCTATGGCCTCTGTTATAGCCAAAACCCATCAACTACTCATTAGTCGCTTTGGCAAAATTAATCGGTTGATGGGGCAGGTAATCGAGCGTGAGCTTACACCGCTTGGTATTACCTACCAAGAAATGCGCATTGCGGGTTTGTTGATGGGAGAAGAGTGCCTGACGCAGAAAGCATTGGCGGAAAAGCTCTCCGTGAGAGCCGCCACCTTGTCTGTTGCCATTTCCAAGCTTGAAGCTCAGGGCCTGGTTAAACGCGTACCTAGCCAATCGGACAAAAGAGTGAATTTTCTTCATCTTGTTCCCAGTAAAAAAATTACCAAGGTGGATGATGTTCTTATGTCCGTTGAGGGTGGTCTTGTGCAGGGCATTTCCAAGGCCGATTTGAACATTACCGCGCAGGTGCTCACAAAAATTATCGAAAATCTCGACTCTCAGAAGGAGACTCAGTTATGACATTACTCATTGTTGGTACGATTATATTTTTTGCAATACATTTGGTGCCGTCTGCGCCTTTCAAGGAAACGTTAGTGGCGAGTTTGGGGGCGAATCGATACAAAGGGATATTCAGTATTATTTCCCTCTTGGGTTTAGGGCTTATTATTTATGGTTTTAGCCTCTCGCACTTTGTACCTTTATGGGAACCTTTAGCGTGGGGGCGTACGCTTGCGTTTTCAGTCATGCCTCTGGCGGTCATAATGATGTGCGCAGCTGATATGCCAAACAACATTAAGCGATTTGTTCGACACCCAATGTTGATTGGCTTGATCTTGTGGAGCGGTACTCATCTAGCGGCAAATGGTGATCTCGCCAGTACAATTTTGTTTCTCAGTTTCGGATTATTTGCCTTGCTCGATTTAGTTCTAGTCACTGTGGGCGGGCGTTATAAAGCGAAAGAAGCCGTTAGCTTTTTATGGGACCTTGCGGTTGTGGCGGCGGGCTTGCTACTTTACGGCGTATTTATTTACTTCCATGGCGGCATCACTGGCATGCCCTTATGAGGGCATTTACTTCGGCGACAAGCCCATGTCGTCCAGCCTCATCAGTATTTCTGTTTTTCGGGTGTTTTTGACTTCTAGCCAAGACATGTTTTCTCTCGCGCCAATGATGGCGTAGATCGAGTTTAAACCCATCCCTTTCATGGGTTTAAGCTTGGCATAGAGCGCGTAGGGTTCGATGGCCATGAAGTCCTCAACGCTATTAATATCAAACTCGGCTAGTATTTCTTCACTTCGAGGGCCAAAGCCATTGAGATCTTTTAGTCTCTTAGGTTCTTTTGGGTAGCAACTGAGCAGCATTATTAATCTCTAAACATGACTTGTACTAAGTGAAAGCCAAATTGGGTTTTAATCGGGCCGTGAATTTCTAGCAGAGCTTTCTTGAAAATAACCTGGTCGATGACTTTGACCATTTGTCCGGGACGAACGTCCCCTAAGTCGCCGCCCCTGCGCCCCGATTTACAGGACGAATGTTTTTTGGCCAATTTCCCAAAGTCATCACCTTTTGCGAGCCGCTGCTTAAGTTGCAGCGCTTCTTCGCTGGTTTTAACCAAAATATGCCGTGCCAATGCGCTGGCCATGAGTACCTCGTCTGGGTTGCTGGTTCTGTCTTACGTCCAAGTCTCGCAGCTTACCTGAAACTGGGAGCAGGTGATATTTCTTTACGCTTAAAAGCCCAAGTATGCGGTGATGAACCTTGGGAGAACGAGCTCAGAGCCCGCGTCCACTTAGGCTGGAATATTTAAATGAGAGCTTAACAGCTTGTTGGGTACACGCTGGTATAGTGCTCAACTACGGGGAAGGGGTCATAAAAGGAATGCAGCATAGAGCGCCACTCTTGATATTGTTCTGACTCCCGGAAGCCAACCGTGTGGTCTTCTAGTGTTTGCCAGTTGACCAATAGAATATAACGCTTGGGGTTTTCAATGCATTTCTGTAACTGATGTGAGAGGTAGCCAGGCATACTGGATATAATGGCTTGCGCTCGACCAAATGTTTCTTCAAATATTGGTTCTTCTCCGGGTTTTACATCCAATATGGCGACTTCTAAAATCATCTAAATTTCCTTTTTAATGTGACATTGCTATGGGGGCTTAATCTATTCGTCTGAGCATCTCATATTCATAGTCTAAGATCTCATTTTCTTCTTTGTTACTAAGTTGACGAGATTCCTTGAGAAGGTTCTCAGATTTGTCTCTCGTATCTTGCTTGCTGGTGATGAGTATTCGACTCCGCGATTGTTTGCATGGAGGAAGTCGTAGTTTTTGCGCATTCTTCAATATTGATTTAATTTTATTACAGTCTAAATTCGGTAGTTTTGGCAAAGTTAGTACTTTAAGCGAAGTATGGTTTTTAAGGGCGGAAATACCCGTCAAAGGGTTTCCAGCCAGATGTAATGTTTTCAGTTGGGTGCTGGATGCCAGCGGGGCAATGTCCTCAATTCGATTGTTGCTGATATTCAGAAATACCAGTTTTTCAAACGCCTCGATTCCAGCCAAGGACTGAATATTTTTTTGTCGGCAGTACAAAGACTTTAACTCGAGAACGTGAACTGTTCTACTGGGGTTCTGGCGGGCGAGTGATGGCTGTTTTGCCGCCGCTTTTTTAATACAGGCCAGTAAGTTAGGGTCTGTAATTGACAGCTGGCTAAGTGATAATGCGATCTTTTCACGCTCTTTTTCGAGTAAGTCTTGGGCGAATTCTTCAGGGTTTTTTGACAGTAATTTGTAGCCAATTAGGCCAACATACAATGCGAGCATTGCGCCGATCAGAAATTGTCTAGAAGGTTGAATCTTGTCCACTATTTCCTGACGCCTTAGAGCGAATAGATTTTGGCATGTCTTTAGGTCTTTTCTACAGCCGATTAAGCTTGTTCTGAACCTTATTTAGGTCACGAACGTAATGTTTGCTGCAGGAATGCCACTTTTTCCGCATGCTCTCATTTCTTTCGTTGGTTGGGTCTAAGGCCGGTAGTTTTCCGCATTGTTTAGAAAGCGTATTTTTCAGTGTGGCAATGATCCCCTTGAGCCGCAGTCTTTCAGATTTGTCAGAGTCTTCGTGAAGTTCAATTTGCTCATGTTTCGCACTTGCCCAATGAATGGCGCAGCGCAAATCTCTCATGTTCTGCGTGGTTTCTCTGAACTTCTTTTGATACTGCTGATTCTGCTGAGTTTTATAGCCTGGGCGGGAGTTATAGCGTCCGCTTGAGTTGATTTGATTCTGACTGGATTTTTCCATGTCGCGGCTGATGCGGGTGAGAGATTCTTCCCAACGCTCTTTTGATTTGAGGATACTTTGTACATGTCTTTTGGAGGATGAGCTTGAACTGGATTGTCTAGGGAGTGATATCTCTCCGCAATACTCTTGGCCAAATTCGGTGCTTACTCTTGTTCTGGCCTCACTGGAGTGGTCGAGCGAAACTTTCTCAACTTTTGAGGTGGAATCTTCTTTGGGCAAGGGGGGCACTTGGGTGAAGCTTACTTTGCCATTTTCGTCGACAACTTTATAGACAGTCCCTTGAACCACAGGCATATAGGCAGTGAGTAAAAAGGCTAAAATTACTGTCATTTTCATCTTGAAAAGCTTCCTGTGGTGGCTGTACTTGCCTCAATAGAGACATATTTCGCTAATTACCAACAATCACTGTCGAAGCATTCTATCGTAAAGGGAGGCAGGGGGCACGTGGAGTCGGTTTCTCGACTTAGAAGCGCATCTGAGCGTGATAAGCTGGCTAATATTGAACCCTGGCCTATTATCGCCGCATACAGATTCTGGCCTAACGATGGCCCCTGAAAAATTGGACCCTCACTTGAAGGTCTTGGCAATTGCCTGCGCTACTTCAGCATGCGCATTTTCTGGAAGGAAGGTACCATGAGCGGCTATAAGCTGATCGAAGTCAAAACTAAGTAGACGCTCAAACTCACTTTGGATGTTCTCCTTGTCTTTGACCGCTAACTTCATCCACAGGGGGCCAATGAGTGTTTTCCGATTAAACCCAAGCAGGGGCAATAGGCGCCTAGCTAACCAGTTGGTCTGAGGCATATATGGGAATGTGGCATAGCTTTGGATGGCATCGCAAGTTAATAGTATTCCTGCAGAACGCTCGAGCAAAATGACTCCTTCTGGTTCCCGCACGTATTTAAAAGCCAATAATTTCCCATTGGCAAAGGGCAGCTTCCCGCCTTCAGACAATGCATGTGTGATGGCTGGTGTGGTGTATGTGGTGCCGCCTTCAAAGGACCAGAAATCGGCCTTGTAGCGGCCAACATAAAATGAATCGTCCATGCCGTGCATGGGGCCGAGGCGGAGTACATGACCGACCTTTCCAAGCGCCTCCAGAGCCAAAAGACCCTCCTCGTTCAGGCGCACAGGGTTAATAAGGGTTAGTTCTCCTTGGTCGCGCACAACCGTCATATTCCGAGTGAAGCGCACGACAGGGTTTGCTTTCACGCAGCCGTGAACAACAAATAGATCTTCAGCAACTTGTTTAATCGGGTCGTGGGGTAGGGCGGCGGGGTAGTTCATGTGTAAGCGTCCGTTTATGTTTTCAATTGAACTGAGAGTAAAGTAAAAAACAAGCTGTTGCTATTAGCAAGCCTCCCATAAAGCGATTAAATACCTTTAACCTGAGCTCACTATTGAGAAGAAGTGTGGCTTTGTTTCCGAGCACTGACCAAGAGAATAAGGACAAATAACACACTGCAAAATAGATTGAGGAGAAGGTTAAAAAAACCTGATGGCTATCGGGCGTTGAGAATAAGGAGACGCTGGCCACGCTGGCTAGCCAGGCTTTTGGGTTTAACCACTGCAATAAAAAACCTTGTGTAAAAGTGGGCAGGTTCTGTTTTTCAACACTGAGTTCTGAGCTGGATGAGGCGATTAAATAGCCCATGTAAATGATCAACATGGATCCAGCTATAGATAGATATTTGAGGAAGTCTGGGTATAGGGCGATTATTTTGTGAAAGCCTAAACCGATAAATAGCAGCAGTAAGGTGAAGCCGATGCTTGCGCCCGATACGAATGAAAAGGTTTTTCGGACGCCGTAACTTGCCCCAGATGAAAGGATCACCATATTTACGGGGCCGGGAGAAATTGACATAACCAAGGAAAAAGAAAACATCGCAATTAACAAAGACATAAATTCACTCAAATTAAACGGGACTAAAGTTACCTAAACGAACTATACCCTAATTGCTGCGCGCTAAAAATAGTCCAGTAATCATGAGCACAACGCCGCCAAACCGTTGTAAATTTAGAGGAGAGCTTGCGGAGCCCATGAGCGCAAAGTGATCGATTACTACGGCGGCAATAATTTGCCCGGTTACGATAAAACAAATCGCATTGCCCACGCCCATTTTCGGAGCAAGATAGGTGATCGACAGTACATAGGTGCCCACGATTAGGCCACCTATGTAGCTGTAGGCAGGCGCATTCAGGAAAGTAGACAGCGCGGGTATGGGCAGGCGGTTTGCCGCGACAAAACTGCCGACAAACGCCAGGCCTACGATAAATAGGAATAGAGCGGCATAAACTACACTGCCTAGAGATTTACTTAAGCTGGCGTTGGCGGCCGCCTGTACAGGAATTAGAGCACCTGCAAAAACTGCCATGAGCGGTAGTAATAACCATATTTTCATTCTCTACTCCTTTTGGTATTTATACTGTCTTCTAGCTTAAGCGGGCTTTCATTTTTTTCTGAGGCTGGTCACTTGGTCGTAGCCAATTCCCCAGTTGTCGGTATTCACCTCATCTATTACGACTATTGTGGTCGCCGGGTTTTTGTCCAGCACGTCCACCATTAATTGAGTTGCGCCTTTAATAAGCGCGAGTTTCTGCTCGGGCGTTACCCCTTCGTCAGTGACTTTAATATTGATGTAAGGCATTGCAGTGTTCTCCTAGTTTATTGATCCGCGTACATTTTGTTAACGATTAGCCATTGCCCATTTTCTTTCAGTAGCCCAAGGAAGTCGACATAAATTCGGCCGAGTAAAGGGCACAACACTTTTACCATGGCCTGTTCATGCATAACATCCATGGACAGTATTTTAAATCCTTCGGGATCTCCTCGTTGCGCTGGAACCTCGCGCTTGCTTACGAGCTCTAGCCATTCATCCAGATTGCGGCGTAGGCCAGGTGCTTTTAGATAAGCGTCTGGGTGAAAGATGTTCCTCAGTTTTGTTAAATCTGCATGGTGTAGGCCAGCAAAATAGTCTTTAACAATTCTTTCAACGGGGTGCTGCTCGCATAGGTTTTTCTCGTGGGTACTCAAATGCTGTTTGCTCACATTGATTCACTCCCAGTTTGTACTTCTTGATTTATGCGGCGGATTGCTGGTGTTCCGCATGCAGAGATTGTTGAAAGCTTGGCAGAGCTAGCACTGCCTCAATCATCTGGCTCGTTTTCACGCCAAGACTAATGTTTACAGGGAATGATGCCGCCCATCTAGAGTAAACAGTGAGCATGATGTCTGCGGCTGAAACATTATTGCCGCCTAGAAAGGCCTGACCTTGGAGTTGATCTTCTACTACATCCCACAGAGCCGTGATTGATTGCGCCGCCGAATCAAACATTTCCTGTTTGGCTTCAACAGTGGCTGAAGTATTTGCAATGAAAAACAAGCGGCTGTAAGCGGGGTGCATGGTGGCGTTTGCGAACATAATATCTCGTATAGCCACACTGCGCGCCATTGGCTCACTAGGAAGCATATGGCTTTTATGTTTCTCCAGTAGGTAGATGATCACCGCCGCGCCTTCTCGGAGGGTGAGGTTTTTGTCTAATAATACCGGCACAGTAGCCACGGGGTTCAGCGCTGCAAAATCATTAATATTTTGTATGTTGATCAGCTCAAGGTCTTGCTCAAGCTCTCGCAATACAACTTGGCTTGCGAGAGAGCAGGCATCGGGTAGGTAATAGAGTTTATACATAACGTTCATTTCCTGTTTCGGGGTTGTTACGCAGTGCTTTTGGGCACGTTGCGGGATTGTCGCTGGCCTTCTCGGTGAGTGGCCTCAATGCGATGAAGCTAGTTTAGGGTTTCGATTGGTTTACATATATAGCTATAATAAGAACCTATTGTTTCCATAATGGAAACTAATAAGAGGCCGTTGAAATTCGGAGGAGCCTACTAGATGGATAAATTACGAGCTATACAACTCTTTGTGCGATTGGCCGACCTCGGTAGCTTTACGCGGGTTGCAGAGCAAACCAATGTATCAAAGTCCATGATCAGTAAGGAAATTAGTCGTTTAGAACTTGATCTTGGAGCACGTCTGCTACATCGCTCTACCCGAAATGTTCAGCTCACCCATTTGGGAGAAGGTTATTTGCAGCGAGCTAGGGAAATTCTTAGCAAGCTCGAAGACGCTGATGGTTTTGTGAGTGAGCATCAGCATGCGCCCCGAGGTAAGCTTAAGATCAATGCGCCAATGGCCTTAGGCATTCTTGAGCTGTCAAAAATGTTTGCAGATTTTATGCGCGCCTATCCGGATATTGAGCTGGACATTCACTTGGGTGACGAGGACGTAGATTTGGTTGAGCAGGGTTTCGATTTGGGCTTTCGCGCCTCTAGTCGACCTTTAGATTCGAATTATGTGGGGCGAAAGCTCACTGACTTCAGCTATCACGTGTGTGCATCACCAGGCTATTTAGAGGCTCATGAGCCGATACGCTTGCCCGGCGATTTAAAGTCCCATAACTGCCTTGTATATAGCTATTTCAAGGGGAAAAATGTTTGGCCTATAGAAGACGGTATTGCCATTAGCGGCGCGTTGCGGGTGAATAGTGTGTTGTTCATGATGGAGGCTTTAAAAGCTGATCTCGGCGTGGCGTTCTTACCTAATTTTGTTTGTCGCTCGGCCCTTGAGAGTGGCGAGCTAGTGGAAGTGTTGGAAGGCTCTAGTAAACCTAAGCTGTCGCTGTATGCACTGTATCCGGCACGACATTTCGTGCCGGTGAAAATTGTTCAGTGTATTGAATTTCTAGAGCGCTGGTTTTCTGAGCAGGTGTAAATTCTGACCTGAGCCAGGGACTTAACCCTGACTTGAATTCTCAGCCTGAATTCTCCGCCTGAACTCTCAGCCAGAGTTGGCGATGGTATCTAGTCTATCACTCGCTCAAGGTGCCAAACCTTGGAGACGATGCACCAGCCGTCGCTGTCCTTAACAAAGCTCAAATGATCGACAAATACGTTGCTATGGGCTCTTAGACGCACTTTAACCGTGGCGCAGTTTTTTGATAGCCAATCAATCAAAACAATCTCTTCTTCCCGCACCTGATTTTGGCTGGCAGGCGATGGTCTGTTGGCGACATCATTGCGAAAGCTGGCGATGGGGTCTACCAGCAGTGCGCCTTCGTCAACATCAAATAGGCTAGAGTCCTTATGGAATACCTTGTCGAGTAAGTCCACGTCGCAGTGGTATATGGCATCAAAATAAGTGTTTATGGCGGTAAATAGCTCGGAGTCTCTCATTATTTAGCTTTCCTGGGTTGATTTCGATGGGTCATTTTAAGGATCTTTCTTGGGTGTGAATATTGGCTTTAAAGACTATGTTCGTTAATATCAGGCCATATTTACTTTTTGAGTGGGATGAGTATGAATGACAAGCCAAGCCGGGTGGCGATATTGGTTGATGAGGGCCTTGCTCTCTTTGAGTTGGGTTGTGCCGTCGAGCTGTTTGCGCTTCCACGCCCCGAAATTCCCAACTGGTATCAAGCGGATGTGGTCAGCTTTTCGACCCAGCCCCTGAGCGCAACGGGCGGGCTTCTAGTTCAGCCAATGGTTATAAGTAGTTTGTCGGACTACGACATGGTGATCATCCCTAGCTGGCCCATTAATAGGTCCGTCCCTGACCCTATGTCTCGTGAGCTGAAACTTTTCTTTAGCTCGGGGGGAAAAATATTGTCCTTTTGCTCAGGAGCGTTCGTCCTGGGGGAGGTGGGCTTGCTGGATGGTCGGCGCAGCATTACCCACTGGCGTTATGCGGATGAGTTTAAGCAGCGATTTCCGGCAACGGAATATGTTGAAGACGTTTTATATCTTTATGAAGGTAATATTGGTTGTTCGGCCGGTAGCTCTGCTGCCATTGATTTAGGTATTGAAGTTATCCGTTCCCAATATGGTTACCAAATTGCCAACCAGGTAGCGCGGCGTTTGGTTTTGGCGGCTCACCGAAGTGGTGGTCAATCTCAATTCGTTGAAGCGCCAGTACCAAAACCGGCGAGTCAATTCTCTGAAACGCTGGACTGGGCCATTGCGCATATCGGCGACACCATTGAAGTGAGCCAGCTAGCCGATCAAGCCAATATGACTCGACGGACCTTTGATCGGCATTTTAGAAAAACCCTTAACATGAGCCCCAAGGAGTGGCTTATTTGTCAGCGCTTAGAAAGGGCCAAAAATCTACTTGAATCCACCGAGCAAAACATCGATGTAATTGCCCATCACTCCGGCTTTGAAACAGCAATGGCGATGCGACATAATTTTCGAAAGTATATGGGGTTGTCGCCCAGTACTTATCGGAAACAGTTTACCTCTGGGCGAGTTGATGGTGGTCTTAGATTTGGCTTCGACGCCTAAGTTTGGAGCGGAGGGGTGAATGAAAATCCACCCCTTACTCGACGAGCTCTTGAGTCAATATAAATCGGCTTTTCCCTTAACTAAGGCTTTCCTCAGTTTTTTCCTTAGCTTTTTTCACTGGCCCAGGAAAGAAAATATTGGTGGTCTGTTGGTAGTGCTTATACTCTGGACGTTTCTGAACAGAATAAAACTCAGAAGGTACGGCTCCCGTATAGTAGACCAAGGTGGTGTACATCATTTTCGAGGCGAAGAGCAACCCCAGCCCTAAGAGCGCCCAAATTGCGATAGGTGTGGACGATTGCAGTGCTAGCCAAGAAGGAATTGATGCAATGATCAATGCGTTCCACACCATCCACTCGGAGAAATAATTTGGGTGGCGGCTGTAGCGCCAAAGGCCTACATTACACACTCGGTTTCTTTCTCCGAGCACTTTCATTTCACGCAGGAATCTCTGTTTCTGACTGTCGGCCGTGCTCTCTAAAGCAAAGGCCGCAAGCCACATGACAAGACCAGTGATTTCAAAAATTGAAATTTCAGTTTGAGTATTTGCGCCAATAATGAAAGCGGGGAATGCCAAAAAAGAGGCGTTGGCAACACCCTGTACAAGCGCCTCTACCTGGATTGCCAGAGGCAGGTTGTCTTTGCCTGATTTTTGCCAGCGCAAGCGTTGGTATTGATAGCGAGGAAATTCCTTTTTAAGCAAGCCAAGCTGCCACATGCGGAGGGCTCCGCCTCCCATGCGAAGTCCCACAAAAAGATAGACTAGGCTGACCCCTAAGTTTCTTACCCAGTAACCATCGTTTAAGCAAAGATTGACAATGCCAATGACCGCTAGGCCCAGTGGCCAGCCAATATCCACATATGAAAGGCGGCCGGTCTTCCAAGCAGGCCAACACACTACCAAGGCAAACAATACTAATTGTGCTATGCCGTTAATGAGTGAAATTTCACTGAAATTGGCGCTGATCAAAAGTAAGGCCCATCCAGCTAAGAAGGGCGTCAGTGGTTTAAAGTACCTTAACATTTCGTTTTCCTTAAACAGATTCAATGGCAACAGGGGTGCCATTAAAGGCTGCGTTACCCGTAAGTGGATCTACCCGTTTACTGTCGGTGAGAGTGTTGATGCTTATGCCAGGTTGCGTTGCGGCGATGTTCATCTTAGTGTTTTCGTGGTTATGCCCCCAGCCTTGGGGAATACTGACAACGCCTTGAAGGATATTGTCATTGATGTCGACTTCCAAAATCACGCTGCCTGTTTCCGACCGAACCTTAGCCTTGTCCCCTTTACTTAAGCCCAAGTTGTTGGCGTCTAGGGTGTGCAGTTGCAAGGTGCAAGGTGGTTTTCCTTTGACCAGGCGTCGGGAGTTTTGAGTCCAGGTGTTATGACTGCGTGCTAAGCGGCGACCAATCATGGCAAAAGGAAAACTCTTCCGAACTTCTGAGTCGCTGTTGAGCGCATTCTTTAGCCGGGGCAGATCATCTAGATAAATTTTAGGCGCTAATTGAATTTTGCCGTCGGCGGTTTTGATTCGCTCGGCTAAGCAGGGCTTCAAGGGGCCAAGATCTATGCCGTGCGGGTTGTCTAAAAGTTTTTGCAAGCTCATGCCCTGGTCTTTATAAGGGCCAGCTTTTAAACCCATGTCGAGCATAATTTCTGGCGTCATCCCGTCATCTTCTCTATCACACAAGTGATTGGAGAGTGCCTTGAGAATTTCCCAGTCGTGCTTTTGATTTGGTTTCTTGGCAAACATGGGCTGAGAAAACTTGGCCGTATTGCGAACGGCAAAACTGTTAAAAAACACATCGTAGTGGGCGATTTCTAATCCGGTGGTGGCGGGTAGAATAATGTCGGCATGTTTAGTGGTTTCATTGAGATAAATATCAACCGAAACCATATATTCAAGGCTTTCGAACGCGGGCGTAAGTTCATCACCGCCCGGTGCAGACAATACTGGGTTGCCCGCGATGGTAAACATGGCTTTAATTTGGCCCTCACCTTCGGTGAGTATTTCTTCAGCAAGGGTGGCGATAGGGAATTCAGAGTGGTTGTTAGGCAGTCCGCTGATGCGAGATTGATAGCGGCCAAAATTGTTTGGCCGGCCTTTTGGAATTCCTTGCAGTAAATCCAGTGCAGGAAGTGGGAACATCGCGCCGCCCTCGCGATCGAAATTTCCAGTGATAATATTGAGCACGTTGGTGAGCCAAAGGCACAGACCGCCAAATGTTTGCGTTGAGGCCCCCATACGGCTATAGCAAACTGCAGAGGGCGCGCTCGCCATGTCTCGGGCAATTTCGAGAATCTTTCCTGCACTGATGCCGGTAGCGTCGGCCACAGCATCTGCGGTAAAGCCCTGCACGGCTTCTACTATATCGCTGTAACCTGTGACCGCATTCTGCAAATGACCTAGATCAGTCAGGCCCTCGCTGATTATGGTGTTAATCATAGCGATTAATAGCAGGGCGTCTTTTTCTGGGCGAATAAATAGGTGTTCAGTGGCCAGTGCTGCGGTCTCGGTTTTTCTTGGGTCAATGACCACAACCTTGCCGCCTCGTTTCTTGATATCTTTTATTCGCCCTGGAGCGCCCGCTGCAGACATCATGCTGCCGTTTGAAACCACGGGGTTGCCGCCGATAATCAACATGTAGTCGGTGTGGTCGATATCTGGAACTGAAATGGCCATGCCAGCGCCGAACATGTAATTGGAAGCCACATGGTGTGGTAATTGGTCAGCAGATGCAGAGCTGAAACGGTTTTTACTGCCCAGTGCCTTGTAGAACTGTTTCAGATACAGTGCGCTTCCTAAGTTATGTGCGTTGGGGTTACCAGCATAAGCACCCACGGCGTCGGTGCCGTATTTCGCTTGAATACCGCGCATTTTGCGGCTGATTTCACTGAATGCCTCTTCCCAGCTGATCTCTTGCCAGCCCTCGTCGGTGCGTTTGATGGGAGCCCGTATTCGGTCTGGGTCTTTATAAAAATCTTGTAGCGCAACGGCCTTTGGGCAGATGTGGCCGCGGCTGAAGGGGTCTTTGGGGTCTGGTTTTATAGAGAGAATCTCTTCGCCCTTATGTTTAATTTCGATGCCGCACATCGCTTCGCAGATGTTGCAGTTCCGATAATGAGTGTTTACCTCGCCCATGCTCTGATGCCCCTAGACAGGCTGTAATAGCCCAATTGTTAAAAAGCGCTCAGTTTGACGGGCCGTGCCTGACTATGTAACTGTAATAAACGACACAATATTGGTCATTTTCGCCAATTTTTACAGGGGCTTGGGATGGTAACAGTGACAATCGTGGTATTTGATAGGGCCTTGGCGGCCTCTTTTATTGGAATTAACGATTTGCTGTATTTTGCGGGTAATTCCTATCAGCGCTATTCAGGTCAGAGCAAGCCAGGCTTCCAAGTTCGCTTAGCCAGTTGGGACGGTCGGCCTGTGAATGTGATGAATGGTTTGGCCATTACGCCTCACTGCAGTTTGCAGGACATCGATCGCAGTGATGTCTACTTAGTGCCCACCATTACCGGTGATATTGAAGCAACGCTAGAGCAAAATACCCATGTCATTCAGGCCTTGAAAAAAGCAGCAGACCAAGGAAGTTTGATTGGCGGCAACAGTGCGGGTAGTTTTTTTCTTGCGGAGGCTGGTCTGCTCGACGGTAAAAAAGCCACCACTCAGAGGCGCCTGACGGATTTATTTCGCGAGCGTTATCCCTTGGTGGACTTACGGCCGGAACAATTTTTGACTCATGACGGTAATATACTTTGTGATGCGGGAGGTTCTTCTTGGTTCGACCTAGGCTTGTACCTAATTGAATTGTTTTGCGATCATCAAACGGCGATGGCTACTGCCAAGTATTTTATGGTGGACCTGGAGCGTTCAGCGCAATTGTCATTTTCACCTCTAGTGAGTAAAAAACATCACGGTGATCCGATTGTTCTCAATATACAAAACTGGATGGAGACGCACTTCCGCGAGCCCTTAACCATGGAGCAGGCGGGTGAGCAGTTCGGTTTATCGAGTCGATCACTTATCCGGCGTTTCAAATTGGCCACGGGTGGTACGCCGCTAAATTATCTGCAGGAGGTGCGTCTCGATGCGGCCAGCCGCTTACTGATTCAATCGAAACAAACCGTTGAGGAAATAACCACCTTAGTCGGGTATTCCGACATTAGTTCCTTTACCCGCTTATTCAAACGGCGCACGGGTTTTCCTCCGAGTCACTACAGAACCCGATTTAAATCGGTGGGTAGTGAGCATTAATTCGATAGGATCAGTAATTATTTCGTGCAGAGGTATAGCTGTGCTATTTAGGCCTGAGCTTGCTTGCGTCGAAGCGTGCGAAGGCGATAGTCTTCCAGGGGCCGTGCCTTCAAACTGTTTCCAAACTCAAGTTCTCTGGGCTGCAAAAGTAGCGCTTTTCTAGCGTAACAGGATCAGTAAAACTCAGTTGCTTAGCGAGCAGTTGTAAGGGTTTTTTGTAATTGTCGGCAGATTCTTCTTCTAACTCTGGGTAGTACTTATCATTCAAAATTGGCCAGCCCTTAGATTGCATATGCACGCGCAGTTGGTGTGTTTTACCGGTAATCGGTTTGAGTTCAAAGAGTGCTTTGTCGCCACATTGACTGAGGCCTCGAATCACAGTGTGGCTATTGGGTTCACCTGCTGCTACCTGCATACGAAAGCTGGGCTTTGCAGGCGTTAAACGGTTCTTCACTTGCCACTCTCCACCCACTATTTCTTGCTCACTACTTACTTTCGCTATGGCGTGGTAGGTCTTTTCGATTAGCCGCTGGCTAAAAAGCTGGTGATAGAGGTGGCGTGTCGCGGGCTTGGTGGAGAACAGTACTAAGCCTGCGGTGACTCTATCTAAGCGATGCAGTGCTTGTAGGGATTCTATGCCCGTTTTAAGCCGCAGACGATTTTGCAGGCATTCATTCACAAAAACGCCGCCCGGTGTCAAAGCCAAGAAGTGAGGTTTATGGGCGACTAAAAGGTGCTCGTCGTGGAACAGGATTGTTTCAGTAAAGGGGATGCAAGGTTCGTTTTCAACTTCTCGGTAGTAGTAAACCCGTTGCTGTGCTCGGAAGGGGGTGTCGGGTTTGATGAGGCCGCCGTCGTGCCAGTGCACCTTGCCATCAATCATGCGTTGCTGCCAAACCTGAGGCTCGATGCGTGGGAACTTTTCTAGCAGATAGTCGAGCACCGTAACGATGCCAGTGGGCTGTTGTGGAAGGCTGAGTTTTGACGGCTGCTTGGCAATGCCCATATGGCTTTCCAAACGGACATTGTAACAGACACAGCTTAAAAGTTAGCGACAAACTGGGTGGTGATGCTAAAGAGGCGCGTTCATAGAATTATCATCAGTTAAAAACAATATACTCAGCGCTATAGTCCAGCTCAACATCGCCGAGAATTTCCTCTATCGGAGACTCGCCACTCAAGGCCTTAAAGCTAAGGTAGGCCGCTACATTTAACACTAATGCTCCCTCGTCTAGTTGCAGCAGTTCTTCGTCCACTACGGCTTTCAGCAATCTCTTGCGTTGGTTGTTGGCGATGTATATATCTTGCAGGCTCATAAAGAGTGACCTATTAAACGATTTAGGCTGTCCATTATAGCGCACTTATTCTAGGACAGCTGAATGGGAGGTTTCTATGGGCATGGCCGTGATCAAGGCGCTTGTGGTGATTGGGGTTCTGTCCTGGCTCTGCTTGGGCCTCGCTAGCACAATTATCAGAATGCGCAACTCTTTGGCGTACGGTTCGACAAAATTGCAGGATGTACGATTGTGTTTTATTCTTAATCAGTCATTTTTTGATCACATGTGTTTTATATAAGATGACAGCAGTTTACCCATAATTTCCTAGGGATGATTGGCCATGAAGATCGTTAAGCCTGCTGTCGTGTTATTGATGCTAGTGCTCAGTCTTCCCACTTCGGCGGAGAACGTTAGGATTTATAGTTGGCGCCTTTATCTGGCAGATCAGGTGGTTGAAGTATTTGAAAAAGAAACAGGCCATACGCTTATCCAAACGTTTTACGACGAGGAAGCCGTGCGTGATGCCGTGATTAGCAGTGGTCGAAGTCAGGGGTTTGATTTGATTATGATGGATGACTCCACGCTGAGGCTTATGGCAGAACTCGATACGTTTCAGAACCTAGAGAGTATTAGTGACGACATCGAAGGAATTAAACCATTGTGGCGCAATGCCTGCGGCCCCTGTGGCATTGCCTATAGCTGGGGCACCAGTGGGCTGATGTATCGCAGCTCTGTTGCCGTTGAACCCATTCACTCATGGCGGCAATTATTTGAAGTGCCTGCAGAGCATCAAGGTCGTCTAGTCACACATTTGGACCATCAAGATAGCGTGGCATCCGCATTGATGGCTCTAGGGGCCCACCCCTTCGCCGTCGACAAAACAATACTTAAGCAGGCGTTCAATTTACTCCAGCAGCAGCAGGCGGCGATCTTGGCGACAACATACGGGCTAGCCTACGCGGAGGTTCATGGGGCAAGCAGTGAAATGTCTTTGACCTATGGTTTTTCATCGGACCTGTCTGAACTGATTAAGGTGTCCGGTCAAGATGATTGGGTATACGTGGTGCCCGAAGAGGGAACTTTACTTTGGGCCGATTGCTGGGCGGCGCCAAATGGAAGAGCGCTAAAACCGGCCACAGAAGCTTTTTTGAAATTTATTAATCGCCCCGATATCGCCGCCATGAACGCGGAAAAATTAGGTTTTGCTACAGTCAATCAAGCCGCGATGGACATAGTCGGCGAAGGCTATCGTTCTAATAAAGTGCTTTTCCCCCCCAAGGTCACCCTTGATCGGGGGAGTTACTATAAAATACTTGATTCTGAGAGCGAAAGACTGCGCCAACGCATGATTACTAGTTTGCAGAGTCAGTAGCTATGAGGCTTTTGCCCAGAGTCAATTATATTTTGATGCCCGTCATCATAACGGTATTTTCCTTCATGGGCTGGGTTGTCTATGAGCAATTTTATCGAGCCTCTCAAACGTATTTGAAAGGGTATCTAGAGCAAGAACTAATATTTGTACAGCAACAAATGCACCTTGAATGGCGTTCCTATCAATCGATTCTTAATGACATTAGCAGCAGCCAAGAATTCTTAAGATACGCCAGTGCGGATGACTCGAGGTATCAGTCCTTCGCGTTTGAGTCGAGACTTCTGAAAATGCTCGCAAGAGTACAGCGAAATAATGCGCGAATTAGGCATATTCAGTTGTTGGACAATAACGACCAGCTGTTGATGTCGATACCAATTGGCAATCCTTTCGATGTGCCTGAACTCGATTCCGACGCGAGACTATTTTTACAGCAAAGTAGAACGCTAAGATTTGGCGGCGCTGGAAAATCAATACAGCGATTTATATATTCCAACATTGATACGAATACAGTTCGCTTTGGAATTACCAGCACCCTAGTTCCCCAGTTGCTATCAGATGACAAGGCTAACAATGCCGGCGCGGAGCATTACACCATTTTGCTGGTGGGAGAATCGACGTATTTTGGTCTGCTAGAGAGGCGTATGGAAAAGCATGTCGGTGATGATGTTGCCTTACAGATTAGTATAATACCAAGCGTAAATGGCACGCAGTCGTTAAGTGATGTGCGCGTCACTAACAACCATTTTGGTGGCGTGCTTGGCACCCTATCTACGGAATTCTTTAATGTTGAACTTGTTATTCCTAAACGGTCCATAGTGTCAAGAATGACTACGGTGCGAGGGGATATTTATCTTGCCGTGCTGTCACTAATCTTTGTTTCATTTTTGGTTTTGCGCTCCTTGATTCGCCGACAAATTATATATCCGATCACGCAGCTCAAAGAGCGAGTGTTGAAATCTCGTCAGCAGAAAGAATCGTTGCTAAGTTATATTGAAAATGATGACGAAGTAGCTGAGCTCAATAATAGCTATCTTGAACTGTTGAATTATGTCGAACGGCTCGCTTCGCGTGATGCCCTAACTGGCTTGGATAATCGACGTAATTTCCAAAATACCTTATCTCGTGCAATTCAGCGAAACATTGAAAGTAATAAAAGTATCGCGCTCTTATATATAGATTTAGATGACTTTAAGCAGGTTAATGACCACCATGGCCATGCCGCTGGTGATCTAGTATTGCAGGAATTTGGTCGTCGTCTTAATGATGTAGTAAGGCTGGAAGATGTTACGGGAGTTGCAGAAGATGTGAGTCTTTCAAGGTTGGGCGGAGACGAATTTGTTGTTATGCTCAATGATATTCCTAACCCAGATGTGGCTTTGGCGGTAGCGAATAGAGTTTTGGAACTGTTCGACCCAGCTTTCGAAGTGGAAGGCGTTCAATATGGTGTGTGTGCTAGCATTGGTATCGCCATTTCGCCAGACGATGGCGGTGATGCTAGTACATTATTGCATCATGCCGACGCGGCTTTGTATAAAGCCAAGGCCCATGGTAAAAATTGTTGTGAGTTTTTTACGGCTGATATTGCTGAAGCCATACGGAGAAAAATATTAATTGCCAGCGATCTTTCTTTGGCGCTTGTCAATAGCGATTTTCGCTTAGTATTCATGCCCATATATGATGTGGAGGCACTCACAATAGTTGGCGTGGAAGTATTGCTGCGTTGCCCGACGCTTGAAAACCGGGGCATAGGCCCCGACCAATTCATACCCATTGCAGAATCGACTGGATTAATAAGAAAAATTGATTTGTGGGTGATAAATAGCGCCTTAGCCTATTTGAAATGTTTACAAACTGAACATGGTTTTTCCGGCTATCTGGCGATAAACATTTCTGGCGTTGAACTACACAGCAAGAAATTCCCTCAAAAAGTTCATGGATGCTTAAAAGATTATGCTATTGACCCGGCCAGTGTTGAATTTGAACTCACCGAAACCGCATTGGTTTCAATTACGGATAATAGCGCTAATATACTTCAACAAATAAAAGACTTAGGGCTTGGTTTGTCTTTAGATGACTTCGGTACAGGCTACACGGCGTTTAATCAACTTATTCACTACCCAGTGGATTGTTTGAAAATTGATCAGTCATTTATCAGTGCTATAGGCACAGGAGCGGTGGAGAAAGCAGCCATGATTGACACCATCATGGCATTGGCAAAGCTTTACAACTTGCAAGTTGTTGCCGAGGGTGTAGAAACCGCCGAGCAACTCGACTATTTGAAAAATATTGGCTGTACCCGCGCTCAGGGCTATTTCCTTTCTAAGCCGATTGAATGGGAACGGTTTCTAGTGTTGTGGCGGGGGGGGGCGCCTAAAACATTGACCTTTCCTAGCCGAAGCTAGCCACAATACTGAGGCTAGTGTTATGGACTGGCGCAAGGGCAATAAATAGCCAAATTCTGGCGACCCAAATGTTTGTTAACTCTAGTTTTACCGTCTATATTTATTCCTTATGTATCCCATTGATCTAGTTGAACTTATGGGTCAAAACAAACGTTTCATCGGCAAGCTAGACTAATAAAGTAGGGCCTGTTCTATATGCTATTTAAAGACGAGAAATTTGACTTAGCCACTATTCTACGGCTTGGCCCCATTTTGTTTGTTGCCTTATACGGTGTTTTCAGTTTTTACGGGCTTTCTACGCTACAGACTTCTAATCAATGGGTTAAACATACGCAGGAAGTGATTTTCTCTGCCACGGAAATTGAAAAATTAGCCATCGATTTGGAGACTGGCCAGCGCGGTTTTCTCATCACAGGTCAAGACCAATTCCTTGAACCTTATAATAGCGCAAAGAGCCAGCTATTTAGGCGTGTTAGCGAGACTAAATCGCTAGTAAGTGACAACCCCCCACAAGTAAAGCGACTGGTCAATATAGAGGCTCTCATCGAGCAATGGTTGCGTGATGTCGCTAACCCAGAAATACAACTGCGTAAAGACGTGGTCGCTGGAGAGGCTGACGCTGAAGCGCTTGTAACCGCGATTGAGCGAGGGGAAGGAAAAAGGATTCTTGATTTAATTCGTATTCATCTTGGTAATTTGAATGTCATGTTCAATAGGTCTGAAAATTATATTGCCAACAA